>JAEEGI010004949.1_pt1 | contig 30859 bp, 27 predicted proteins | sample 8958751 | NCBI WGS metagenome assembly JAEEGI01 (sample SAMN16246545, study PRJNA631951) | gut metagenome | biome: gut microbiome; feature: rumen; material: KS-attached | host: Bos | place: Iran: Karaj | collected 2018-10 | reverse complement strand
GAAGACCAAGCTCTGAAAGCTCGTATGTATCTTCCATCTCAAGATCTGCAAGAAGACCCTTGATACCATGGTCATTACGAATAGATGTATAAGTTGCTACAGCTTCAGGATTTGTAATATAGTGCTCATCACTTACCTGAACAAGGTTACCACCCTGCTTGACTACTACAAGGAATTTACGGCTAAGATTTGAATCTTCTGAATTAAGATTAAGAGGGAATGTTAATGTCGCACTCTTAGCTGTCTTGGTAGTTGCAACTACCTTGCCGGTTGCACCATCTTCATATACTTCATCTCCATAGAGATAGAAGACTCCATCATCACTTGACGGAATAGAACTACATGAGATCTGTGCTACAACTTCACTTCCCACAATGGTAACAGAATCGATCTTTACAGGTCTTCCTGCTGCCTCTGAATCTACTGAACTGTTCCAGAAAGAGATTCCGGATACTACAACTGCTGCAATAACTGCAAGCATGGCTACTACAATAGATCCGATGATTGTATTCCTGCTCTTCTTATTCATCAATATCCTCCAGAATAAATATATTTAATCCACTCTTTTTACTATATCATGCAGTGGGGCCTATTTCAAATAAATATAGGTACTCACTGCATATGCTTGTCAGTTATTAACTCCCACTTAGGCGGTACAGTATCATCAAAGTGGGAAGTTTGAGTCATTAATAAAAAAGTTGCCGACGACAAACTATGTTGTCGCCGGCATTGTCATCATGTTGTACCCGGTGATGTCGTTTCCTGCTTTTTGACTCCTAGCGAACGCCAGGTGGGTTACCGCAGCCTCAGTCGCTGTCTTCCTCTCCCTTAGCTTGATCTGCGCACGCGCAGGGCCGGAGGCGTGACATTGAAAATGAGGAGATATAGGATTCCCGTTTAAAGTAACTGTAGGTTCAAAAACTGACAGGATTGTCGAACATCTCAGGTGAACTCTTTCGAGTTCTTCTACCATCATTATATAACAGCTTCTACAAATTGCAACTACATTTTCATAAATAAACTGAAAATTTATATTTGCGTTCGTTATTATGATAATTTAATAATCAGATGGTGTTAAATCGCCTACGTCTTCATATGAATCATAAGTGATTGTAAACTTACATGTAGCATCTGATACCTTAATACCATCTTCTCCCATTGCATCTGAAATATCTGAAGCAAAATGTGACATATCAAGACTGTCAAGCACTATCTCCTGACGGACAGGTGCAAATGTCTCTGCATCCAGATACAATACAACTTCAGCTGTAACTGAATCTACATCGTCTCCAATACCAAGACCATAGAAAAACTCTGCATACATTGCAAGTGTATCTGCATCTCCTGCACCAAATGTACCACGGATCACGAAGCATTGTCTTCCATCAATTTCGGTAGTAGTATCATCTATCGTGCAATCAGAGATCAGATCTACATCAAACAGAATACTATCAGAGAGCATGATACCATAATATGAATACTGGTTATCATCTGTATCAGCTTCCCATCCACCACCATCATAATTGGATGAAAATGTCTTGCCATCACAGAATATATCTTCTGAATGATGTCCTACAAGACTATCGCCTTCATTATCATCAATATAATATTCCAAACTTGTATATGCCTGATCTATGCTGTCACCATCATAAGTACCCTTGAATGAAGCATTTATCTCTCCATCAAAATCATAGGTTCCTGAACTCATAGTCATAGAAAACTCTATGGTATTGTTGATAGAAGCGCTAAGACTGGTTGTATCCATCAGATAATCATCCGCTGCTTCTAAAGCATCATCTACATCAGGTATAAGATTAGGAGAGATCTCATCATCCATTCTTGTCTGGAAGCTGTCATCTCCTGTTGCCTTAAGAGCTTTCTGTGCATCTTCCATTGCTGTCTCATAGTCTGATGCTGCAATATCTGCATCAATGATCGCATTATATGCTGTTACAATGCCGCTTTTAGCTTCTTCATTGCCGCTGTCTTCTTTGAGAACTGTCTCGTAGGCTGTTATGGCATTTTCATAATCTTTGGAATCAAGATATCCATTAGCAACTTCAAGATCAGCTGCTATCTGTGCCTGCAGCTTGGCCTTCTTAGTATCGGATTTACCCTTGGTGGCATCCTCATTATCAGGATAATCTTCAAGGATCTTATCATATGCTGCTATTGCTTCATCATAAGATCCCTTATCACAAAGTGCCTTTGCATCTGCAAGTGCATTACCAAGCTCTGACTTCTTGATTCCATCAAGAGCCTGCTTGTTTTCTTCATCATATTTAAGTGCTTCTTTATAAAAAGATATAGCTTTATCATAATTGCCGTCAGCATACTGCTCTTCACCATCGGCAAGTGCATTCTCTAAACAATTGTTACGATACCATTTGTAGCCAAAAAATCCGCCAACACCGCATCCAATAAGTACAATAACAAGTAGTATTGCTATTATCGCACCTTTATGGCTTTTCTTTTTCTTGGGCGGCTCTTGCTGCATAGGTCCGTTATAAAATTGAGGCTGGCCATAAGGCTGACCTGCTCCTCCAAACTGCTGTGACTGACCTTGGCCTCCATACTGCTGGCCATTAGCCGGTCCTCCATACTGTTGACCCTGTCCCGGTCCCCCAAACTGCTGGCCCTGAACCTGACCTGTGTACTGTTGTCCCTGTCCTTGCTGCATCGCTCCATACGGCTGACCGCCTTGACTAGCTCCATATGTCATCTGGGGCTGGCTTCCAGGCGCCGCTGTTTTTGACCCGCAATAAGGGCAGAACGCATTACCATCCTGATACTCTTTTCCACACACATTACAAATCATATTTAGCTCCCTCCGAACTTTTTTCGCTTTTTATACAAATGGTATATGTTTCTAAAAGTGGAAACATATACCATTTTAATACCCTTTTAATATGCTGATGTCCTGTATTTATGTCCTACATAAAATACGAAGTTTTCAGCTATCATACATTCTTTAAAGTATGTACATTAAAAACAAGAATCCCTTTATTATTTGCTGATAGGTCTTGTCTGCTCCTTGAGCCAGTCAACTATAGCCTGATCCTTGATAAGAGGTGATACCTTTTCAAATACGGCCTTGTGATATGCATTAAGAAGGTCGATATCATACTGCTGCATATACTGAGTATCTATTGCCTCCAGATCTATAGGTGCATATGTAAGGAAATTAAACTTAAGGAACTGACCGTCACTATTCTTAGTACCTTCTACAACTTCAATTATGTTCTCAAGACGGATTCCGTGGCTTCCTTCCTTATAAACACCAGGCTCGTCAGATACTATCATACCCGGAACAAGCTCATATTCCTTCATTCCTTCACGATACTGCCAGCGGATGTTATGAGGACCCTCATGAACATTGAGCATATATCCGATTCCATGTCCTGTACCGCACTTGTAGTCTATATCCATAGCCCAAAGGGGTTCTCTTGCAAGGATATCAAGGTTTCTGCCTGTGCATCCCTTAAGGAACTTAGCATCTGCAAGATGAAGCATAGATATACAAGAGCCTGTATAGTGCTTCTTGATCTCATCAGATATAGGTCCAAGAACCATAGTTCTTGTAACATCTGTTGTACCGCCTTCGTATGTTCCGCCTGAATCTACAAGGAGCATTCCTTCAGGTTTAACTTCTGCATAATCAGTCTCAGTTGCTTCATAATGCATCATTGCTGCATTAGCGCCATAAGCACTTATTGTCGGGAATGAAAGCTCTATAAATCCCGGAAGTTCAGCACGCATAGAATCAAGCTTCATAGCAGCGCTGTACTCTGTCATCGGAATCTTGCCAACATTGGTCTTAACCCAGTACATGAACTCGCAGAGCTTAGCACTATCGCGAAGGTATACTTCACGGATATTTCTGATCTCTGTATCATTCTTGATAGCCTTCATGAGCTCAGTAGGATTGTCATTGTATACAAGCTTGTCCTTGCCTGCTGCCTTAGTAAGAGTTCTGTAAGTAGAATAGTTGATATTATTCTTATCAACAAGTATATTGCCTGTATAATTTCTATTCTTAAGGAAATCTATTACTTCATGATAGCCATGAACAGTAACATCATTATCGCTAAGATATTTTCTTACATCATCAGTAAGCTCTTCTTCCTGCACGAACAGATGGAACTCATCCATTGTGATAAAAGCATATGATAAAGCTACAGGATTGCACTCAACATCATTGCCGCGAAGGTTTGTGAGCCATGTAATATCATCAAGCTTACTAAGGAAATGACTGTCGCACTTGTATGAAGACATCTTGGCACGAACATCTGCAAGCTTTTCTTTAAAGCTCTTGCCAAAAAGTTCTTCCCTAAGTTTATAGATTTCATGACATGGAAGAGCCGGACGATCTGTCCATACTTCATCAGCAAGGTCTCTTTCATAGGAAAATGTTATATCCAGATCCTCAAGACTCTTTTCAAGAGAAAGTCCTATAGCTGTAGAGATAACACGTCCATCAAAGCCAAGAACCTGACCCTTCTTAATATTGTCTTTGAGATACTCGGAAAGTGTAGGTACTCCTTCATTGCCCATACGATAAAGAGTTACACCTGTTCCTTCGATCTCCTTCTCTGCCTGTATAAAATAACGGCCGTCAGTCCAAAGACCTGCCCAGTCACTGCTTACAAGGACTGTTCCGTTAGAGCCTGTAAAGCCTGTAAAATACTCTCTTGCCTTAAAAAAATCTGCTGCATATTCGGAGTTATGAAAATCCGAAGTTGGCATCATGTAGTAGTCTATTCCATACTCCTGCATTTTTGCACGAAGAAGGGACAGACGATTCTTCACTGCCACATTTTCCATTTTTTGGATCCTTCTTTCACTATAATTTCAAATGTCATAAGTACCATAGGTACTTATGACACTGATCTTTTTATTAAACAATATATTACATATTGTACTTAGCACCGATAAGTGGTGCTACTGCTGATGAACCAAGACGAGATGCACCTGCATCTATCATAGCCTTAGCATCCTCGATAGTTCTGATTCCGCCTGCTGCCTTGATCTTAACATCAGGTCCGATATTCTGTGCAAAGAGCTTAACATCCTCTACTGTTGCGCCGGCTGTACCAAAGCCAGTAGAAGTCTTGATGAAATCAGCCTTAACCTCTGTTACGATCTGGCAGAGTTTCTTCTTCTCTTCGTCTGTGAGATAGCATGTCTCGATGATAACCTTAAGGCAGTGACCTTCTGTAGCCTTACGGATCTCCATGAGTTCCTTCTTAACTTCATCAAAACGGCCATCTTTAACATCACCGATATTAACAACTGTATCTATCTCTGTTGCACCAGCCTCGATAGAATCAAGTGCCTCAACAACCTTAGAATGTGTTGTATTGTATCCAAGAGGGAAGCCTATAACAGTACATACTGTAAGCTTATCTCCATACTTCTCATGGACTCTCTTAATAAATGACTGTGGAATACATACAGAAGCTGTTCCGTATTTTACAGCTTCATCGCAAAGTGCTACGATCTCATCCCAAGTTGCAAAAGCCTTTAAAAGAGTGTGATCAATGTATCCAAGTATCTCCTTATCTTCCATGTTCAATACCTCCAAAAATAAATAAGTAAGATAAAATCTTTCACAAAAAAATTATCTCCATTGACCATAAGATTATATCACATAGGCTAAATAATAGCATCACTTTGCTATTTTATATCGAAACAAGTTTTTGGATATTTTTTCTAAAAAGTTCCTAAACTTGCATAAAAATACGTATTTTTGTGGTAAAATATAAATGTTCTATTTTATATGAATTGCTTTTTTCTTGTGTGCAGTTCATTTTTTACAGAAGCGAAAGTTTTCAGGAATCATTACGACCGCATCTGCATCAATTTATTTATTTCAAATTTTTCCATCAACTGATGCATAGCTCAGAAGATAATTTTGATCTATACATCATCATATTCGAGAGAATATTCAAAAGGTAAGGAGGACGGCTTATTGACTGAAGAAAGAAACGTATACTCAATTGTAACCCCACAGATCGAACAACTGGCACAACTATGCCATAAATCCGACATTATCGATTCCGAGCTTTATACTCGTTTTGATGTAAAAAGAGGTCTTCGTGATCTTAACGGTAAAGGTGTACTTACAGGTCTCACCCACATCTCCAAGATCACCGCTACCAAGGAGGTCAACGGTCAGACACTTCCCGAAGACGGTGAGCTGTATTATCGCGGAATAAATGTTAAAGAGCTCATCAAAGGCAGCACTACAGAAAACCGCTTTGCATTTGAAGAAGTTGCATATCTTCTTTTGTTCGGACAATTGCCCAACAATAAGGAACTTGAAGAATTCAAGGAAGCGCTCTTTTTCTACAGAAGTCTTCCTACCGGTTTCGTGCGCGATATTATCATGAAAGCTCCCAGTAAGGACATGATGAACACACTCTCAAGATCTGTCCTTACTCTGTATTCGTATGATGATAATCCGGATGACACCTCTCTTCCGAATGTACTAAGACAATGCATGTCTCTTATAGCTCTTTTTCCTGAGCTTGCAATATACGGATATCAGGCTTACAACCATTATCATGAAGGCAATTCTCTGTTCATACATCCGCCAAGGACTGATCTGTCTACAGCAGAGAATATCCTGTATCTGCTGCGCCCCGACAGTCAGTACACAGAGCTTGAAGCAAAGATCCTAGATATCTGCCTCATACTTCACATGGAGCACGGCGGAGGTAACAACTCAAGTTTTACTACGCACCTACTCTCATCTTCACTTACAGATACCTATTCCGTCATGGCTGCTGCCATCGGCTCTTTAAAAGGTCCCAGACACGGCGGTGCCAACATCAAGGTCGTTAGGATGTTTGAAGATATGGAAAACAGTCTTAGTGACTGGACAGATGATGATCAGGTACGAGAATATCTCGAGAAACTCCTTGCCGGTGAAGCCTTTGACAAAGCAGGTCTTATCTATGGTGTAGGCCATGCTGTCTATTCAAAGTCTGATCCAAGAGCTCAGATATTCAAGGGATTCGTAGAACAGATGGCCCATGAAAAGGGATTCGATAAAGAGTACGCACTTTACGACAAGGTTGCAACTCTTGCTCCTAAGATCATTGCTGAAAAGAGAAAGATGTATAAGGGTGTCAGCGTCAATGTCGATTTCTATTCAGGATTCGTATATAAGATGCTGGGTCTGCCTCTTGAACTGTACACTCCTATCTTTGCAATGGCTCGTATCGTCGGCTGGAGCGCACACCGTATGGAAGAGCTCGCCAATAACGGCAAGATCATCCGTCCCGCATATAAGGCAATCGGTCCTGATATGCCATATATACCTATGAATAAGCGCGTATAAAAATATACAGCTTTACACAGCCGCGCGGTGAACTCTACATTTATTTGATTAAATATAAACGAGTCAGTACAATAGATATGAAACTTAAGACAAATAAAAAAGCCGTTCTTTTATATTCAAATAAGAGATCGGCTTTTTTAATTATGCAAATATCAAAAGATTATTGAATTTATGAATTATTGCCCAATAACACTTATGTTTTTGGCCTTATACAGTTATCACATATTAAGGAAGTTCTTTACTGCCTTCTCCATATCAGGAACTTCTACAACTGTATTGTGACGAACAGGTGCGTTTCTGATAGAAGATACTGCTTCAGGAATCTCAAGTCCTGCTTTTGCTGCAAGCTGATCAGCAAGTTTGAAATCGTCATCATCTTCTGCCTTATCGATAGCTCCAAGGACAGCTCTTGTAAACTTGAATGGACTTGCAGTAGAAGCTATAACTGTGGCTGTGTTATCATTTGTTTCTTTTTTATACTGATAATATACATGGCTTGCAACTGCTGTATGTGTATCGATCACATAGCCTGTAGCATTATAAAGGCTTGATATAGCATCTTTGGTCTCATCCTCTGTAGCAAATCCGCCGTAAAAATCCGAGAGCTTTGCTTTCATTTCGTCTGTGATCTCATACTTGCCTGTAGTAGCAAGATTGTTCATATATGCTGCATCAGCGCCTGAGTCATCACCTGCGATATGGTAGATAAGTCTCTCAAGGTTTGAAGAGATGAGGATATCCATTGAAGGTGAGCTTGTAAGTACGAAGTCTCTGTTTCTATCATAGCTTCCTGTCTGGAAGAAATCATACAATACCTTGTTAGAGTTACTAGCGCAGATAAGCTTGGCAATCGGAAGTCCCATCTTCTTAGCATAATATGCAGCAAGGATATTACCAAAGTTGCCAGTAGGAACTACTACGTTGATAGGATCGCCGTCTTTGATACTGCCATCTTTAAGAAGTCTTGTATATGCATATACATAGTATACGATCTGAGGAACAAGACGTCCGATGTTGATAGAGTTAGCTGATGAGAACTGGTATCCGACTTCATCCATCTTAGCTGCAAGCTCATTATCAGTAAAGAGCTTCTTAACTCCTGTCTGAGCATCGTCGAAGTTACCTTCAATACCAACTACGCATGTATTAGCACCTTCCTGAGTCACCATCTGCTTCTCCTGGATAGGGGATACTCCATGCTTGGGATAGAATACGATGATCCTGGTACCCGGAACATCTGCAAAGCCTGCAAGTGCAGCCTTACCTGTATCACCACTTGTAGCAGTCAGGATTACGATCTCATTCTTAACATTGTTCTTCTTGGCAGCCGTTGTCATAAGGTATGGAAGGATGGAAAGAGCCATATCCTTAAATGCAATAGTACGTCCATGGTAGAGCTCGAGGTAATATGCTCCGCCTGCCTGTGTCAAAGGTGCAATCTCTTTAGTATCAAATTTGGAATCATAAGCATGTTCAATGCAATACTTAAGTTCTTCTTCGGTATAGTCAGTGAGCATCAGCTTCATAACTTCATAAGCAGTCTGCTGATAATTCATCTGTGAGATTTCTTTAAGTGTCTTATCAAGATGCGGAATATGATCCGGAACAAAAAGTCCCCCATCCGGCGCAAGGCCGCGAAGCACAGCTTCTGATGCCTTTACTTTAAGATCCGCCCCTCTTGTACTTGAATAAATTACATCTGCCATGGATATTGCCTCCCTGTACATGGTAAAATATAGATAACTAAACTTTAATGCACATTGTACCATACATTACTCAAGTTAGGGAACAAGCAATTCAAACAAATAATGTATATTTATACATCAATATTCATTATTTTTCACTAAGAGAGCAAAGTATGAAAGTGTTTCACTTTCAAACCCAAATTGGTGTCGCGAGCTCCACCAATTTGAACCATTAGCCACTCTCGCTTTGCTCGCGACATGAGGTTAAAGTTGAGTATGGAGAATCTGACCACTCTATCCGGCGTACAAACCGCCGTTTACAAGGACGGATCCACCTATTACAGAGCTTCAATCACTCACAAGGGCAAGCACATTGCCCTTGGTTCTTATGACAATCCCATGATGGCACACGCAGCATATCTTGAAGCAAGGGGCATTATCGAGAACTCTGCCTGGGAGCTCAAAGACTGGAAAAAAGATTATGCGCTTTCTTTCCAGAAATGCGTAATACTTGTCAATTTCAGAGATCAGGGAGTATATATAGGAACACCTATATTATTAAAAAAAGATTTTTTCCTATACTATCTGTCATATAATGACATTCTGACATTCGATATTGATGATCTGTTCTACTATTCTTCGCACTCTATAATGCGAAGAGGATCACATCTGTTCGTAGCTGACTACGGTAGCCAGATCAGCATATATTCAAGGTATGGTATCCCTCCATACGCAGTGGCAGGGCGCGACTATAGATTCATCAACTCAGATTCCACAGATCTTAGATACCAGAATATAGAGATAATCAACAGATACCGGGGCGTACGTATGTACACTGAGAAGGGTTTTCAGCGTTACAAAGCTGTGATCCATATCAGAAGTTCCTACGTTATAGGCCATTACAACACGGAATACGAAGCAGCGATTGCCTATAATAAAGCCGCTGATATCCTTCTTAAAAAAGGTGTTAAGAAAAAATATGAGCTAAACTATATTGAAGATTTAAGTCCCAAGGACTATGCTGATATCTATACGCGTGTTAAAATATCAAAGCGTATACAAAATTATAACGAAATGGAAGTCAGGTAATATGTCAAATAACACAAACACTTCTAAGAGGGACCGCAAGCAGCGTTTCTTTGCTATTATCGCAATGATCATCATAGTAGCAATGCTTGCTTCTCTCCTTCTTGCAGGTCTGACAGGATGCGGCTATCAAACCGCGTCCTCTTCGGACTATATCGATAGGACTTCGTTTTATTTTGATACAGTCATAAATGTACGCATCTATGATAAGCAGGACGAAAGCATTCTCGACGGATGCATGGAACTTGCAGCATACTATGACAACCTTCTTTCGGCATCAACAGAAGATTCTGATATATGGAAGATCAATAATTCTGCGGGCACACCTGTCAAGGTCAGTCCCGAAACCATCTCCCTTCTTGATACAGCTTTATATTATGCCAAACTTACAGATGGAGCTTTTAACCCGGCTCTTTATAGTGTTATCTCATTGTGGGATTTTACATCTGATGATGAAAAAGATCACGTAGTGCCAGGCGATGCAGACATACAAAATGCTCTGGAACACACTGATTATCATGCTATCGTTGTCGATAAGGATAACTCTATCGTAACACTTACAGATCCTGATGTTAAGATAGAACTAGGCGCTATTGCCAAAGGCTTTATAGCTGACAAGTTAAAAGAATATATGGTTCAACAAGGAGTACGATCTGCCATTATAAATCTTGGCGGCAATGCTCTTCTTGTTGGTTCAAAGCCCGATAACACCTCTTTTACAGTAGGAGTAGAAAAGCCTTTTGGTAATGCAGGCGACTACGTGACCACAGTATCTACTGTAGATAAATCTGTTGTTACTTCAGGCGTCTATGAACGCTACTTCAAAATAGGCGATACTATCTATCACCATATATTAGACCCCAAAACCGGCTATCCTGTTAATAATGGTCTTTACAGCGTCACAATACTATCAGAAAATTCGGTAGACGGTGATGCTCTATCTACAGCCTGCTTCGTACTGGGCCCTTCAAAGGGCATGGAACTAATAGAATCGTTAGACAGCGTAGAAGCAGCCTTTGTATACAGCGACTATTCTGTAACCTACAGCTCCGGATTTAATAACTAGATCAAGCGAAATTGCATAGCTTTCAATATAGTGATAATATGTTTATATAAGCGTTAATATATGCTCGTTACAGCGACTATTCTCCACCGGAGGATTACGATGCGTTTTGTAAAAATAGATAATATGAAAGCAGGCATGCGTCTGGCGAGGCCTGTATACTCCAAAAACGGAATACTTCTATACGATCGTAATTCCAAAATCAATGAATCCGGGATTGCCAGCATTAAAAATTTCGGTCTTATGGGCATGTTCATTCTAGAGCCTGCCGAACCAGTTCCTCCCATGACTCAAGCTGATATAGACTTCGAAAGATTCCAGACTATGAATGTTTATGCCATTAAGCAGGAGCTTGAACTTATAGTATCTAAAGAAACTTTGTCCAAAACTCAGTTCATAGTTGCAGATATAATCCAGAATTACGGTCATCTTGATAGCAAGATCAATTTCAGTCAGGATCTTAGAACCAAAGAAGATCATATATTCAGGCATACTCTTAGCGTTGCTATGCTGTGCGCCATGATAGCCAATAAGTTAAACACCTCCCCCATAGACCAAATGAAAGTTGTAACATCTGCTGTCATACACGAGCTTGGCAAGATCCTGTTCATTTCGGACAATCCTTCTTTTTCCGGTGAAAGTTCTGATATCCCGGAAGATTATATGACCAAGGGATTTAATCTTATCGAATCCCTATACTCAGATAGTCCCGATATCAAGCGTATATGCGTTCAGGCTCATGGAAGTAAACAAAAGCCCAATCCAAATGCAGTCCTTGGTGCAAAGATTCTGCTTGTAGCCAACGCCTACGACAGGATGACAGCTATGCAAAATGCAGGCGAACCTGCTTCAGAAGTAACAGCTATCCGCACACTTATTCATGAGAATGTATATGACAAAAAGATCGTTGATGCCCTTATAGACAGTGTCAACATTCTCTCCTGTGGTATAACAGTTGAACTTAATAACCATGAGAAAGCATTGGTTCTTGCAGAAAATAAAGATGATATATTCAGACCCACAATCCTGACTTTTAAGGATAACACCATTCTGGATCTTGCCGACTGGCATAACAGGGATATAGAGATAACAGATGTCCAGAAGACTATGGACAACAGATACGTATTTGATGTTGCTGCTATAACAAGTTGCGGTCTAAGCACAGACTTCGAAGTAGAGATCCCGGACTTTGTAGAGGCACCTCCGGTTTTGGAGTGATATACTAAGGCTTCAAACCTAGTCGGTGCCATATCAGGGAAATCTCGTCAAGTAAGACAGACTATAAATCTTTGCTACTTTTATAATCATTTTAAATTCATAACATTAACACAAAAACCTCGTTTCCACTACCATAGCGGAAACGAGGTTTTTTCATCAGATTTATATAAACTTTTTATCCGATCTTCTCTATTGCTTTTTTCGGACACTTGGATGCGCAAAGTCCGCAATGAGTACACTTGGACTGATCTATACGAGCAAGGTTATTTTCAACTGTGATAGCGCCTGCCGGACAGTTCTTTTCACATATATGACATGAGATACATCCAACCTTACAATATTTATTGACTTTCTGACCCGGATCCTGAGACTTACATCTTACAGATTCTGTAGCGCTGTAAGGAATCAGATCTATAAGGCCTCTTGGACATATTTCTATGCACTTGCCGCATGCTTTACAGCTATCCTTATCTACTACTGCCACTCCATTGACTATATGTATAGCATCAAACTGACATACAGATACGCAGGAGCCGCCGCCAAGACAGCCAAAAGTACATGTCTTAGGTCCGCTTCCGGGAAGCTGGTTGATAACACGGCAATCCATGGCACCTGAATATTCATACTGCCTTGTAGATAGCTCGCAGTCGCCTCCGCAGTGTACGTAAGCAACTTCCCTTTCTGTCTCACCTGCATCTACTCCCATGATTTCGGATATAAGAGCTGCTACAGGAGCGCCACCTACCGGACACTGATTAACCGGAGCTTCGCCCTTAGCTATAGCAGCAGCACATCCCGAACATCCGGGATATCCGCAGCCGCCGCAGTTGTTGCCTGGTAGAACGCCAAGGACAGCTGCCTCTTTTTCATCTACATCTACGTGAAGCTTGATGTTGGCATAGCCGAGAATCAGACCTATCAGGATTCCGCAGCCCGCAACAACAGCCACCGCGATCAATATTCCATTTAACATAGTTTCTCCTTCCAAGTCGCTCAGCGAAGCACTGAGAATCCTGTGAATGCAATTGCCATAAGTCCTGCCGTAATAACTACAATCGGTGTTCCCTTCCATGATTCAGGAATATCATTGTATTCCATCTTCTCACGAAGTCCTGCCAGAATCGTAATGGAAATAGTAAAGCCGACTGCTGTTGCAAATCCATTCACTATACCCTCGATGATATTGTACTCATTAGTTACGTTAAGAAGTGCAACACCAAGAACAGCACAGTTAGTTGTGATAAGTGGAAGATATACGCCAAGTGCCTCATACAAAGGCTTAACGAATTTCTTAAGGAACATCTCAACAAACTGAACCAGCATCGCTATTATAAGTATGAAAACTATAGTATTAAGATATACCAGATCCAGAGGAACCAGTATGAACTTATACAAAAGTCCGCACACTGCAGATGCAAGTGTTATTACAAATATGATAGCTCCGCCCATTCCGGCAGCACTTGAAACCTTCTTGGATACGCCAAGGAAAGGACACAGTCCAAGGAACTGTGATAATACTACGTTATTGATCAGGGAGGACATGATCAGTATGCCTATAAGCTGACTTACTACATTCATTTGTCATCTTCCTCCTTTTTATCTTCTTTATTGTCTTCTGCTTTAGAATCTTTTTTAGACTCTTCTTTGGAAACTTCTTTCTTGTCATCCTTCTTGGAAGGAATCTCCATATCTACATTCATGCATCCACCGCTTTTATACTTGGACACATCCTTGCCCTTCTCGGCACGCTTTCTGTTGATCCTGTTCATGGTAGCCATAAGAGTTCCAAGTACCAGGAATGCGCCTGCCTGAAGTACGAAGATACTGATAGGAGTATACATTCCAAAGAATGTACCAACAGGTCCGGGAACAACTGTTCCTTCGCCAAGGAGCTGAATACCAAAAGCTGTTCCTGCGCCGATAAGCTCACGTACAAGACCTATGATGGTGATAGAACATGTGAAACCAAGTCCCATTCCAAGTCCGTCAAAAAGAGCCGGTACAGCGCCGTGTTTGCTGGCATATGACTCTGCACGTCCGAAGATGATACAGTTAACAACAATAAGCGGGATATATACGCCAAGTGCTTCGTTGAGAGCAGGAAGATATGCCTGCATCAAAAGGTCTACCAGTGTAACAAACGAAGCGATGACTACAATAAATGATGGAATTCTTACTGTATCCGGAATGACTTTTCTAAGCAGTGATATTACCAGATTAGAAAGAGCCAGAACGAAAGTAGTTGCAAGACCCATTGACAGACCATTGATGGCAGATGTTGTAACGGCAAGTGTAGGACACATACCAAGTACAAGAACTGTCGTAGGATTTTCTACAACTATACCATTTAAAAATCTCTCAAGCGGTGTGTCTGCAGGAAGCCCGAGAGCGCCTTTTCTTTTTTCACTCATCTTACTGACCTCCTTCCAGAACGTTTGTATAGTACAGAAGGCCGGCATTTACACCATTGGTAACTGCTTTGGAAGTGATAGTGGCACCTGATATAGCTTCGATGGAGGTGTCATTAAGACTTGACTTGCCTGTTCCGTCCTTAACAACCGAATATGTTACTGTTGCATCGATTCCGCCGTCAACAGAATACTGAGGAACCAATACCTTCTCAGCATTCATACCAAGACCAGGAGTCTCGCTGATGGATATAAGAGAGATTCCATTAAGTACTCCATCTGTTGTAATACCCATAGAGAACTCGATATCATCGTTATATCCCTTGGATGTTATCTGAACGATATATCCAATAACATTGCCGCTTCCATCATAAGCCTCTATGACGGATTCAATCGTAACACCTGAATAATCTGCTGATGTACCTAAGACTTCACTAGCCTTTGAGCTATCAACGATATTGTCCTGTCCAAAAGAACTTGCGCTTGCAAATACTGCCTTATTGGCCTTCTCAACCTTAAGAGCATTCTGGTAAGCGATAGGTTCCTTGGTGATCTGATATACAAGCCCTAATAATACTCCTGCAATAAGTGTGATCACGAAGAGGATAAGGGCATTTTTGATCATTTCACCGGTCTCATTTTTCTTAAGATCGGCTGTCTGTTCATTACTCATGCTTTTGCCTCCTTCTTGCGTGATTTTTTCGGAATACCGAAAGCTCTTGGAAGTGTCCATCTCTCGATAAGCGGAACCAAGAGATTTCCAATGATGATCGCATAGGATACGCCCTCTGCACCTGATCCAAAGATACGGAATATTCCAGTAAGAAGTCCCAGAACTATACCATAAATATATTTTCCCACATTAGTGATAGGACTCGTTACATAGTCGGTAGCCATAAAGAAAGCTCCAAGCATAAGTCCGCCACCTGCAAGCTGTGCAGAAAGGTATGCAGGATTCCATCCGCGTCCGCCGAAGATCATTACGAAGATAGCAAAAGAAACGATGTATGATCCGGGAATTCTAAGATCGATGACCCCTGCCATGATAAGTACACAAGCACCTATTACGATAGCGATCATAGAAGTCTCACCGATAACACCGCCTGTGAAGCCTTCGATCATCTTCATTACGTCAACTTCCTCGCCTGCCTTAAGTGCTGCAAGAGGTGTTGCACCTGTATAAGTATCTGTAACGAAATCTGTCATAAGTCTGGGAAAAGATATTACGAGAAAACATCTTGCACCCAGAGCCGGGTTCATAAAGTTCTGTCCAAGTCCTCCAAAGAGCTCTTTGACTACCACAATGGCGAAGATACCGCCAATTATAGGAAGCCAGAAAGGAGCTGTGCTTGGAATGTTAAGACCTATAAGAAGACCGGTTACAACTGCAGAAAGATCTCCTATAGTGTTAGGTTTGTGCATAAGTTTCTCATATACATACTCAGTGATAACTGTTGTAGCTATAGATAATAATATGAGAACAAGTGCATACAGACCAAAGTTAAATACGCCAAACGCAGCCGGAATACATAGTCCTATGATCACCCAAAGCATAATATTGGTGGTCGTAGAGCCACTCCTGACATGCGGATTGGACGACACATTTCTAAATTCGCTCATATTGTCCTCCCCTTATTTCTTCTTGCGATTAGCAAGCTGTATTTTACGCATGCCTTTGATAAGCTGTGTCAAGTGACGATGTGCCGGACAGATAAATGAGCAGCATCCACATTCGCAGCATTCCATGCCGTATTCCTTAAGGAATCTCTCTGTCTGTCCATGCTCTACAGCATCAGCAAGATTCTTGGGAATAAGCTGTTCAGGACAAGCCTCTACACAGCGAGCACAGTTAATGCATGCTGTAGGCTCCATAGCAGAAACAGCATCTTCTGTAAGACATGTAAGAGCTGATGCAGTCTTGGTTGTAGGAACTTCGGTATCCCATACAGCAAAGCCCATCATAGGACCGCCTGAGATGATCTTCTGAGGTGTCTTATAGAATCCACCTGCATCATCCAAAAGTTCCTGATAGCTTGTACCGATCCTGACTTTATAGTTACAAGGTTCCTTGATCGCATCACCTGTAATGGTAACGATCCTCTCCATCAGAGGTCTTCCTTCTGTAACAGCTCGATATATAGCACAGAGCGTATCAGTATTATCAACGATACATCCCGCATCTGCAGGAAGCATAGATGAGTTGATACTTCTGCCTGTACATGCATATATCAGCATACGCTCAGCGCCCTGAGGATACTTGGTCTGGAGCTGCTTAACCTCAATCTTGGGTTCATCTTTAGTAAGCTCACGGAGCTTCTTGATAGCCTCAGGCTTATTATCTTCAACCGCAAGGATACCTCTTGCATTAGGGAAAAGAGATACAGCAATCTTAAGACCACCAATAATAAGCTCAGGTTCTTCAATCATACGACGATAATCTGAGGTAAGATAAGGCTCACACTCTGAGCAGTTAGCTATTACGTATTCGATTTTATCGGGTTCTTTAGGGGATAATTTGACAGCGGTTGGGAATCCCGCACCGCCCATTCCGACAACCCCGGCCTCTCTGACAGCAGCTACTATCTCTTCGCTGGTCATCTCCTCCCACGGTTTTACTTCAGGCCATTCAACTTCTTCATAGAGTCCATCGTTCTCAACGATGATACTGTTGCACATTCCGCCGGTCGCAAGTCTTCTAGGCTCAATCGCCTTAACGGTTCCGGATACTGTCGCATAGATTGGAGCAGATACAAAACCTGAAGCCTCAGCAATTTTTTGCCCGGTCAGAACATGGTCACCTACTGCCACTATTGGGGATGCAGGTGCTCCGATATGCTGTGATAACGGATATACAAGATCACCCTTAGGCAGAACACTTTTGATGGGTTTGTCCATAGTCAGCTCTTTGCCTTCATATGGATGGACTCCCCCTACGAACGTTAGTCGCGCCATTTCCTACCCTTCTTTCTGATGATTTTATCAGTGCCTATGATACGGAAAATATACAAATAGTAAACCTCACACTAAGACCATTCCAAGACCTGTGATAATATTTGAAGTCTTTAATGTCTCCCATTTAGATAAGGTTTACATAATTGTATTTACTCCCAATATCACAATAATATTTTACGACTTAAATTATAAAAATTCCATATACTACAATCTATATTTTGATGAATAATCGGCATTTTTTATATCGTTTGTATATATATTTAAAAACATTTTAGAAGAATTGTTAGCTACGGCTAATGCACTACCTTGTACAATGTGATAAAATATCCTTACTTTGATTTTGATCAATAATCGTTTACTATAGTAATTGAATCATAAAATTTGTCATAAGAATTCCTTATAGTCATATATATTCGGTTCATTTACTATAATCCAGAGGTTAATATGATAATCATACAAAAAGATATACTTTTTAAACCGGTCATGCTCGCACCGTATCCAATCAATAAACTGGTAGAAAATCCCGAAAAAGCCCTTTTTATTGATATAGAAACTACAGGTTTTTCTGCCAAGACTTCAAAGCTGTATCTTATAGGATGTGCCTACTACGAACAGGGCAGTTGGCACCTTGCCCAGTGGTTTGCAGATAAGAAAGATGATGAAGAAGAGATTCTGAATGCTTTTTTGATGTTCGCATCAACCTATGATACACTGATCCATTTCAACGGCAACAGATTCGATCTTCCATATATCAAAGCCAAATGTGACCACTATGGTATCGAAGATCAATTGGATAATATGAATTCAATTGATATATACAAACTCATATCACCCTACAAGGATGTTTTGGGGCTCGAGAACTGTAAGCAAAAGACGATAGAGCTGTTCCTTGGAATAAATCGTGAAGACATCTTCACAGGCGGCCAGCTCATAGAAATCTACGACAAGTATCTGGAGTCCAAGAACGAAGAGTTTTATAGACTTCTCCTGCTTCACAATGAGGATGATGTCAAGGGGATGTCAGAACTGCTTCCTATCCTGTACTATGTAGACTTTTTTGAAAGCATCAAGAATATGCCTCCTCTTCATATGCGAACAGACGCTCAGCAGTCCGAACTGTCTGATACGCTTCCTCTTCGTGCTGTCAAAGTTCAGGCCAATTATTATACAGATATGGACGGCACAGAGAAAAAAGAGATATTCATGAAGCTTTCACTTTCATGCAATCTTCCGGTACCGTTTAAATGTAATCTCGATGGAATATTTTTGAACATAGAGGGAAATACAGCAAATCTCAGAATTCCTCTTTTCGAAGAAGAGCTCAAATACTTTTATTCAAATTATAAGGATTATTATTATCTTCCGGACGAAGATCAGGCACTGCACAAGTCTGTAGCTTCCTTCGTAGAGAGGTCGCATCGGGTTCAGGCCAAAGCAGAGAACTGCTACACAAGGAAACCCGGACAGTTTTTAAAGCAGTGGGACCTTGTATTTACACCTTTCTTCAAACATGAATACAAGGAACACGCCTTATATTTTGAATTGACAGACAATATCAAAGTCAACAGATCTGCCATGAGCCTGTATGCATGTCATGTTCTGTCACACCTTTTTGAATGATAAATCGAGTAGACTGACTCCTACTCGATTTCGCACATTACGACCGGCAAATAAATTTGTAGGTCTTGTGCAATCGAGTAGGCTGACTCCTACTCGATTTCGCACACGAACATTCCGCACTTCGTGCTCCATGTTCTTACAACCGGCAAATGAATTTGTAGGTCTTGTGCAACAAGAAAAGCTCCGGAGGCTAACCGGAGCTTTTCTCTTGCAGAGGAAAATTTAGTTGATGCAGTTAAAATCCAGGTCTTGTCCCGGATTGGTTCAGCAAATCCAAATCCTATTGTCATACAAGCCAGACACGAGCACATTTTCTTATGGTCATAGCCTTGATAACAATTCCAGATACTGATATAAGTTATCCCTTCGGTCTTTCGTAGTAGAAAGAGTTCTTTCTTACAAATCCGATATCCTTATAATTTATTATCTGTTCTGTAGCACCAATGAACAGGATACCGCCCGGAGCCAGCGAATCATAATATTTTCTGAAGGTCTCATCCTTAGCTTCTTCTGTAAAGTAGATAAGAACGTTACGACATACGATCAGGTGATAATCCTTGGGATAAGGATCTCTTAAAAGGTCTGCCTGTTTGAATGTTACGCGGCTCTTGATCTCATTAGAGATAGTTACTGTTCCGTCTGAATTCTTGGTAAAATACTTATCCTTAAGATCCTTGGGAACTCCGGCTATCTCCTTCTCTGCATAAATGCCCATCTTAGCTTTGGCAATAGCAACAGAATCAAGGTCAGTAGCCAGTATATTGATCTGATTAAGAGGTACATGACGAGATAATAACATTACAATAGTATATGGCTCATCACCTGTAGAGCATGCAGCACTCCAGATCTTAAGATTCTTGCCAAACTTGCCCATTAATTCCGGAACCATATCTTTGTCCATAAGAGCCCACTGATCCGGATTACGGAAGAATTCCGATACGTTGATGGTAAGATATGTAACAAAGGCATGAAGTACTTCTTTGTCCTTCTTGATCAGCTCCATGAACTGGTCGTATCCTTTTACCTCATACTTGCCGATAAGAGTATCTATACGGCGTTTCATCTGCTTTTCCTTATAGGCATTCAGATCTATCTTGGTCAGGTCGTAAACTGCTTTTTTGAACCACTCATAATCATAAGCCATGATACTTATAACCTCCACAGAATATATATCCCTGCTTCTATGTTCAGAGATACGTGTCGTCAAGACACACGATATATTACTATACAGATACTACATAAAGAATATCGGATGATCTATACAAAAGATTAATACAGAACATGACAAAATAATTAGAACAACATTTAAAGCATTAATTAAGCCTCATTTTCAAGTTCCGTCACCAAAAGCAAATAAAAAAGCTCCGATAGCGTAATCGCTACCGAAGCTTAAATCTACCAATTAAATTGTTAGATTAGTAATACTAAATATTACTCTTCTGTCTGCTCAGAGATAACCTGATCGATATCTACAGAAGCAACATCTTCGTTGTCATCCTTCTTCTCAGGAGCAAGCATAGCCTTTACAGAAAGGCTGATCTTGTGCTCATCTTCATTGAAGTCTACAATCTTAGCTGTTACTTCATCACCAACCTTAAGTACATCAGCAGGCTTATCAATATGATCCTTAGAGATCTGTGATACATGAAGGAGTGCATCGATACCGGATTCAAGCTCAACAAATGCGCCGAAATCTGTCATACGAGCAACCTTACCACTTACAACATTGCCTACAGCATACTTCTCAGAAGCGTTCTTCCATGGATTTCCATCTTCGAACTTTCTGGAAAGGGCGATCTTCTTGCCTTCGATAGACTTAACAAGGACCTTAACAGCATCGCCAACTTTAAATACTTTCTTAGGACTCTCAACACGGCCCCAGCTCATTTCAGAAATGTGAAGAAGACCATCAGCACCGCCAAGATCGATGAATGCACCGAAATCTGTAACGTTCTTAACTGTTCCTTCTACAATGTCACCAGCCTGGATCTTATCAAAAAGTTCCTTAGCCTTTTCAGCCTTCTCAGCAGCGATAAGCATACGTCTGTTACCGATGTATCTTCTTCTGCGAGGATTGTACTCTGTTACAACAAACTCGATCTCCTGATCCTGATACTTTGTAAGATCCTTTTCATAAGTATCTGATACAAGGCTTGCAGGAATGAAGATCCTAACTTCATCAACAACAACTACAAGACCGCCTTCCAGAACCTGTACAACCTTAGCAGAAAGTGTCTCTTTGTTATTGAAAGCTTCTTCAATTTTCTTATTGCCACGGTCAAGAGCAAGTCTCTTGTATGACAGTACTACCTGTCCATCTGCATCATTGGCTTTAAGAACCTTGACATCCATCTTGTCTCCAACATTAAGCTTTGTTGTAAGATCAAGGCTGTTATCGTTACTGTACTCATTTCTGGAAAGAATACCGTCGGACTTGTAACCAATGTTGAGGATGGCTTCATCAGGTTTTACATCGATTATAGTACCTTCAACGACCTCCCCTGTATGAATTGTCTTGAATGACTCGTTGAGCATCTGCTCAAATGTCTGTTCCTGTTCTGACATATGTCTGAACCTCCTCAATAATATTCTTCGGGGTTGACGCCCCAGCGGTAATTCCCACTTTATATATACCCTCAGGAAAATCCTTGGGTAAGTCATCTACTGTTTGTACGAAATATGTATGCTTACATTTGCCGGAGCAAATCTCATACAGTTTCCGTGTGTTGGAACTTGATGTTCCACCGATTACTATCATAGCATCAGCCTCAGCAGCAATTTTTTCTGCTTCGGTCTGTCTCTCTTGTGTAGCATTACAGATAGTATTCACAATATTAATATTGTAGCCTTTGCCATTGAAAATTTCAACTACATCTTTAAATTTTTTGTAATTAAATGTTGTCTGAGAGACGAGTGTAAGCTCCGTTTCCACAGGAAGTGCGAATTTCTGGGCATCTTCAAGGCTCTCGATTACATAAACCGGTCCATTTGCCCATGACACGATACCCTCAACTTCAGGATGTTTTGCATTACCTGTTATGACAATGGTTCTTCCTTTTTGACTTTCCTCATCAACTATCCTGTGTATTCTCTTTACAAAAGGACAGGTAGCATCTACGTAAGAGATACCTTTTTGCTTGATCTTCTCCTCAGTTTCCCTAGGGATCCCATGTGCCCTTATAACTATTGTACCATCTTCTGACACATTTGAAAGGTCATCTACATTATTTACAACTTCAACGCCTTTACTCTCTAAGTCCTTAACAACTTCTTCGTTATGAATTATAGGACCGTATGTATAAATTTTCTTATCTTTATGCTCTACCTGCTCATATACGGTGTCAACAGCTTTCTTAACACCAAAGCAAAATCCTGCATGTTCAGCTAAGATTACTTCCATACCAAAACTTCCTTTCTCAGCGAACGTATTACTATGACTCCCTGGTCATACTATGATATAGGTACCATAGACATATTTTGACAACTAATGCATGATACTTAGTCTATAAAAGGGCCAAGAGTCATCATACTATTAGTATACCTAATCTGATCACTTATTGGTAGTCACATCTTTATATCTGTTTCTTTATAATTACCTTATCAGCAGACATTTATTTGTTCCCAACAAGTCGCAAGCCATTAGCTATTATACAATTCAATTATCTTATCGGCAACCTCTTCTATTGACATATCAGAAGTATCAACCAGCACTGCGTCATCTGCCTGCTTAAGAGGTGATGCTTCTCTATGCATGTCACGATAATCTCTGTCTTCTATATCCTTTTCTATCTCTTCAAGAACAGCCTCCTGGCCTTTGGCGATCATCTCTTTGTATCTTCTCATAGCTCTGACCTGTACGCTTGCTGTAAGATAGATCTTAAGATCAGCATTTGGAAGTACTACTGTTCCAATATCGCGACCATCCATTACTACGTTTTCGGTCTCAGCAAGCTTCTGCTGAAGCTCTACGAGCTTTTCTCTAAGTCTTGCTACCTGAGATGTCCTACTAGCCATAGCGCTTACCTCAGGACTTCTGATAAGACCGTTGACATTCTCATCTCCAAGCATTACAACCTGCTCACCGTCCACATATTTTATAGTGATCTCAGCTGACTGAGCCTTTTCTCCAACTTCGTCTGCATTGTCAGGATTTACATTCATTCTGGAAAGATACAGAGCCATTGCTCTATACATAGCTCCTGTGTCCACATAGATAAATCCAAGCTTACCTGATACTAATTTCGCGATAGTGCTCTTTCCTGCTCCTGCAGGTCCGTCTATTGCAATCTGATGACTCATTTAATAACTTCTCCTTGTTAACTGTTCATATTTTTTATTCTTCCATAGCCGCACAAAGTCCGGCCAGATGCCCTGTAGACCATGCAACCTGTAAGTTGAAGCCTCCTGTCACAGCATCTATATCAAGAACTTCTCCGGCAAAATATAAGCCCTTTCGAAACTTCGACTCCATTGTAGATGAATCTATCTCTTTAACATTAACTCCGCCCTTAGTTACTATAGCCTCGTTAAATCCTCTGGTTCCTGTAACCGTCATCACAAGGTCCTGGGTCAGATCCACAAGCTTCATACGCTCCGCCTTACTGATCTCACTGACCTTCTTGTCAGGTGCAATCCCAGACAGATTTATTATCACAGGTATGAGCTTTGATGGAAAAAGACCTCCAAGAACATTCCTGAAGACTTTCTTATTACCCTCTTCAAAGTCACGTATTATACGCTTGTCCAACTGTTCCTTGGTAAGAGCAGGTTTCAGATTAAGATGGATCTTGTATCTGGTTCCTTCTTCATAGCGGGTACTAGCCGTAAGTATAAGCGGACCGCTTATTCCAAAATGTGTAAAAAGCATTTCGCCAAAGCCTTCATAGACACTCTTGGAATTTTTGTTTTTCTTTTTCTTCTTTTCAGAACTTGCAACGCCTACAGCATTATCAGAAGGAATTTCTGCCTTTTTTACAACTCCAAGCTTCTTGACTTCGAGATTTTTAGAGTTAGCAAACCTAGCGCCTTCATCCTCAGTTTCATCTTCACAGGCAACCATTTTAATGCTGACATTCTTAAGAGAAAGACCCTGAAGTTCCTTAACCCAGGCTTCCTTGACTTCAAAAGGGACAAGACTTGGGAATGGCTGTGACAAGCTGTGACCTGCCTTACGTGCAAATCTGTATCCATCACCTGTAGAGCCGGTACTCTCATACGAAATACCGCCTGTACATACTATAACAGCATCAACAGGTATCTTCTCCTTCCTGCCGACAGTTATAGCTACTACCTTATCATCCTCATATTCTATTCCTGTAACTTCACTATTATATGAGATCTTGACATGCAATCTTTGAAGATATCTAACAAGCGTTCCTATGATATCTGATGAATGATCAGAAACAGGAAAAACCCTGTCTCCACGCTCAACCTTAAGACGGCAACCGTTTTTCTCAAAAAAGTCGCACACGCTGTCATGGTCAAAGGCATAAACAGCACTGTACAAAAATTTGGGATTTCGGCATACATTGCCAAAGAACATGTCGGTATCGACATTGTTGGTTACATTACATCTGCCCTTACCGGTAATATATATCTTTTTTCCGGCTTTTTCATTTTTTTCGTATATAGTGACTTTAGCGCCACTTTCGGCTGCAGCGGCTGCCGCCATCATTCCGGCGGCGCCTGCGCCAATTACTGCAATATTTTTCATATATATCTTTTCTTTATTTTTTAGTCCTTTATTTGAACGACTGATATGCAGCTTCCAAAAGCCCTATCGAATCGTCATGACTTAGATCATAATCTCCCGTAACAGCCATACATCCGCTTCCATGGATGAAGATCCACATCTTCATAAAAAGCTGTTCAGGCTCTTTGACGCCCTGGCTTCTTGCACGGTCAACTTCCTTGACAACATATTCCTGTCCACCGTTAACAAGCGCATACATACTCTTCTCTTCATCATTATTGCCTGACAAAAACAAAAGTCTGAAAAGGTTAGGATATTTCTGAGCAAACTCAATGTATGCCATTCCAAGGTCTACAAAAGGTGTACTGTTATTCTTAGGATAGGATGCATAATAGTCTTCATAAAAAAGCGAAGCTTTATTAAATACATCTTCCTTGAGCCCGTCCATATTATCATAAATACGAAAAATAGGCTGTGTCGAACAACCTGCAGCTGCGGCAAGTTTTCTTGACGTTATTGCTTCATACCCCTCTTTTTTGGTGATCTTAAATGCAGCATTTACAATCTCTTTTTGTGTTATTGTGGCTTTGCGTGACATTGTGCTCCCCCTTATGAAATATTTATAACGTCCGTTATCTATTTTACATTGTGTCAAGGTGCATTGTCAAAGCCCTGCCAATAACGTTTATAAGAGCTGATGATCAAAGCAGATTATTGAAACTGATAATAAAACCGGTTTTCATGCTTCACCAAGCTCTTTTATAAGATCTGCAAGTACTGTTTCTACATTTTCACAATTCTCTGTGACTGTTATATCAGCATATTTATTGTATAGTCTTACACGTTCGTCATAGAGCTGCTCAAAAGTCTGGCCGTCACGGATTACTACTCCGCGCTGTTTGATATCAGACAGGCGTTTTACAAGGCGGTCATATTCTACATGAAGATATACAACTCTTCCAATATTTTTAAAATGCTGCATAGCCTTCTCTCCATATACGGCGCTTCCGCCTGTTGCTATGACAGTCCTGTCTGCATCAATAGAAGCATTAACATCATCCTCTATCTTAAGAAAAGAATCTATGCCATCTTCTTCTATGATCTGGCTAAGTTTACGGCTTTGCTGCTCTTGTATGAGTATATCTGAATCAATAAACTTGTAACCCAGAACCTTGGCAAGTATAACGCCAAGTGTACTCTTACCTGAAGCAGGCATACCTATAAGGATTATATTGTCGCCACCAATCTTACTTTCACTGTTCATATATCTTCTGCCTCTCATGTTTCAAGGTTATATTTTGATAACTATCTTGATAATATCTTAGTAATGCTTGTGCGTTACTGTAACTTCCTTGTCCTCTATCTCAAGAACCGCATATGTTCTGTTCATATCAGACTGCCTCGGAAGAGAGATACTGCCCGGATTAAGGATTATGAAGCCGTCATCAAGGACTTCATAGTGAGGAATATGTGTATGTCCATAGATCAACATATCGCATCCCTTACTCCTTGCATAATACACCATCCTGTTCATATCCATCCCGGGATGACAATGTGTATTGTCAAGAGAGTGTCCATGCAGCAGTAACACTGTTCTTCCCCCCAGTTTAAATATCTTCTCAAGAGGGACATCTCTTCCATAATCACAATTACCCTTAACTATATGTGTATGATAGTCTACAGGCCCAAGTACATTCTCCAATGTATCTTCAAGATCTCCTGCATGTACCAGTACATCAAAAGGCGCTTCATCCTTGATCTTCTGCTTCATATAAGCCTGATTACCATGTGAATCACTAAATACAAGTGCTTTTATCATATATTTCCATCTCCTAACAGCATCTTTAAACACCAAGGCTTATTATACATAACATAGTCCTCAAAAGATACAAAAATCTTGCTTACAGCACTTTTAGATACAAAAAAAGCTCCGCCATGCCGATATAACAGCACAAGGCAGAGCCTGTTTTTATCATTAGTATTACCAGTCGGAATCCCAGTCTGAACCGCCAGAATCCCAAGAATCGTTGCTATCCCAGTCCGAGTCAGAATCCCAGTCCGAATCAGAATCTGAGGAGCTGAAATTCTCTTCATAATAATCACTATCTGTAAAAGAAGTTCCTATACTATCATCAGAATATGAGTACGAGCCCTCATAATAGTCAGTGTACTCAGACCCTGAATCTATATATGGATCACTTCCGTAGTAGTACCAGTCATCTATATAAGGATCATAGGCATACCAAGAATCATAGCGGCTATAGTAGGTATTACCGTTTATGTAGTAATAACCGTTTTTATTGGCCGGCTGCAATGAAACACCCACAAGCGACACAATAATAGCAGCAATGATCGCAATAATAGTATTCCTTATAACATTTTTCTTGTTGTATGCCGGATTCTTATAAGCTCTCCAGGCACAAAAGAGTATGACCGGAACCGCTACAAAAGCAGCATATTGAAATACATCTGCATATGCTGCTGCAAAAGAAAGTCCTATAATCCCCCAAAAGCCATACATGATATAATTCCAGGTTCTATTAATAGCTTTGCCGACTCTGCTACCGCCTTGTCCGGATCTTCTGGCAGCATTATCAGCCTTCTGCCTTGCAATCTCATCCTTAAGCTTTTGATACAGTTCATTTACAGCATAGGATTCATCGCCACCCTTATATCTTACTGCTCTTTGTCCATTAGCTTTATTTTTATATACTACAAAATCTCCCGAATCATCCTTATAGATACCGAATGCTTTGGGCTCTTTTATATCCTTGCCGATAAAAAATCTTGTGACATCTTCCGGTGGCAGATGATGATCAACATACCACTGTTTAAGCTGTTCAATTGTTGTCGGAACGCCTACCGCTTTGCGGACATTATCATTGGGTGCGCCGCAATTGGGGCATTTCTCCAAGGTATCGTCATATTGAGAATTACAATAATCGCAAACCTTCTTCATAGATAACCTCATGTCACTAGTAAAAAGAGCTGTTTCCCAAAGGAAGTACCTAAAGAAAACAGCTCTTAATAAACATTTACAAATTCAAAGCATTATACATCAAGCATTAACAATCTTGCCGAAGTCAGGCTTAAGGCTTGCTCCACCGATAAGACCGCCATCAATGTCAGGCTTTGAAAGAAGCTCAGCAGCGTTGCCGGCATTCATAGATCCGCCGTACTGAATACGAACTGCCTGTGCTGTAGCATCATCATAAAGCTTAGCGATAAGCTCACGGATAAATCCGCAAACTTCCTGAGCCTGATCAGCTGTAGCTGTCTCGCCTGTTCCGATAGCCCAGATTGGCTCGTAAGCGATTACGAGATCCTTAACCTGATCAGCTGTTACGCCGTCAAGATCCCATGTAATCTGTCTTTCGATCCATTCCTTGTAAGTACCTGCTTTACGAAGAGCAAGTGACTCACCACAGCAAAGGATAGGCTTAAGGCCAGCAGCAAATGCCTTCTTAACCTTAGCGTTGATAAGGATATCATTCTCACCGAAGATATCTCTTCTCTCTGAATGTCCCATGATAACGTACTTAACACCGGCATCTACAAGCATAGGAGCTGAGATCTCGCCTGTGAAAGCACCCTTATCTTCAATGTAGAAGTTCTCAGCACCAACATTTACGTTAGTACCCTTTACAGCTTCTACTACAGGAACGATGTCGATTGCAGGAACGCAGTATACTACGTCTACATCGTCGTTCTTAACTAAATCTTTAAGCTCAGCAACAAGCTTTACAGCTTCTGAAGGTGTCATGTTCATCTTCCAGTTGCCGGCAATAATTCTTCTACGTGCCATTATGTTATTCCTCCGAATTTTGATTGTTCATAAGCAGACTCGAAAATGCTACGCATTTCCTCGTTCGCGTTGCTCGTCATATTCGAAAACATGTATCTGTATGCAAGCATCCATCTACATGTTTTCTCATCTGACTCTGCTTATTCGCGCAAATTAAGCTCTGTCATCTGCAGCATATACGCCAGGAAGCTTCTTGCCTTCAAGGAATTCAAGAGAAGCACCGCCACCTGTTGAGATGTGGCTCATCTTGTCTGCATAACCAAGCTGGTTAACAGCAGCTGCACTATCACCACCACCGATGATTGTTGTAGCGCTTGTCTCTGAAAGAGCCTTAGCAACTTCCTTAGTACCTGTAGCAAGAACAGGGTTCTCGAATACACCCATAGGTCCGTTCCAAACTACTGTCTTAGCAGTCTTAACTGCCTCTGAGTAAAGCTCGATAGTCTTAGGTCCGATATCTGCACCCTCTTTGTCAGCAGGGATCTTATCAGCATCTACAACTGTTGTGTTGATAGAAGGATTGTCGATAGGGCTTGGGAACTCGTCGATACATACAGCATCAACAGGAAGAAGGAGCTTCTTGCCAAGCTTATCAGCCTTCTCCATCATTTCCTTACAGTAGTCAACCTTAGTCTCATCAAGGAGTGACTTACCAACTTCGTATCCCTTAGCCTTAAGGAATGTGTAAGCCATACCACCACCGATGATAAGTGTATCGCACTTCTCAAGAAGAGTGTTGATAACATTGAGCTTATCAGCAACCTTAGCACCGCCAAGGATAGCAACGAATGGACGAACAGGGTTCTCTACTGCGTTACCAAGGAAATCGATCTCCTTCTGCATGAGGTAACCAACTGCACATGTGCCGCCCTTTTCACGAACATACTTAGTAACAACTGATACAGAAGCATGTGCTCTGTGAGCTGAACCGAAAGCATCACATACATAGTCATCGCAAAGATCAGCAAGTTCCTGTGCGAACTTCTCACCAGCATCTTCAGGCTTAGTCTCTTCCTTGCCTCTGAAACGTGTGTTCTGAAGAAGAACAACATCGCCTTCAGCCATCTCAGCTACAGCCTTTGTAGCAGCTTCGCCTGTTACGTTGTAATCAGATACGAAGTTAACCTTCTTGCCAAGCTTCTCTGAAAGTCTTTCAGCAACTGCTGCAAGAGACTCACCTTCGTTAGGTCCGTTCTTAACTTTGCCAAGGTGGGAGCAAAGGATAACCTTGCCGCCATCAGCAATAAGCTTATTGATTGTAGGAAGAGCTGCAACGATACGTGTCTCGTCTGTGATCTTGCCTTCCTTAAGTGGTACGTTGAAATCGCATCTAACAAGGACTCTTCTGCCCTTTGCGTTGAAATCATCTACAGACTTTTTATTAAGTGCCATAGTATATTTCCTCCTGAATGAATTTAATTGAACCGGATCTATACAAGACCCGATAATGAAAAGGAGGTTCGGTCCTATTGGACCGGACCTCCTGCAAGAACTAGGTTAAAAATAATTATTTAACGAATTTCTCGAAGTACTTGATTGTTCTAACCATCTGAGATGTGTATGAGTTCTCGTTGTCATACCATGAAACAACCTGAACTTCATAGAGGCCATCGCCGATAGCTGTAACCATTGTCTGTGTAGCATCGAAGAGTGAACCATATGTCATTCCAACGATATCAGAAGAAACGATCTCGTCTTCGTTGTAACCGAATGTCTCAGGATCAGAAGCCTTCTTCATAGCTTCGTTGATTGCTTCCTTTGTGATCTCTTTGTCAGACTTAACAACTGCGAAGAGAAGAGTTGTAGAACCTGTCGGTACAGGTACTCTCTGTGCAGCTCCGATGAGCTTTCCGTTGAGTTCAGGTATAACAAGACCGATAGCCTTTGCAGCACCTGTTGAGTTAGGAACGATGTTAACAGCGCCTGCACGTGCTCTTCTAAGGTCACCCTTTCTCTGAGGTCCGTCAAGGATCATCTGATCACCT
>JAEEGI010004944.1_pt1 | contig 30869 bp, 24 predicted proteins | sample 8958751 | NCBI WGS metagenome assembly JAEEGI01 (sample SAMN16246545, study PRJNA631951) | gut metagenome | biome: gut microbiome; feature: rumen; material: KS-attached | host: Bos | place: Iran: Karaj | collected 2018-10 | reverse complement strand
AACCTTCGACATGGACCCGCAGACGATCAAGGCCGTCTGGGGTTTCAACGGCACGGAACGCCCGGGCGCCGTCTATCTTGCCGCCGTGATGGCCGCCTATGCCCAGAAGGGGCTGCCCGCGTTTTCCATCTACGGCAAAGACGTCAAGGACATGACCGACGCCGAGATCCCGGCCGACGTTGCCGAAAAGATTCTGCGCTTCGCCCGCTGCAGTGTCAGCGTTGGCTGGATGAAGAACAAGGCCTATGTGAATTTCGGCGGCGTGGCAATGGGCATTGCCGGCAGCTACTGCAACGCCGACATGTTCCAGAAATATTTCGGCATCCGCGCGGAGTGGGTTGATATGACGGAAATTATCCGCCGTATCACTCTTGAAATCTATGATAAGGACGAATACGAAAAGGCGCTTAAGTGGATTAAAGAAAACTGTAAGGAAGGCTTTGACTGCAACGCAGGCAAGAACCTGCCCGAAATCATTACAAAGTCCAAGGTAGTTCCCGCTGATAAGGATTGGGAATTCATTGCCAAGATGACAATGATAATGCGCGACATACTCTACGGTAACAAGAAGCTCGACGAAATGGGCTGGCATGAGGAAGCGCTCGGCAAGAACGCATTTGCAGGCGGTTTTCAGGGACAGAGGCAGTGGACGGACTGGCTGCCCAACGCCGACTTTACCGAAGCGATTATGGCGAGCACCTTTGACTGGAACGGCAGAAAAGCTCCGACTCCCTTCGCAACCGAGAACGACACCCTCAACTGCGTAGCTATGATGCTCGGCACTCTCGTTTCAAACACCGCGCCGTGTTTTCACGACGTACGTACATACTGGAGTCCCGAAGCGTGCGAACGCGTTACAGGCAGAAAGCCCGAAGGCGTTGCGAAAAACGGCTTTATACATCTTATCAATTCCGGCGCAACCGCACTTGACGGCAGCGGCGCTTCAAAGAACTCAAAGGGCGAGGGATGCATGAAACCCTTCTGGGAGATGAGTGATTCCGATATTAAGGCGTGCCTCGAGGCTACCGACTGGTGCAGGGCGAATTATGAATATTTCAGAGGCGGCGGATTCTCAAGTCATTTCCGCTGTCATGCAGAAATGCCCGTCACCATGCTTCGCGTTAACGTTATCGACGGCATAGGTCCTGTACTTCAGCTTGCCGAAGGATACACGGCCGACCTTCCCGACGAAATTCACAATGTAATTGACAGGCGCACCGACCCGACCTGGCCGACGACATGGTTCGTACCGAACCTCACGGGCGAAGGCGCGTTCAAGGACGTTTACTCGGTTATGGCCAACTGGGGCGCGAATCACGGCGTCACCGTTTACGGCCACGTAGGAGCCGAGCTTATCACGCTCGCTTCAATGCTTCGCATACCCGTAAATATGCACAACGTTGACGGGACGAGAATTTTCCGCCCGCACTCATGGGCTGCGTTCGGCACCGAGGACCTTCAGTCCGCCGACTACCGCGCCTGCGCGACATACGGGCCGTTATACAAATAACACTAACAATCAGAATCCCCGAAGCGTGTGACCGCTTCGGGGATTTATTATGCTTTTCAATTTAAGTAATATCGGCTGTCCGTGAGTTGTACAGCTCGATTATTTCATCGATTCGGGAATAATCATCCGCCTGTCTGAGCAGCTTCTCGGCATCAAGATACGGTTTGACGGCGCGATAATATACTGAGTAACGCTCCGTTGCCTCTCTGATTTGCTTATCGACTGCTCTGCGCTCAAGCTGAAGCTTTGACACTGCGGACTTCAGCAGTTCAATCTGCCCGGTGTCCTTCGCTTCTCTTGCAGCTTTGAGTTTTTTCAGCGCGTTGTGAAGCTCAATTTCGTTCTCATCCTCACGTGAGAATAGCGAGTCGAAAACGGAGCTGTCAAATTCGACGATTCCGTCAGGGAAATACTTGCTGATTGCTTTACGGGAGGCGTTAATTCCGGACACCTGCATCAGAGCTTCTCTGCGTCTTTCTTTTTCAAGCTCGGTATTTTTCGGCATGGCCTTTGCCTGCGCACGGGTGACAGTTGAAGCCGAAATAAAGCCGTCAAGTCCCGCCGCAACGGTGCGCCTTGCGTTTTCCGTCTGTATTCTGCCGTAATCGGTGTCGTATTTAGTCAGCTCTTTCATAACGAACCGTGCAATTTCAATGTCCTCGTTATCCTCGGTAAGCTTCCGAATCTGTTTTTTATCGCACGTTTTTTTATTAATAACGTGAGGTTCTTTGTCACAGTTTTCACGCGATTCGGTTATAATTTCGACCGCTTCGCAAAGCGCGTCATCCTTGAGCACGTTGTTAGCGTAGTCCTCGAAAACCGCACGGATTTTCAGCACCTTTACAATCGCTCTCTGCCTCGTTTCGGTAAGGTCGTAGAAGAAATACGGTATTACGTTAAGCACCGCTCCGACAACGGAAGCGAGTACAAGCACGCTGCTGATGCTGATGAAATACGACTTGTCGTACAGCACGTCATAGACGTTTGAGCCGTCGTAACCCAGAGAAAGCGCGACGCTTTGATTAAGTCCGGAGCGCTCGTAGAGCATAGGCAATACAAAGCCCGTCGCAAGCGTGATTACCTCACCGATAAGACCGACCGCGGCAAACATACCGTCGATTCTCTCACCCGTAATGTACTGCTGGTAATCTCTTATATCGGCGTTTACGCTGGGATTGAGAAGATGGCCGAGCGACGTGATAAACTGATTTACAAAAGTGCAGACAAGCAATAGCCAGATAATGTTCTTTGAGCCCGTCATCCTGACGATGGGCAGCATCAGCAGAATGAAGCCGATATTCAGCAAGTTTGTAAAAATCAGTATTTTCTTCTTGCCGTACTTTCTGATAAAATACGGAGCCACGAGATTGGGCCAGAAAGACGCGTTTCCCGCAATTGCAACTATAATCGAATACTGAGCGGGGGTTGCAGCGTGCTGATAATTATAAAGCCATCCGAGTATGCCGTTAAACGAGCCCTCAAGGAAGCCCAGCCAGCCCGCAAGCGATATAATCCAGAAATACTTGTTATGGGCTATCGCACGGAACGCGTCGGAGAATTTCATGCTGATAACATGAGTTTTCGCCTGAACGATTTTCTCCTCGGTGTTTACGTAAACGAGCACCGAAACCGCGAAGCCGACGAGCAGCATCGGCGGAAACAGCACACGGTAAATTTTCAGGTCGTACAGCGTGTTGTCGCCCGTAATCGCCTTTGCGACAAGCGGCAGAAAAATATTGGCAAGCGACGGAGAAAAATTCTCGACTACGCTCTTTATTGACAGTACGTCGGAGCGCTCGATGCTGTTTGGCGACAGTACGTTGACAAGACTGTCGTAAGCGTCGTTATAGAATTTGAAGAAAAACTGAAAACCGATATTGAATGCAAGTACGACGGCGCACTTCATAAACAAGCTCATATGCTTGTACGGCATCCAGATAAAGCCCACGCCGAGTATTACCGTCGGTATGCCCATGGTGATGAGATACGGTCTGTATTTACCTTTCATCGAGCGGGTGTTGTCAATCATTTTCGCCCGCAAAGCGGTCAGCGGAAAGCCCGACAGCACACTTAATATATAGATAACATACAGCGCGGCGGGGTCAATGCCTATCGTATTGCCGATAAGCGTATTGCCGACTGCGATCATCATCATGTTGATGCAGTAAACAATGAACTTAACGCCTATTCCGCCGAATGACAGAGAGGCGATTTCCTTGAAGCTCATGTATCTTCCCCGCGGCGGTGTCTTCCAGTATTTCCTGAAATTACCGAGCAGTGAAAACATTTTCTCTTTCATCCCAGTCCTCCCTGTAAAACAAACGTAGTAACCGATTTCGGTGTAATCTCGGTGTTACCGTCGGCGTAACTCTCTTCAAGATTCCTGCTGTCATCCGTAACGGCGCAGAGCGTCCCCTCAGGCAAGCTTATCTGCCCGGATTTATCGGTGTCGTTGATAATAATCAGAACGGTTTTTTCTCCGTCGGTAAACGCAAGCGGCAGAAATTCACTGTCATCGCATTCGGCAAAGATTCTGCATGCACCGAAGGGAATATATTTTGAGAAGTTCCCCGTTACGTAATAGCGTTTTGTAATCTCATATGACCTGTCGTCGGTGTTTATGTAAATCAGCCCGTCGCAGTAATCAACCTCCGATACCGCAATCCAATGCTGCCATGAGCTGACGTTGAGTATGCTCAGGTCCTCGTAAATGACACGCGCCATAACCAGCGCCGAGTTCATTGAACTGTCCCTGCCGCCCTGCATATGACACCATTAGCTAATCCTTACCCCGACATCGGGATAACGTCTGTCCATATATTTTCGGAAACGCCTTAAAAACGCTGTTCTGTCGTTCATAAATGGAATCGGAACATGCAGGAAATACGAGTGAACGTCAACCGCGTCAAGCCGTCTGCGCGTCTGCGGATGCCGCAAAAGCTCCCTGGTGTAGGACTTGTTGAACCAACGTATATCGCCTGATTCGACGCCCGACAGCATAACGCCGCCCAACGCGGGACGCTTATCCATCTCCTCAGCAAACATACTCATAAGCAGGCCCGCCTGACGGGGAGAATAGTGACAACCCTCCTGACCGCCCGTCCACATCCAGACAGGTTCGTTGATAGGAGAAAGAAACCTGACGGGTAATCCCTCGTTCACGAAATGCTCCGTAACGTCAAGCAGATATTTTACAAAAGCCGCATAATTCTTCCTGGCCAGATTTGTCCTGAAAGCGCGGCTCGGGTCAAGGTGCGACTTTCCGTTTTTGGTGAGCCGTTCAACAGGTGAATTGGCAAACAGCACAATCTCGTCAGCGCCGTCCGCCGCCGCGCGCTTCATCATATAAACGGCATTTGCGTCGCGTGAAAAATCATAGCCGCCGTCCGTGGTTTCAAAGCTTTCGGTGCGCCTGAGCGGATTGTCGATATTGCCTTTTCCCGAATTCTTGGAGCCTGCGCCTATATTATATCTGTATGTGCGAAGTCCGATTCCGTCGGTCTTTGAATAAAGCAGGCGTGATATTTCGTCGCGGCACTCCCACCCGCCGACAAGCTGCGCCCACCACGCTCCGCTCGCGCCGAATCCGTCAAAGGACTGATATTTAATGCACCGGTCAATTTTCAAATTCACGGTTAAATCCCCCTGCTCTTTGATAGGGTATCGCTGACTATATTGTAACTGCAATAAATACCTAAGTCAATTAAATCAGGGAAACTCAACAACGCCGCTGAAAGCGTTGAGCTGAGTACGCCCGTTTATTTTTTTGTGTTTCGGGAGGCGGAACCGCGGGGATATTTTTGCGTAAAAATAAAAATTTTAACGATAATCGTAAAAAAGTACTTGACAAACATAAAATGTGTGCTATAATTGCCTTAACGTTAAACGTTAAATATTTAATCTTTGGAGGAAAACACAAATGAACAATTCAGGAATCAAAAAAATCAACACAGCAGGTCTTATAGGCTATATCGTCTGCATACTGCTTATAGTTTGCTCAATTTCGTGTATGGTAGTAACGGCAATCGGCACTGCCGCGGCAATCTCGGTTTCAAAGGAAAACGTCAGCGCCAGAGTTTCGACAAATATCGACATAAGCTCGACGGGTAATTTCCTCGAGAAGCTTAACAAGTATATGAATATCAGCGGCGTTGAAAATCTCAGCGACCTTGTCACCGAGGACGGCGAAACGGTTGAGGTAAACGACAGAGACATTTCAGAGGTTACGGTTGCGAAAACCGAGGGCGGCTCCTTTTCGGTTGACGTTAAGACCAACGAAATCACCTTCAGCACCGCAAGAATCATCGCAAGCCTTGTTGTAAGTTTTATCTTCCTGGGTGCGGTAACGGTAATGCTTCATCTGCTCAAGGCGCTTATGAAATCGCTTAAGACCTGCGAAACTCCGTTTGCGGATGATGTAATCCGCAATATGACGCGTTTTGCAAACTCGCTTATTCCCGTAGTTGTACTCAATATGCTCTGCGGCGGTCTCTGGAACGCGGTAACAAGAGGCGCGGAAATCGGCCTGACAGTCAACCTCGGCAGCGTGCTTGTAGTTGCGGTTATCTATCTGCTTGTAATCGTCTTCAGATACGGCGCACAGCTTCAGAAGGAATCCGACGAAACTCTGTGAGGTGAATGATATGGGAAAAATAATACTCAGACTGGACAGGGTTATGGCAGACCGTAAAATCAGCCTTAACGAGTTGTCCGAAAAGGTCGGCGTTGCCAACGTCAACCTTTCGAAAATCAAGAACGGACATATCAGCGCAATAAGATTTTCGACGCTTATCGCTCTGTGCGAGGCACTTAACTGCCAGCCCGGCGACCTGATTGAATACGAAAAGGATTAAAGAAATCCCCGAAGGCAAAACCTTCGGGGATTTGAATTTATTTTAAGAATTCATATTCAAACAGCGTTGGAACAAGGTGTTTGATATAGTATTCTTTTAGTAGCTTTATAAGATCTTTAATCGAATTATTCAAATTACCATATTTAGTAACCATTTTAGGGCTACCATCTGCTTTGAATCCTTGTTGTATTTTAATATTAATTTCTTCATCAATTTGAAATAATCCATAAGTGAATTGTGGATTATATTCTTCGGTTTGCTTTGCATATTCTTTTATTTCGTTCCATTTTTCAAAAATATGCAATTCTTCCGTAGAGAGCTTATAACCCATAGATTTGAATTCATCCAATTTAATGCTTGCTAATGTTTTTTGCTGATTATTACTATCAAAACACAATTCATTTCTGTATAGTTCACCATCCCTGCCTACAAAACTCCTCATATGTGCATAATGTGTTAGACAGGTCCAAATAAGAGTTTGACAAAGAAATTTGTTAAGTTTACCGGACGATAAATCGGCATTATACTGTTCCGCTTTGTCTCCCGACTTCATAATCATCGACATGATTTGCCAATTGTTGCAATTGTCAGTGTAGCGTGACGCAGCAAATAATGGGAGCTTTTCTGCAAAATTGTCAGAACGCAAGTAAAATCCATGCCCATTATATATTGCACCTCTCAAAAGCATAGAACAATATCTTGGACTATCGAAAGTGTTTTTGTATGCAACAAGATAAGCCAATATGTTTTCATTGGAAACAGGTACCACACCTGAAGTACTCTTATTGGATTCAGTTCCGTTAATTTCGCATATTATTCCACCAGCAGTATCATTGTCAAATGAACGATTGTCAAAATATTTGTCACTAAATGTGGAATATACACGTCTTAATATAATATTGTCACAACGGATTAACTTATCTTTTTCAATATCATAAGCTTCCAGCTCTATTTCATTAGTCATTATATCATCTTCATTAGACCACATTATACATGTAAAGCAACCAGAATCCGAATGAAAATGTTTTCTGTTAAAAGCAAAACCGCCTAGAAACTTCTTGTTAACAAGGTGATGGGCTTTCCAATACTTTGGAGGACCAAAAGTTATAAAACTATCGGTTGGTTGTCTTAAGAAGTATTCGAATCCGGACCAAATAAAAGCATTACCCATATCGTTTAACGCAACACCAGAAACTTTTTCCGACATTTCTTTTGTGATATCAAATTGTTTCCATTTTGCCTCTTTCTTTTGCACGATTGTAATGTCGTTATTTTTTACGATTTCTTTGCTTTCCACTATCGGGGGATTTTCATACAAAATTATTGTACATTTCGGATCATCCAAGTATTTTCTTACATTTGGATTTTCAATAATCTCTTTTGTCAAGGCGTTTGCGCCAGTTAAAAAGCCTTCTGTGTTAAGTTTAGGAAACTCTTTTGTGCTTTTGGGAATTGGAGGTATAATGTATCTAACTCTTCCTGCATACCTGTCTTTCAAAACTATCCATTCTTTTAATTCATAAGTACTTAATACGACATGTGAAAGTATATCCTCCCCTTCGTCGTCCAAAAACATTTCCAAGTTTCCCGTGCCTGCGCATCTGTCTAAAATTATATAATCGTTTCCCTCGGGGACACGTTCTATTGCTTGTTTGACTAATTCGGTTGATTTCTTTGCATAATGTTTAGGAGTATAATATGCCCCTAAATCATGCTGAGTTGCTGGATCATTAAGTATGTCCATAATATATTTGAAATCAATCTCTGCACCAGTCCAAGGATTAATGAAATCTTTTAGAGTTCCAACAGGAGCGCGAAGTTCATCAAAAAATTTTTTCTTTTCAGGTTTTTGCCCATATTCAATTGCGTGTTCATAATAATAATTTGCCCAACCGTAAACATTGTGAACATTAATGTCAACTTTAACATTTTTAGGTCTTTGTTGTACAAAAGACAATAAATCCTTCATACCTATGGCACTTGATAAATTGAAATTTATAATCTGTTCAGCTACTCCTGCGCTAAAGCCGGCTATACCGTCAGACGCCTTTAAGTTTGCATATAACGGAATATCATTTACATATTCTAAATAATGAATGGTGTTATATATATAGCATTTGCATTCGTCTTGACTCACTAGGCAAATTTTTGCAGGTACAGGAATTCCGTCTCGATTAAAACGAGTTAAATATACTAAAGCTTGACTTAATGCTTTGTTTGTACCATAGCTTCTAATATTAGTTTTGTGCTCAAATATGATACCTTTTGTATAGCCGTCCGTACTTCTGTCAACAGTAATATAGTCGGTATACTCTTCACCAAAAATGCTTTTATAAAACTCTTCTTGCCAAGTTCTTTCGTCAGTAGTAATAGTTTTGACTATATCAGGCATTGCTTTTATCTCCTTTGCAAAACTGACATTCACTAAATGTCATATTAAACAAAATTATAACATACAATAACCGTATTGACAAGTAGTGAATGTCAAAGGTGATTGTATGTTCAAGAATAAAAATGATGATAAAAATAATATGCTCGGCAAGGCGGTAACTTTTTATAGGTTGAAACTTTTGCCGAAATGCAGTCAGAGGCAACTCGCAGATTTGCTTCAGCTCGAGGGCTTGGATTTGGATAAAAACGCCATACAACGAATCGAGTGCGGCAAGCGTTTTATTACGGATATTGAGATATTAGCTTTTTGCAAAGTGTTTAATGTAACTCCAAATGACTTATATGGCTATGCGACTAATAATCAAGAAAAGCAGCCATAAAAAAGCCTTCGGTTTTTCCGAAGGCTTTTTTGTCAGATTAATCAAATATTAAAAATAACTACTCTGACGCGCATAATCGCTGAGATTTACGCCGAAAATTGCTGCAAGGATACCGAATACAATCGCAAGCACAAACACAATAAGCATTACCAGAAGGAATGAACGCGCATAGTTTCTGCGGTTGATGTTCTCATTACTGCAGGCAAACACGATTAATAAAATAATGCCTACTATCGGAAGCGAGAACAGAATGTTGTAGCCTATGTACCCCCATGCGCTTATCGGCTTGTACTCGGGCGAGTAACCCGACGGCTGCCCGACGGGCGGTGCGTAAACGGGCGGCGGAGTATAGGTCGGCTGAGGCTGTGCAGGCGCCGCATAGGGTGTCTGCTGGGCAGCAGGTGCTGCATAAGATATCGGCTCTGCAGGAATCTCACTGCCGCAGTTTTTACAGAATTTTTCACCCTGCGCTGCCGCAGCGCCGCATTTCGGACAAATCATAATAAAACCCCCTGTGTTTTGTTTTTTTCATTATACCGCTTTTTTCAACAAGTGTCAATTTTACAATTGATTGTTGCTTTTAACTATGGTAAAATGTTTAAAAAAGGAGGTCATATTATGGACAGATTAACACTTGCAAACAATGTACTTTCAGCTGTAAGCGCATGCCCCGAATTCAAGGCTGCGGCTAAGGCTTATATCGACGCCCCCGCCGATGACAGCTGGGCGGCACTTGTAGCCGAGGCGAAGGAAGACATCAGCCCTATCGAAGGTACTGTTGAATTCTTCAAAACCGATATGGCAAAGCAGATTTTCGGTGCAGAGCTTGCCGCCGAGAAGCTCGCTCATGCCGAAAAGATAATGGCAGAGGGTGCAATCTACTGCGACTGCCCCGGCTGCACTGCTGCACTGGCAATTATAAACGCTGAATAATTTTGGTTAAAGGACAGACCTATGGCCTGTCCTTGCCGTTTTTTAATGAAGGTGAAATTATGAGAAACGAATACCCTAACCCTCAGTTTGAGAGAAAAGACTGGATATGCCTTAACGGCGAGTGGGACTTCGGCTTTGACAAAAAGGCAGATAAGAACTATGCGTTTTCAGCGGACGAAGCCCTCGCACTCGAGCTTTATTCGAAGAGCATTTATACTCATAAAATTCAGGTGCCCTTCTGTATCGAAAGCAGGCTCTCGGGCATAGGCTATACCGATTTCGTAAATCTCGTATGGTATCGCAAAAAGCTTGACATTAATGCTGACGGCAGACGCGTTTTTCTAAATTTCGGAGCAGCCGACTATCTGACTACCGTTCTGATAAACGGAAAATGCGCGGGCAGGCACAAGGGCGGCTACACGTCGTTCAAATTTGATATAACCGAGCTTGTCAGGGACGGCGAGAACGAAATTTTTGTTCTGTGTGAAGACTCGGTTCACAGTCCCCTCGTCCCGCGCGGCAAGCAGTCCAAAGAGAGAGAAAGCCATGGCTGCGACTACACGAGGACGACGGGAATCTGGCAGAGTGTCTGGCTTGAATACACACCCGAAAACTACATTAAGCAGGTAAAATACTATCCCGATCCCGATGACTGTTCACTGACAGTCTGGGCGGACTTTGAAGGCTGTGCGGATTTCAGCGCAGAAGCGTTTTTTGACGGCAAAAGCGTAGGCTACGTAAGCTCTGACGCGGCAAAGGGCAATCACTTCTTTAAGCTCCCTCTTTCTGAAAAGCACCTCTGGGAAGTAGGCAAGGGCGGACTTTACGACCTGAAGCTTAAATTCGGAGACGATGAGGTTTCGAGTTATTTCGGACTTCGCGATATCAGGCTCGACGGTATGAAATTCCTCATAAACGGCAAGAGTGTTTTCCAGCGTCTTGTGCTTGACCAGGGCTTCTATCCCGAAGGCATCTACACCGCACCGAGCGACGAAGCGCTGATTAACGATATAAAACTATCCGTTGCGCTCGGATTCAACGGCGCAAGACTTCATCAGAAGGTCTTTGAACCGCGTTTTCTTTATCACTGCGACCGTCTGGGCTATCTTGCGTGGGGCGAATACGCCAACTGGGGACTTGACTACTCGTCGCCTTACGGCGTTGACGCTTTTTTAAGCGAGTGGTCCGAGGCCGTTGAACGCGATTTCAATCACCCCGCGATTATAGGCTGGTGTCCGTTCAACGAGACGTGGGATTATCACGGCAAACGCCAGTACGACCCCCTGCTTGAAACGGTTTACAACTATACAAAGTCGGTTGACAAGACGCGCCCGTGCATTGACACAAGCGGAAACTTCCACGTCAAAACCGACATTTACGACGTTCACGATTACAGCTACGACGCTGAATTCTTCAAGAAAAATTACGACCGTCTTGAAAGCGAGGGATATCTCTATGAGCACGTGCTCAATGACAATCCCGGCAGGCAGAAATACGGCGGTCAGCCCGTATTCATAAGCGAATACGGCGGCATCAAGTGGGTATCCGACAGGAGCATCGAATCCTGGGGCTACGGCGAGGACGTCAAAACGCCTGAGGAATTTGCCGAGCGTTACTGCGGACTTACGGATGCGATAGTCGGTAATTCAAAGATTCTCGGTCTCTGCTACACTCAGCTTTACGACATTGAGCAGGAGCAGAACGGACTTTACACCTACAACCGCGAAAAGAAATTCGACGACGGAATTTACGAAAAAATCCGTATTTCCAACTCGAACACGGCAGCTATTGAAAAGGAGTAAAAAATGCTTTTTATCGAATATCCGAAATGTTCAACCTGTCAGAAGGCAAAAAAGTGGCTGGACGACCGCGGGATTGAATACGACGACAGACACATAAAAGAGCAGAACCCGACCTACGACGAGCTTAAGCTCTGGTATAAGCAGAGCGGGCTTGAGCTTCGGCGCTTCTTCAACACAAGCGGACTGCTGTACAAATCAATGGGACTAAAGGAAAAGCTTCCGACCATGAGCGTGACGGCTCAGCTTCAGCTTCTTGCAAGCGACGGTATGCTCGTAAAGCGTCCTTTGCTTATCCGTGATGACGTAATTCTGGTCGGTTTCCGCGAAAAAGAATGGGAGGAACACCTTCTGTAATTACTCGGTTATTCACGAAAAATTCACAAATTACCGAAAAAATGTTGAATTTTTTTCGCGCTTGTGGTAGAATACATTTTATATTATTATAGGTTATTATGGGTAATTGTGAAATGAAGTTTTCTCAGATGAAATATTCACGCCCCGATTTGGCCGAGATGAAGGCTGAAATTGCGGCGCTGACAGACAGACTTAACAAAGCCGAAAGCTACGAGGAAGCAAGAGCTGCCTTCGTAGCGTTTGACACGTATAACAAGCACATTCAGACTCTCGGTACGCTTTCTCACGTGCGTCATTCAATTGATACGCGTGACGAGTTCTACGATAAGGAAAACGATTTCTGGGACGAGGCCGAGCCGGAGCTTATGGAATTCGCTCAGGCTTTTACAGCGGCGATGCTCTCAAACAAATTCCGTCCCGAGCTTGAGGCGGAATTCGGCAGCATTGTTTTTATCAACGCCGAAATTGAATTAAAGACCTTCTCTCCCGAGATTATTCCCGAATTACAGGAAGAGAGCAAGCTTGTATCCGAATACGACAAGCTTATAGCGAGCTCAAAGATTGCCTTTGAAGGCAAGGAATATACCGTTTCGCAGATGGGCCCGTTCAAGACCGACCCCGACGACGCACGCAGACTTGCCGCATGGAAGGCTGAGGGCAAATGGTATAAGGACAATCAGGCTAAGCTTGACGAGATATATGATAAGCTCGTTCATCTAAGAGATAAAATGGGCAGAGCGCTCGGCTATGACGGTTACACTCAGCTCGGTTATTACCGTATGGGCAGAAACTGCTACACCAAGGACGACGTTGAGAAGTTCCGTGAAGCAGTCAGGAAGTACCTCGTACCCGTTGCAGACAGTATTTACCGCGAGCAGGCGAAGAGACTCGGCGTCAGCTACCCGATGAGCTTTGCCGACTGTGCGCTTACATTCCGCTCCGGCAATCCCAAGCCCTGCGGCACTCCCGATGAAATACTCGCCACGGGCAAAAAGCTCTATGACGCTCTTTCACCCGAGACAAGCGAATTCTGGAACGCTATGCTTGAAAACGAGCTTCTTGACGTTCTTGCTACCGAGGGTAAGCAGAGCGGCGGTTATTGTACAACTCTCCACGATTACGAAGTTCCTTTTATATTTGCAAACTTCAACGGCACGGCAGCGGACGTTGAAACGGTTACTCACGAGGCGGGCCATGCCTTTGCCGACTGGATGAACCGTACACGCTGTCCGATTGAAACAATCTGGCCGAGCATGGAGGGTTGCGAGGTTCACTCGATGTCGATGGAGTTCTTCGCGTGGAGAGCAGCCAAGGATTTCTTCGGCGACGACACGAGAAAATTCCTTTACAGCCATCTTGCAGGTGCGCTGACCTTTATTCCCTACGGCACTATGGTTGACCATTTCCAGCACGTTGTCTATGAGAAGCCGGAAATGACTCCCGCCGAAAGACACGCCGTATGGAAAGAACTTCTCGGCGTTTATATGCCGTGGTTAAGACTTGACGGCGAAATCCCGTTCTATTCTGACGGTGAGGGCTGGCAGAGGCAGATACATATCTATCAGGTTCCTTTCTATTATATAGATTACTGTCTTGCGCAGACAGTTGCGCTTGAGTTCTGGGCGATGATTCAGGACGACCCGAAGAATGCGTGGGAGCATTACATGGCCTACACCTGTCAGGGCGGCAGCAAGGTGTTCACCGAGCTGCTTAAACAAGCAGGTCTTGAAAGTCCGTTTGACGAAGCCTGTCTTCGCGGCGTGTGCGAAAAGGCCGGAAAGTGGCTTGACAGCTACGATCTTACGGGTATCGAATAATGAAGGGGCCTAAGGGTTGGGATTATCTCAACGAGTATAAGCAGGCCGCCGACGGTCAGTACGTTTACACGGGTAATCTGTACGTGCTTCACGACTCCGGAAACGTCCGTAAGAAAATCGGCGTGCTCTGGGCGTTGAGCGTTGCAGCCGTTATCGGTTCGGGGCTTATCAACGCGGGCGGAATGAACAACAGCTTCTACGTCATTATTCCGTATATAATCGAAGTGATCTGCGCTTTTGCATTGAGCTGGCACGTGATAAGGCTCATATTTACAAAAGGCGATTTCAAAGAATACTATTATAATAAGATAGTTAACGGCGTACCCGCTGCGTCTTGCATATTGAGTATATCGGCAGCTGTCGGATTTATTGCATCGGTTGTTTTTGATATTCTTCACAGCTTTGACGGAAAGATGCTTCTGTGCATTCTGTATCTTATTTCAAAGCTCGTATGCATAACCTTCGGTGTTCTCATTTACCGCTTTTATAAAACGGTTGAGTGGGAAAAGCGGGAAACACATAACTAGTCATTTCTTGGCGCAAGCCAAATAAATAATAAAGGAGAAAAAGAAATGAAAAAGATTCTTGCTATCGTTTTAGCACTTACTCTTGTCGTAACAGTATTTGCTGCTTGCGGTAAGAAGGCTAATAACGACACACCGCTTGTAGTCGGTTATTCGAACTTCTCTGAAAAGTTCTCTCCCTTCTTCGCGGAGACTGCTTATGACCAGGACGTTCAGACCATGACCGCTGTAAGCCTTCTCAACATCGACCGTCAGGGCGCTATCGTTGAGCTTGGCAAGACCGGTGAAACCCGTGCATATAACGGCACTGATTACACCTATTACGGACCGGCTGATCTTAAGATCACAAAGAATGACGACGGCACTGTTGCCTATGATTTCGATCTTCGTGATGATATTAAGTTCTCAGACGGCGAGAAGCTGACTGCTGATGACGTTATCTTCTCAATGTACGTTCTTTCCGATCCTACTTATGACGGAAGCTCAACATTCTTCGGCCTTCCCATCAAGGGTATGGAAGAGTACCGCGCAGGTATGGACACTCTGTTCAACCTCATCATCGCTGCCGGCAAGGACAACACTGACTTCACAAACTGGGACGAAGCTACTCAGACAGCTTTCTGGGCAGCAATCGACAAGGCCGGTGAAGGCCTCGTTGAGGATATCCACGCTTACTGCGTAGATAACGGTTATGCTGAAGAAACAGCTACTCTTGCTGACACTGCCGCAATGTGGGGCTTCGAGGCTCCCGCAGATGCTACTGCTGCTGACATCTTTGCTATCATGGTAGCGAAGTATGAGGGCGACTATGCAAATCTCTTCGCAACAGAAGCTGCCAACAAGTCAATCTCAGAGCTCATGGAAGGTTATGACAGCTATCAGAAGGGTATCAAGACCGGCGAATCAGCTGCTAACATCGCCGGTATCGAGAAGACCGGTGAGTATTCAGTTCGCGTAACTCTTACTCAGGTTGACGCTGCTGCTATCTATCAGCTCGGCGTTATCATCGCTCCTCTCCACTACTATGGCGATGCTGCTAAGTATGACTATGACAACAACAAGTTCGGCTTTGAAAAGGGCGACCTTTCAACCGTAAGAGCCAAGACAACCCAGCCCATGGGTGCAGGCCCCTACAAGTTCGACAAGTTCGAGAACGGCGTTGTTTACTTTGAGGCTAACAAGGATTATTACCTTGGCGCTCCCAAGACCACTTACATGCAGTTCAAGGAAATGAACGATACCGACAAGCTTAACGGCGTTATCACCGGCTCTGTTGATATCACAGATCCTTCATACTCACAGGATACAGTTAAGGCTATCAAGGAAGCTAACGGCAACGACAATGTTGTAGGCGACAAGATCACCACCAGCACCGTTGACAACCTCGGTTACGGCTACCTCGGCATTTCAGCTAAGGCTGTTAATGTTAAGGGCGAAATCGGTTCTGAGGCTTCCAAGAACCTTCGTAAGGCATTTGCTACTGTATTTGCAAACTTCCGTGATGTTACCGTTGACTCTTACTACGGCGACGCTGCTGAAGTTATCAACTATCCGATTTCCAACACCTCTTGGGCTGCTCCCCAGAAGACTGATGCCAACTACGCTATCGCATTCTCAAAGGATGTAAACGGCGCTGACATCTACACTTCTGATATGGACGCAGACGCAAGAACAGCTGCTGCTCTTAAGGCTGCTCTCGGTTACTTCGAGGCTGCAGGCTACACAGTAGCTGACGGTAAGGTTACAGCTGCTCCCGAGGGCGCTAAGATGGAATACGAAGTATGGATTCCGGCTGACGGTTCAGGCGACCATCCTTCATTCATGATGCTTAACCTTGCTTCTGACGCACTCAAGACTATCGGTATCAACCTTATCGTTAAGGACCTTGCTAACTCCGCTGACCTCTGGACAGGTATCGAAGCTGACCAGGTACCGATGTGGTGTGCAGCTTGGGGCGCAACTCCGGATCCCGATATGTATCAGGTTTACTATTCAGGCGTTGAGTCAGGTAAGGACGCAGGCGGTTCAAACTACATGTATGACATCGCTGATGCTGAGCTTGATAAGCTCATCATGGACGGCCGTTCATCACTTGACCAGGCTTACAGAAAGCAGATTTACAAGAGCTGCCTTGACATCATCGTTGACTGGGCTGTTGAGGTTCCTGTATATCAGCGTCAGAACGCTATCATCTTCTCAACCGAGAGAGTTAACATCAAGACCGTTACTCCCGACATCACTACATACTACAACTGGTATGCAGAGATTGAGAAGATTGAGCTCAACTAATTGAGTTAAACTCAAAAGCTTAATAATAATTCTTATTTTAAGCACTCATAATTGGGGGCAGATAAGGAAACTTATCTGCCCTCTTTGGGGCTTTATACTTCAACCGATTAAAGCGTTAAATGCACAAAATATTGTGTATCGCTAAGCTATCAGACCTATTTCTGATGGTTTAGCGATATGTGATGTAATAACATATCAAAGGCTAAATATTTTTGGAGTGATGAAAAAGTGCGCAAATTTATTATCAGGCGTTTGTTGCAGTCGATAATAATACTGTTCTTCGTAGCATTTATTATCTATGCACTTATGCGCTGTCTGCCGACCTCGTTTATTGAGGCGATGGCAAGGCAGAAGTCAATGCAGCCCAACTCAAAGAGCTATGAGGAATGGATGCAGCAGCTGACCGCTATGTACAACATGGACGGCGGCATTCTTATCGGCTTCATAAGATGGCTGGGCAACGTTATCCGTCTTGACTTCGGCGACAGCTGGAGATGGACTATCCCCGTTACAGAGAAGTTCAAGGAGGTTATAGGTCTCTCGTTCATTATGGGCGTCATCTCGTTCTTCTTTGAGCTTATTATCGCTATACCGCTCGGTATTATAGCGGCTACAAAACAGTATTCAAAGACCGACTATGCGGTCTCGATTATAGCGTTGGCGGGCATTTCGCTGCCTACATTCTTCTTCGCTTCTCTGCTGAAGCTCGTTTTCTCCGTCAAACTCGGCTGGTTCGAGCTGGGCGGCGTTGTCAGCAGAGATTATCCGCAGCTTGATGCCTTCGGTCAGTTCCTTGACAGGGCAAACCATCTGGTATTGCCCATAGTAACCCTTGTTGTTATCAGTATGGGTTCCCTGATGCGTTACACGAGAACGAATATGCTTGAAGTTCTCAACGCGGACTACATCAGAACTGCAAGGGCGAAGGGACTTTCGGAACGTAAAGTCATTTATCATCACGCCTTCAGAAATACACTTATCCCGATTGTAACCATCGTCGGCGGCTCACTGCCCGGACTTTTCTCCGGCGCTCTGATTACCGAGACTCTGTTCTCACTTCCCGGCATCGGTTTTATCTCGTATGTGTCCGAGGTTTCGGGCGATATTCCGTTTACAATGTTCTATCTGGTATTCCTTGCGGTTCTCACACTGCTGGGTAACCTGATAGCCGATATACTCTACGCGGTCGTTGACCCGAGAGTACGTATATCTTAAGGGAGGGGGAAACGAAATGAGTAACGAAGTAAAAACCGCTCCCGAAAATAACGAGCAGTATTCGCTGAACGATGACCGACGCGTCAAGGTTCTGTCCCCCGGTATGCTCGTCGCAAAGCGTTTTATCAGAAACAGACTTGCTGTTACGGGTCTTATCATCCTTATATTAATGTTTGCGTTCTCGTTTATCGGCGGTATCGTATCGCCCTATAAGCAGGACCAGAAATTCTACCGCACCGATATTCAGACCAAGGACTATGCAGGTATTATCAAGAACGATGAATACCGTTATCTCGTCGCCGATGAGGCTTTCACCGGCCCCGTTCAGGCTCAGTCGCTTCTTGCTTCAATGAAGGGCGAAAGCGAGTTTGAATACCGTGACGTAAAATACTCTGTCGAAACCGTTAACGACGGACTTTACAATGTCTATCTCGGCGGCAAGCTCTTGGGTACGGCGACAAAGAAGATTGTCAGCTCCTCCACCTCAAACGAGCAGTTCCCGTTTGATTTCCAGTATAACGCTCTTATGGCCGAAGCCGAAGGCAAAAACAGCTTTACTGACGGCGCAGGCAAGACATACACCATCGACGAGGACGGCATAGTCTTTGACGGCGAAACCGAAGCAGCCTACGTCAGCGAGTACATAGTACGCGCGGTTATGGGCGACATTTTCCTCAGCCGTGACTTCAAGAATCAGCTTATCGACGCTGTTGAAGCCGGTCAGACCGAATTCGTTTTCAAGGGCGAGGACGGCGTTGAGGCCGAATACCGCCTTAAATACGACGCAGCCGCAAAGGCATGGGACGTAAAGCAGGAAATAGACACAACTGTTTTCGATACCTATTCGGCACCCACAAAGCAGCACTGGCTGGGCACCGACAGAAACGGTATGGATATGCTTACCCGTCTTATGTACGGCGGCCGAGTTTCGCTTATCATCGGCTTTATCGTAGTTTTCATTGAGACCATAATCGGTGTTGTTCTCGGCGGTATCTCCGGCTACTTCGGCGGCTGGATTGACAACCTTATAATGAGAATAGTCGATATCTTCTACTGCATCCCCTCGCTTCCGATTATCATTATCATCGGTGCGGCGATGGACGCGGCGAACGTTGACCCGAAAATCCGAATGCTCTACCTGATGCTTATACTCGGTATCCTCGGCTGGGCGGGTGTTGCAAGACTTGTCAGAGGTCAGATTCTTTCCCTTCGCGAGCAGGAATTTATGACCGCTACCGAGGCCTGCGGTATCAACGTTCCGAGAAGAATCTTCAAGCACCTTATTCCCAACGTTATCCCTCAGCTTATCGTTTATATGACTATGGGTCTGGGCAGCACGATCATCCTCGAGGCAACTCTTTCGTTCCTCGGCCTCGGCGTCCGCTTCCCGTTCGCTTCATGGGGTAACATTATAAACGACGTTAACGACGTTTTCGTTCTGACACACTATTGGTTCGTATGGATTCCCGCAGGCGTTCTGCTTCTGCTCACCGTTCTCGCCTTCAACATTGTCGGTGACGGTCTGAGAGATGCGTTCGACCCGAAGATGAAGAGATAAGGAGGCAGCACAATGGCAAAGAAAAGAAACGACGGCTATCTGTCTGCCAGAGAATCCCGAAGAATCTCCAAGGAAAACAGAAAGATAACCAATGAATTTGAAAAGAGATATAAGCGTAAGAACGTTCCCGAGTCGGAATTCCTTACGCAGATGAAGAACCCCGCAAACTCGCTTGAAATCGAGGACCTTCACACCCACTTCTTTACAGATGTAGGTACTGTCAAGGCGGTTGACGGCGTTACGTTTGAGGTTCCGCTCGGCAAGACCGTCGGCGTTGTCGGCGAGTCGGGCTGCGGCAAATCGGTTACGAGCCTTTCGATAATGCAGCTTCTTCAGCGTCCCCAGGGACAGATAGTAAGCGGCGAGATAAGACTCAACCTCGGCGATAAGGCGTACGATATCACAAAGACGCCTATCCATGAGATGCAGAAGCTTCGCGGCAACTTTATGTCGATGATTTTCCAGGAGCCCATGACGAGCCTCAACCCTGTTTTCCGTATCGGCGATCAGGTTGACGAGGTTATCGCCCTTCACGACGGTAAGGGCATGAGCGACGAGGAAATCAAGTCACGTACTCTCGAACTTATCGAGATGGTTGGAATTGCGAACTCCGAGGGCGTTTACAAAATGTATCCTCACGAGCTTTCCGGCGGTATGCGTCAGCGTATCATGATTGCTATGGCGCTTGCCTGCAACCCGAAGCTTATCATAGCCGACGAGCCTACCACGGCTCTCGACGTTACGATTCAGGCTCAGATTCTCGACCTGCTTCGCAATCTGAAGGACAAGATCAATTCTTCAATTATGATTATCACTCACGATCTTGGCGTTATTGCCGAAATGGCTGACTACGTTGTAGTTATGTACGCGGGTAAGGTCGTTGAAAAGGGCACTGCGGAAGAGATTTTTGCTCATCCTGCACATCCCTATACCATCGGTCTTATGGCTTCAAAACCGGTTGTCGGCAAACGTGTTGAATCGCTTTACTCAATTCCGGGTAAGGTTCCGAATCCCGTTAATATGCCCGACTACTGCTATTTCAAGGACCGTTGCGAAATGTGCATAGCTGACTGCAACGGCGAGTATCCGTGCGAAATCAGCATTTCGCCGACTCACAAGGTCAGCTGCTACCGCTATTACGAAAAGAATCTGAAGAAGGAGGGCGCAGACAATGAGTAAGAAAAACGATGCTCTTGCAATTGACAACAATTATACTCCCGTAACTCCCGACCCTCAGTACATTCTTCAGGTCAACGCACTTAAAAAGTACTTCCCGATTAAGGGCGGCGTTATCACCAAGACCGTAGGCTACGTTAAGGCAGTTGACGGCGTAACGTTCAACCTTAAGCGCGGTACGACTATGGGCCTTGTCGGCGAGTCCGGCTGCGGCAAAACCACTACGGGACGCGCAATTCTCCGCCTTTCGGGCGAGAAGACGGGCGGTCAGGTGCTCTTCAACGGCAAGGAGGTTTATGACCTTAATGCCAAGGAAATGCACGACATCCGTACCAAGATGCAGATAATCTTCCAGGATCCGTTCTCATCGCTTTCACCGAGAATGCCTGTCGGCGAAATCATCGGCGAGGCGGTCCGTGAACACGGTATCGTTTCCAAGGAAGAGTATAACGACTATATCGACAATGTTATGGACAACTGCGGACTTCAGCCCTATCACAAGGACCGTTATCCGCACGAGTTCTCGGGCGGTCAGAGACAGCGTATCTGCATAGCGCGTGCGCTCGCTCTCAATCCCGAATTCGTTGTATGCGACGAGCCGGTTTCCGCGCTTGACGTTTCGATTCAGGCTCAGATTATCAACCTGCTTAACGATTTGCAGGAAAAGTATAAGCTGACTTATCTGTTCATTTCTCACGACCTCTCGGTTGTTGAGCATATTTCGGACACGGTAGGCGTTATGTACCTCGGCAACCTCGTTGAGTACGGCGAGACCGACGACATATTCAAGAATCCGCTTCATCCCTATACCAAGGCTCTGTTCTCGGCTATTCCGATTCCGGACCCGACAATCAAGATGAAGAGAATAGTTCTTGAAGGCTCTATCCCCTCGCCCGCCAATCCGCCCGCAGGCTGTAAGTTCCACACGAGATGCGCCAACTGCATGGAAATCTGTAAAACGCAGGCTCCCGAGCAGAAGGAAATCGAACCCGGACACTACGTAGTCTGCCACCTTTATGACGACGTAAAGGGCGTTGAGAAAAATGAAGAAGAATAAGCAATTTGCCGACGATGACGGCAGAACCGTCGCCGATATGAGCGGTATTGAAAAGACGCCGCTTATAATTCCGAACTTAACGGGAAAAACCGATAATAAAAAGCCCGAAAAACGGACTGACAAGCCTGAAAACCAGGTCAGCCTTTCAAAGGGTGAACGCCGTTCGTTCATACTCGGAACGGTCAGCGCGGCGCTGGTAATCGGACTGATTTTCGCGGCAGTGTTCGCGGCGGTGATACTTGCAATAATTTTCTTCGGAAAATAAAAGAATAAAGAGGATTGCAAAAGCAATCCTCTTTTTATTATGCTTTGTTTTATTCAAACTGACCCGTATAAAGCTGATAGTATCTGCCCTTCTGCTCAAGCAGGTCGTCGTGGTCGCCGCGCTCGATTATCTTGCCGTGCTCAAGCACCATAATCGCATTCGCGTTTCTGACCGTCGAAAGTCTGTGGGCAATTACGAATACCGTTCTGCCCGCCATGAGCTTATCCATACCCTGCTCGATGAGCTTTTCGGTTCTCGTGTCTATTGAGCTCGTCGCCTCGTCAAGTATGAGTACGGGCGGGTCTGCAACGGCGGCGCGCGCTATGCTCAGTAGCTGTCGCTGTCCCTGAGAAAGGTTCGAACCGTCGCCCGTCAGCACCGTGTCGTAGCCCTCAGGCAGTCCCATAATGAAGTCGTGCGCGTTCGCAAGCTTTGCCGCTTCGACGATTTCCTCCTTGGTCGCGTCGAGCTTGCCGTAGCGGATATTATCCTCAATACTGCCCGTAAACAGATGCGTGTCCTGAAGAACCATACCGAGACTGCGGCGAAGGTCGTCCTTCTTTATCTTCTGAATGTTTATGCCGTCGTATCTTATCTTACCTTCCTTTATATCGTAGAAGCGGTTAATAAGATTAGTTATTGTCGTTTTACCCGCGCCCGTTGAGCCGACAAGGGCTATCTTCTGGCCGGGCTTGGCGTAGAACGAAACGTCGTCGAGTACCGTCTTTTTACCGTCGTATGAGAATACTACGTTTTCAAATACAACCTCGCCCTTGAGTTCCTTGTAGGTAATCGAGCCGTCGGCGGTGTGGGTGTGCTTCCACGCCCAGAGTCCCGTGTGCTCATTTGCTTCGGTAAGCTCGCCGTTTTCGTCCTCTCTGGCGTTGACAAGCATAACGTAGCCGTTATCCTCCTCGGGCGGATTCTCGATATACTCGAAAATTCTCTCGGCGCCCGCGATAGCCATAATAGCGTTGTTGAACTGCTGCGACAGTCCGGAAATGGGCTGTGAGAAGTTTCTCGAATAGGTTAAGAACGCAACAATCTGACCGGGCGACATCTTGCCCATAATGGCGAGCACGCCGCCGAATGCCGCCGTAACCGCATAGTTGACGTGCGACAGATTGTTCATAAGCGGCATAAGAATACTTGCAAAGGTATTGGCGCCCGTCGAAGCCTTGCGAAGGTTTTCGTTTATATCATGGAAATGCTCAACGACCTCGTCCTCGTGATTGAAGACCTTAACGACCTTCTGACCCGAAACAGTCTCCTCAATATAGCCGTTAACGGTTGCGAGGTTTTCCTGCTGCTTCTTGAAATAGTAGGCGCTCTTTTTACCGAGTTTGCCCGTGATAAGCACCATGAACGCTACCATGATAATTACGAGCACCGTCAGCAGCGGGCTGTAGATAAGCATATAGATAAACGAGCCTACTATGGTAATAGTTGACGAGATAATCTGCGTCAGTCCCTGGCTTAAGAAAGCTCTGAGAGACTCGACGTCGTTGGTGAAACGGCTCATAATCTCGCCGTTGGGTACGGCGTCATAAAAGCTTATCGGATAGTCGCTGACCGCGTTGAACAGGTCTCTGCGCAGCGAATTAAGAGTTTTCTGAGTGAGATAGACCGAGCATCTCGCCTTACCGAACGAGCCGAGTATACTCGCCAAAAGTATGACTGTGAATATACCGACTATCGGCTTAAGCGGAGCAAAGAGCTCCTTTGAAAACGGCTTGCCAACCGCGGGAATAAGCACGTCGTCAACAACTATGCTTATGTAATTCATAGCGATAACCATCGCAAGCGAGCTGGCTATAACGCACAGTATCATACCGATAAGCAGACCCTTCTGCTTGCCGATATACTTTATGAGCTTCTTAACCGTCTGTTTTGTGTTCTTCGGTTTGTCAACCGGTTTTCTCTGATTGGGTCTCGGCATTATGAAACACCTCCCGCTAAATCAAAGTCATCCGAGCCCTTCTGCTGGGCTTCGTATATTTCTCTGTAAATCTCATTTCTCTCGAGCAGCTCGTCGTGAGTGCCTATATCGTTTACGGCGCCCGAGTCGAGTATGATTATCTTATCGCAGTCAGCTACGGACGAAACGCGCTGAGCGATAATAATCTTTGTCGTGTCGGGAAGGCTCGAGCGAAGTCCCGCTCTGATTCTCGCGTCGGTCGCGGTATCGACCGCGCTCGTCGAGTCGTCGAGAATGAGAATCTTTGGATTCTTAAGTATTGCTCTTGCGATACAGAGTCTCTGCTTCTGACCGCCCGAAACGTTTACACCGCCCTGACCGAGGTCGGTTTCGTAACCCTCGGGGAATGACGTAACGAAGCCGTCGGCGTCGGCAATTTTGCAAGCCTCGCGGATTTCGTCCATTGTGGCGTCCTTGTTGCCCCAACGAAGATTGTCGGCTATCGTGCCCGAGAACAGCACGTTCTTCTGAAGCACCATACTTACGGCGTCGCGCAGATTGCGAAGCTTATAGTCCTTTACGCTTACGCCGCCGACTGTTATATCGCCGCTCTTAACGTCGTACAGTCTCGGTATGAGCTGAACGAGCGAGGATTTGGAACTGCCCGTGGCACCCATAATTCCTACCATCTCGCCGCTCTCAATTCTGAACGTTGCGTTCTTTATGATATCCGCACCCTCGCCGTACGAGAAGCAGACATCCTTAAACTCGATGCTGCCGTCTTGTACGTTTTCAACGGAAGCGTCGCCGTCGGTGATATCGGAATTCTCGTGAAGAACCTCTTTAATTCTCTTGGCGCTCGCCTCGGACATAAACAGCTGAGCTATCATAACGATAGCGACAAGGAAGTTTATGAGTATCTGAATAATATAGGTAAAAATCTGGGTAAAATCGCCTACTGAAAGCGTCTGCTCGGCTATCGATTTCGTTGCGATAATCATCATCGCGATTATCGTGCCGTACATAAGCAGCATCAGCGCGGGCTCGCCTAAAATCATAAGCTTTTCAGCGTGCAGCGCAGCGTTCATAAGGTCGTCGTTTGCCTTTTTGAACTTTTTCTTTTCATAGTCGGTACGGACGAATGCCTTGACAACTCTTATATTGGTGAAATTCTCCTGAATAGATGCGTTGAACGAGTCGAACATCTTGAGCATTTTGCGGAAGCGCTTGATGAGTATCGGTCCGAATATTGCGAGCACAAGTATCATTATCGGCAGCGAAACCGCAAATACCGAGGTAACGTCCTTGCTCTTTTTGATACAGATTGCGAGCGCAACGCCGAACATGATGGGCGCTCTGAATACGCCTCTGACAAGAAGCAGGAACGTGTTCTGAACCGTGTTGACATCGGTCGTCATTCTCGTTATAAGCGAAGCCGTGGAGAAACGGTCGATATTTGAAAACGAAAACAGCTGTACTCTCTCGATAAGTGCATTTCGTATCGAAGCGCCGAAGCCGATGCCCGCTCTTGAAGCCACAATGGCGGCAAGCGCGCCGCAGGACAGCGAGCCTATTGAGAGCAGAAGCATTTTAAGACCGAGTCTTATAATAACGCTTATGCCCTGATCGGGATTGCTGACGTAGTCAACTATATCGCCCATTACCTGGGGGATGAGCAGTTCAAAGATAACCTCGCCTATCATAAGTAACGGCGACATCATCGCGAAAAATCTGTACTTTTTAGCGTATTTCAAAAGTGAAAACATCAGCTCCTGCCCCCTTTCTGCGAATAGTCTGAGTTAAGAAAACAAAAAAACTCTTTGTTATCTGGTAAACCATTCGACAGATTTTTGTTTATCCGCTCAACGTAAGCCTCAAACTCTTTAAGCTCCGTTTCGGAAAAGCCTTCATAGGCCGCCTTATCAATCTTGTCAAAGGATGCGTGCACCTTCTCAAGCTCACTCTTACCGAAATCGGTAATCGTAATTTTATTACAGCGCAGGTCGTTTTCGTCACCTATTTTTTCGATAAGTCCGCTCTTGTGCATCCTTTTTACCGATACAGCCACTGAAGCGGGCGACACGCCCAGCGCGGCGGCAATCTCAGCCTGAGTACACTGACCGTGTTCGACCAGATAGTCGAGTATCGGCGGCTGACCGAAAAAGACCTTTGAGTCTCTGATAGCGTTCTGGACCTTGATACGCCTTAACGCTTCCATACCCAGAAGCGAGCCGGTCAGACGCTTGAAATCAAACGACATATTCAACCTCCCTTGTATATTAATTAACCGATTAACTGTAAACCGTTTAATTATAAATTGATTAATTATTAATCGATTAATAATTATACCTTATTTCCCCTTAAAAGTCAATAGTTTTGCATACTGCTTGACACTTCGGAATAATAGTTATATAATCTATAAAGACTTGCAAATCAAACATTCAGGGGTGCTGACTGCCGTCGGCTGAGATGAAGGATTACCTTTGAACCCTTATACCTGATACGGATAATGCCGTCGTAGGAAGAACGATAATTTTTCAGCCTTGCGATGTGTGATTGTCGCAAGGCTATATTTATTACTGAGGTGATTTTTATGAATGACAAGACAAGAAGGCTTGTCGAAAGCGCGTTGCTCATAGCAATCGCAACTGTGCTTGAGATTCTTTCCAAGGTTGCGGGACTTGAGCTCCCGTTCGGCGGTACAATTACTCTTGCGAGTATGTTCCCGATAGTGCTCATAGCCTACAGATACGGCGTTAAATGGGGACTGCTCAGCGGCTTTACCTATTCGCTTATACAGATGCTTCTCGGCGCAAAGACCGTTTCAGCAATGTTCCTGCCCGGTGACGACCAGATGATACTCTGGCATGCAATCTGCGTATGCTTACTCGACTACGTGCTTGCATACACCCTGCTGGGACTTGGCGGTATATTCAGAGGCAAATTCAAAAAGCCCGTTGTCGGACTGGTTCTCGGCGTAATAGTTGCGCTGAGCATTCGTTATCTCGTTCATATCGTTTCGGGCGCAATATTCTACGGCGCGTGGGCTGAATGGTTCTTCACGCAGGAGGGCTTCTATTCCATAGGCGCAAAGATACTCGAAAAGTTCTCGGGCACTGGACTCGCAATAGTTTACTCGGTATTCTATAACGGTCTTTATATGATACCCGAAATTATCATTACAACCGTAGTCGCGCTCATACTCGGAAGCATTCCGCAGATTACAGATGCGAATAAGAGAATAAAATGATCAAACAAAAATGCCGCAGCAGAAACTGCGGCATTTTTAATTCTTTTTACAGTTTGAATATTCGGTTGTACTTCTGAGCCCAGCTGAGCACCTCGTTCTCGGAATAGGTTTTAGGCATCTGAGAAATGAGCAGCGAAAGCTTTGCAATCTTTTTGAACGACGTACTCAGTTCAGCCTTAAGCGCCCTGTCCTTCGACGCGTTTTTCAGTATCAGCAGTATCTCAAGGAAGTCCTTGACCTGATCCTTTTCGGTGAACTTGTTCAGCTTAGATATTTTTTGTCTAACGGCCTCGACGTCACATTCAAACAGACCGTCAATCTGCTCGGGAGTTATATTTACAAGCAGATTATTGAGCGCCGCAAGAGGCGCGCAGGTATTGGTAACCTTCTTGTAATATGTATATTGATACTCCCATAGCGTTTCGCGGCTGTAAGCTTTTGCTTCATCCTTAAGTACTACGTCGGCAAGTATCGCGGCCGCCTTGAAGGCGTTAGCCATGCCTGAGCCAAGCAGCGGTATAGTCATAAACGCGCTGTCGCCTATCGCCGCATAGCCGTCTGCCGTCATAACCGCAAGCGACTGGCGTACGGGGATTTCGGCGTACTGACCGCCTCTGACTTTTTTCTTACCTATAATGGGATTAATCGTCCTCAGATAATCAACGAACTCCTTAACCTCGCCCTTTTGGAAAGGTTCAAATTTACCGACGAGCACGTCCGCCCACTCGCCCTCTGCCATAACCCAGCCTATGCCGTGAATGCCGTGAGGGAAGAGCGTAAGCTTGAATTCCTCGGCGGGATAGTCCTTATTGATTCTGTTATAGAACGCGCGGTAGCAATAGAACTTTTCGTACGGGCCCATATCCCTCTGAATTCCGCAGGAATACGGCAGGCTCCTTCTTACGGGCGAATTACAGCCGCAGGCGTCGATTATCAGATCGCCGTAAACCGTACCCTTATCGGTGTTTATGCCGACAACTCTGTTGCCCAGACACTCAGCCGACTTTACCGTCACGCCGTATTCGAATTTAACCCCGTACTGCTCGGCGTAGGCGATAATGTGGTCGTAAATATCCTTGCGCTCCATTTTTATTTCGGGCTGATTCTTCGGCGAGCGCTGAACAAAGGGATTTCGCTCGCTCGGGCCGTAGAAGGTAACATCGGTTTTGACCGAATACTTATCCTCGGGCGGCATATCCATACCCGCCGCCTTAAGCGAGTGACGGTTGAAAATATCCGTCCAGTCGTAGCCCATGTCTTCACGCTTATTCTTTTCATAAACCGTGACGTCGAGTCCGCCCTTAGCCAGAAGTGCAGCCGCAACAATTCCGCCGTGGCCGCCGCCGGCAACGATAATCTTTGACATAATCCATCCCCCAAATAACAAATTACTGTCAAACTCATATTATCACAAAACTTTTTGCTTTTCAATATAATTGAATGTCGAAATAAAATATGATACAATTAATATAAAAGAGGTGATTTTGTGGTACACATAGGCAACGATTGGGATGAAATACTTAAGGGCGAATTTGACAAGCCGTATTACAGACAGCTTCGCGCATTTCTCAAGCAGGAATACACAAGCCGTACAATATACCCGCCGATGAACGATATTTTCAACGCGCTTCGCTATACCTCGTTTGAGAATACAAAGGTCGTAATCCTCGGTCAGGACCCGTATCACGAGCCGGGGCAGGCGCACGGACTTTGCTTCTCGGTCAAGGACGGCACTCTTCCGCCGCCATCGCTTATCAATATTTATAAAGAGATCAAGGACGACCTCGGCATCGACAATCCCTCCGACTGCGGCGAGCTGACCGGCTGGGCTAAGCAGGGCGTACTTATGCTTAACACCGTGCTCACCGTTCGCAGAGGACAGGCAAATTCCCATAAGGGCAAGGGTTGGGAGCAGTTCACCGACAGAGTCATTTCCGAGCTTAACCGCAAGCAGACTCCCGTCGTTTTCCTTCTCTGGGGCGCAAATGCGAGACAGAAGGCGCAGATTATCACAAATCCGATTCACGTAAAGCTCAGCTGCGCTCATCCGAGTCCGCTGTCGGCTTATAACGGATTTTTCGGCTGTAAGCATTTTTCAAAAACGAACGAAATTCTTGTCCGCAACGGGCTTGCTCCCATTGACTGGAGTGTAAGGAGATAATTTTTTTCAAAAAAATTGTCTATTCCTATTGATTTTTGAAAAATCTTAAATTATAATTATTTGTGTCACACTTCGGAAATGGTGTTGCCACTTCCGGGGTGTTTTCTTTTATTTTAATTTTCGTGGGGTAGAAAAATGAAGATAGGCTTTGATAATGAAAAATATCTCAAAACTCAATCTGCGCACATCAAGGAAAGGATAGGCAAATTCGGCGGTAAGCTCTACCTTGAATTCGGCGGTAAAATCTTTGACGATTTTCACGCGTCGCGTGTACTTCCCGGCTTCCAGCCCGACAGTAAGATGAAGATGCTTCTCGAATTAAAAGACGACGCCGAGATGATTATCGCCATCAACGCCAACGACATTGAGAAGAATAAAATCAGAGGCGACATCGGCATCACCTACGACCTCGACGTGCTTCGCCTTATGGATATTTACCGCTCCTTCGGCTTCGTTATCTGCGGCGTAGTGCTGACTCAGTATTCCGACCAGCCTGCCGCTGTCGCGTTTAAGCAGAAGCTTGAAGGCCTCGGCATAAAGGTCTATAAGCACTACACTATCCCCAACTACCCTGCCGACGTTAAGCTGATTGTCAGCGAAAACGGATACGGCAAAAACGACTATATTGAAACCTCACGTTCACTTATCGTCGTTACTGCTCCCGGACCGGGAAGCGGAAAGATGGCTGTCTGCCTTTCCCAGCTTTACCATGAGCATGAAAAAGGCATTGAAGCGGGCTACGCAAAATTCGAGACTTTCCCTATCTGGAATCTTCCCTTAAAGCATCCCGTAAACCTCGCATATGAGGCGGCAACCACCGACCTCAACGACGTCAATATGATTGACCCGTTCCACCTTGAAGCCTACGGTGTAACGACCGTCAACTACAACAGAGATATTGAAATTTTCCCCGTTCTCAACGCAATTTTCGAAAAAATATACGGAACCTCGCCTTATAAATCGCCTACCGATATGGGCGTCAATATGGCGGGCAACTGCATAATAGACGACGAAATTGTCAGCGAAGCCTCAAAGCAGGAGGTTATAAGACGTTATTACAAGACGCTCGTCAAGAAGGCGAACGGCGAAAATGTGCTCGACGAGATTTATAATCTCGAGCTTATCATGAATCAGCTTGAAATCACGCCCGAGTACAGAAAATGCGTTACTCCCGCACTTGAAAAGGCTGCCGAAACCGGCGCTCCCGCCGCGGCTATGGAGCTTGAGGACGGAACGATTATAACCGGCAAGACCTCCTCGCTGCTCGGCGCGTCCTCTGCTCTGCTTCTTAACTCGCTTAAGAAAATCGCAAACATAAACGACGATATAGACCTCGTTTCACCGATCGTTACCGAGCTTTTTCTGGACCTGAAGGTCAATCACCTCGGCAACCACAACCCCAGACTTCACACCGAC
>JAEEGI010004938.1_pt1 | contig 30892 bp, 20 predicted proteins | sample 8958751 | NCBI WGS metagenome assembly JAEEGI01 (sample SAMN16246545, study PRJNA631951) | gut metagenome | biome: gut microbiome; feature: rumen; material: KS-attached | host: Bos | place: Iran: Karaj | collected 2018-10 | reverse complement strand
GTCACTGGAGCAGAGCACGACTACGTCGGCCTTCTTCTCCATAGCGGCGTCCATACCTTCCTTGACGGTCTTGAAACCGTTGTTGTCGATGAGCTCATAGCCAGCGCAAGCAAAGAAGTTGTCGCTGAACTGGGCGCGAGCCAGACGCATAGCCAGGTTGCCAATGGTGAGCATGAACACCTTGGGCGTGTTGGCAGCGTGCTCGGTAGCGAGGCGAATCTCCTCGAACTGTGTAGCCAGACGCTTGGTATTCAGTGTCACGGCACCCTCGGCCTCCTCATGGTTGCAGCTGCAGTGGCAGTTGCATTCCTTGCAAGCGTCAGCCTTGTCGGCAGCCTTCTCGGTGAAGTTGGGGAACTGGTTGGTACCCAGCAACTGCTCACGGCGCTTAGCCACCTTGTCGAAGCGCTCCTTGGCGGTAGCGTTAACGGCGTTGATGATGTCGCCGCTCTCGAGTGCAGCCTTGAAACCGCCCTTGTCCTCTACGTCGAGGAAAAGCTTCCAGCCCTGCTCGGCCAGATTCTTGGTCAGCATCTCCACATAGTAGGAACCACCGGCGGGGTCAACGACCTTGTCGAGGTGGCTCTCTTCCTTGAGCAGGATCTGCTGGTTGCGGGCAATACGCTCGCTGAAGTCGTCGCTCTCCTTATAAGGAGCGTCAAACGGAGTGACAACGATTGAGTCTACACAGGCGAGTGCGGCACTCATGGCCTCGGTCTGACTGCGCAGCAGGTTCACATAGCTGTCATAGATCGTCTGGTTGAAACGGCTGGTCTCGGCATTGACATTCATCATGCAAGAGTAGTCGTTAGCGGGATTGAACTGCTTCACGATGAGTGCCCACAGCTCGCGTGCAGCGCGGAACTTGGCAATCTCCATGAAATAAACAGTCGAAACGCCCATGTTGAACTTGATGCGGTTAGCCACCTCATCGGCGGTGAAACCGGCCTCGGTCAGCATGGCCATCCACTCGGCGCCCCATGCCAGAGCATAACCCAGCTCCTGGTAGATGTAGGCACCGGCATTGTTCAGAGCGAGCGAATCAACGCTGAGCACGCGCAGGTGAGCAACGGGTTTCACGGTGTTCATCAGCTCGGTAGCCATGGCAACGATGTCGCCAGGGAACGGCTCGCCATGCTTGAACGTGCGCTTGAACGGGTTGAAGGCAATAGAACCGACGAAGGTGTCTTCACAACCGTTTTCCTTGCAAATCTCAACAATCTGCTTGGCATAGCTGAGTGCGCACTTGGGGCAGCACTGGATGTTGATTTCACAAGCGGGAAGATTGATGCCGTTGAACAGAGCCTTGAGGTCCACATCTCCACCATGGAAGTGGAAGCCAATCGAGTTGATACCCTTGTTCAGGATCTCGAGAGCCTTGGCATTGGCAGCCTGAACATCATCTACGTCGATGTTCTGACGAACCTTCCAGTCGTTGTTGTGGCGAGTACCGCGAACATAAGGAAACTCACCAGGGAGTGATTTGGTTTGCTTGAGGTCGGCAATGTCCACACTGCGATACAGCGGCTGGGCATTGAAACCCTCGTTTGTCCGCCAAACCATTTTCTTCTCAAAGTCGGCCCCTTTCAGGTCAACTTCGGCCTTGGCACGCCACTCCTCGGGAGTGACAGGCGCGAATTGGTCGAACAATTTCTTTGTTTCTGCCATAAAAATTGATAATTATATAGTAACCTTAAAAATATAGTCCCAGTTGATTAAAAACGGGTAACTGTCTTACCAATCTGCAAAGGTACAACCTTTTGCCGAATTATCACCGATTTTAAACATTATTCATTATAAAAAAAGGGACTTGGCCGCCTCAAAGCAGTTTTTCCCTCTCCTACTGACTAAAAAAACAGGCGACCATCGTTGAGACGGTCGCCTGAGATCGATTTTATTTCAAGTCACATCAATTACTTCAAGCTGTTGACGTAGTTGCGCAGTGACTCATTCTCGGGATCATATTCCAGCCACTTCTGGTAGTAGCCCTTAGCAGTGGCCTTGTCACCCTTGGTGAAGTAGTAGGTGGCCAGGTAGTTGTAGGCATACTTGTAGTAGCGTGCATAGTCGGCCTTGTTCTCCTTCGTGTCGAGGATCTGGAGCAACTCGTTGTAAGCTGCCAGAGCTGCGCCCGTGTTGGTGTCACCCTCGCGGAACTTGGCGATCTTGGCCTTCTGGTTGACGATCTGCACGTTGCCGGGAACCAGCTTGTCCACTTCGTCGATATACTTCTGAGACTTGGCAAGTGCATCGGCCTTGGTGGCGTCATCAAGAGCTTCGGTGCTGGCGATTCCCAGGTAGTAGTTCGACAGGGTAAAGAGGTCGTTGGACTTGTTGTTGCCGCTGTCCACCAGGCGCTGGTAGTACTTGGCTGCATTGACGAAGTCCTCGGCATCGGCATAGCTGTCGCCCATGTAGCGAATCAGATCCACATTGTTGGGATTGATCTCGAGGGCCTTCTCGAAGGCTGCAACTGCCTCGTTAGGCATACCAGCAGTCAGTAATGCCTGTCCGTAGTCGGTGTAGTCGCGAACCTCATACTTTGAGCCCTTGGGCAGCATGTTGGCGAAGAAACCTTTACCGGCCTCAACAGCCTCGGGCCATTTCTCCAATTGTACCAGGTTGTAGAGCTGCATGCGCTTCATGTAGAACACGTTCTCGTCGTTGGGGTTGAGACGGTTGATGAGTTGGGTAGCCAGATCGTAGGAGTCCTGGTACTTCTCACCGAAGAACAACAGCTGCACGTAACGCACCTCGTCCTGAGCAAAGTGGTTGGGGTTCTTGATGTACTTGCCATACTGCTCGGCTGCCTTGGCACCCAAGTTGTCGGCGTAGTACTTCTCGGCGAGTTCACGCTGAACCAGAGCCGATCCGGGAACCTTGGCCTGCAGCTCCTCAAGGCGCTCGATAGCCATGGCGGGGTTCACGTTGAAGTAAGTGTTGGCATACTTCACATAGGCCTCGATATTGTTGGGATCCTTATCAAAGGCCAGCTCATAGATGCCGGCTGCGTTACCCCAGTCCTTCTTGTCGGCCTTGGTGTCGGCCTCAAAGATGTAGCTGTCAGGGTCATCAGCATTCCACTTGCGGGCATTCTTGATGCACTTCTCAATGTCCTTGGCATAGGTGGTGGGGTTGGCATCGTAGAAAGCGCGTGCAATTTCCATCTCCAGCTTGGAGTCTTTCTTTGAGAGCTTGCGGGCTTTCTCGAGCAGAGTCTTGACATCACCGCCATTCTTGAGTGCGATAGCTGCCTGTCCAACATAGTTGTAAGGATTCATGGCGTTGGCAGCGATACCTTTCTCGAAGTTGGCAGCAGCCTGTGCCACCTGACCCTGGTGAAGGGCAATCTGACCCAGATAGTAGAATGCCTCGGCCTTGTCGGTGCTTGCAGCGTTCAAGTTGCGCTCGAGCAACTCCTTGGCATTGTCCAGCTTGTCAACCTTGTAGTACTCAATACCGTCTTTGTAGCCTTGTGCGTTAGCTACCAGCGATGCACCCATCAAGATGAGTGATGCGAATAAGAATTTCCTTTTCATTGCAGTAACAATTTAATTGTTGATATTTATGAGTAAATTTTGTTTTATTATCGATTTTGCAAATTCCGTGCCAATCTGTTATCCTATTGAAGTTCAACGGTTCTCACAGGCTCGGCGGCGGGCAAAACACCCGTTTGCAGGATAATCTTCTGACCGATGACACCCGTCAAGAAGGCATAGAAACCATGGTCAAGAGTGCCGTTGTAAGAGGCATCAATAGCCCAAATCTTGCGCACCAGGGGATAGTCGCCACTGTGGATGTGGGCCTGATAAGGTTTCACAGCCTGAAGCTGGTCGTCAGCCCTCAAGGGCATCACCTTGATGCGATCGGTGAAGTCGATGACGCTTACCTCGTTTTTGGTCTTGAGTTCATCATATTTTTCAGAAATAGGCTTCTCAAGAGACTTGAGGTCACTTGTGATCCAGCTCACGCCGATGAATCCAATGACATTCTTGTATTGCTCGACAGCGTCAAAGACGTCGCTGCTCGATTTTCTTGCATAGATATTAGGTCCGAACTTGGCGTTACCCAAGAATTTCTCTTTCATGTAGTTCACAACACCGGTTCCCGAACCATCGAACATCACCTTGATGGTGTCGTTCTTCAGTTTCGTCGGGTAGACCTCACCCCAGCGTTTCACCTTGCCGGTGAAGATGTCGCGCAGGTCCTGCATCGACAAGTCTTCAATGTCATTCTGCTTGTTAACAATGACGGCGATGGCATCGACTGCAATCATCCTGGAGCGGTAACCACGTCCAATCTTCTTGAGGCTCTCCTTCTGGTCCTTGGTCAAGTCGTGTGAAATGATGATCAGGTCCACCTTATTTCTAAAGAGAGAATCCAGCGCGTCGTGCTCGTTGATGTATTCGGGCATGATGCTGGCCTCGGGGTACTGATACTCGAAAACGGCGATTTCCTGCTCGAGTACACTCTGGAACGACTCGTCACACATGATCTTGGCAATGCCACGTGTGCTTGTGCTCTTGGGGCGCTGGTCGCCACACGATGACAACAGCAGCATGGCTGCCATTGCCATGAGTAATCCAAATATATTCAGTTTATTCATCATCGGAAAGTCATATTTGATTATTCCTCGTCGTCATAGCGTCGCATGCCGTAGGTGTGCTCACCGGTCAGCTCGCGATATCCACGGTAAATGCCATAGGCAGCAAAAACGATTGCAAAGAACCACCTGACGTCTTTCCACAACGGGGCGTTGGACCAATCAAAGAAATTCACTGCCATCAAAGCGGCCATGCCCAGATACACAAAAACCATAAAGATGCCAAAGAACATCTTCACGACTCGATTCATGCCTGTTTGACTCTTGTTCATTATAAATAACTATTTAACGACCCTTAGACTGCCATAACCGGAATTAGTTTACAACAATCAAACGACAAAGTTAACTAATTATCCTCACAAAGCACACATTGTTGCCAAAAAATATTCTGCTTTTTTTTCAAAAAGCCCGTGGCTAGAGTACTTTTTGGGCCAAATCATTGCTCAGATGTGAAAAAACATGTAATTTTGTGGCACCTTAAATCAAACTTTTATTCATACTATTTTTCCTAGGGCACCTTCGTTGTGAAACGAAGTGCTTTTTTTTTATGCGCCTATAAAAAAGTTACAGCAGCCATGAGGCTGCCGTAACATATCATATAAATACCGGATTCCTGGTATCAATAATTGCGAGCGAAGATAACGCGACGATGGCTGGGTTTGCCGGTGTAGATGCACTTGCCCTCCTCTTCGGGAGCATCCAGGGGGATGCAGCGGATGGTCGCCTTGGTCTCTTCCTTGATCTTCTCTTCGGTCTCGGTGGTACCGTCCCAATGTGCCAGGATGAAGCCACCTTTCTCGATCTGCTCCTTGAACTCGTCCCAAGTGTCGACCTTGAAAGTCATCTCCTCGCGATGACGCAGGGCCTTGGTGTAGATGTTCTGCTGGATTTCTTCGAGCAGGTCCTTGACACGGTTCTCGATACCGGCGAGTTGCTCGCTGGATTTCTCGAGTGTGTCGCGGCGCATCACCTCGACGGTGCCGTTCTCGATGTCGCGAGCACCCAGCACGAGACGCACGGGCACACCCTTGAGCTCGTAGTCGGCAAACTTGAAGCCCGGACGCTTGTTGTCGGCATTGTCATACTTCACCGAGATACCCATTGCCCTCAGGTTGTTGACGATGGGCTCAACCACCTTGTTCACCTCCTGGAGCTGCTCGTCGGTCTTGTAAACAGGAACGATAACGACCTGGATAGGAGCCAGATGAGGCGGCAATACCAAACCGTTGTCATCGCTATGGGTCATGATCAGGGCGCCCATCAGTCGAGTGGATACACCCCATGAAGTAGCCCAAACGTCCTGCAACTTGTTCTCCTTGTCGATAAACTTCACGTCAAATGCCTTGGCGAAGTTCTGTCCCAGGAAGTGGCTGGTGCCTGACTGCAGAGCCTTGCCATCCTGCATCATCGCCTCGATGGTGTAAGTCTCGAGGGCACCTGCAAACCGCTCGTTGGCGGTCTTGATACCCTTGATTACGGGCAATGCCATGTATTTCTCGGCAAAATCAGCATATACGTTGAGCATCTCGATGGCCTTGGCCTCGGCTTCTTCCTTGGTAGCGTGGGCCGTGTGGCCCTCCTGCCACAAGAACTCGGCCGTGCGCAGGAACATGCGGGTGCGCATTTCCCAACGGAAAACGTTAGCCCACTGGTTGATGAGCAATGGCAGGTCACGATAGCTGTTGATCCAGTTGCGGTAGGTGTTCCAGATGATCGTCTCGCTGGTGGGACGGATAACGAGTTCCTCCTCGAGACGTGCAGCGGGATCCACGACAACACCATTGCCACCCGGGTCATTCATCAGGCGGTAATGGGTAACGACAGCGCACTCCTTGGCAAAACCCTCGACGTGGTCGGCCTCACGGCTGAGAAACGACTTGGGAATCAGCAAGGGGAAATAGGCGTTCTGCACACCAGTTGCCTTGAACATATCATCGAGCCGGCGCTGCATCTTTTCCCAGATGGCATAGCCATAGGGCTTGATGACCATACATCCGCGCACTGCCGACTGCTCGGCGAGGTCGGCTTTCACCACCAGTTCATTATACCATTGAGAGTAATTATCGGCTCTCTTAGTTAAATCTTTAAGCTCTTTTGCCATTGTTATATCTGTAATTTATATGTGTTATTGTCATTTTTTACCCATTTGGCTCATGTTGATGCGTCCTTTCTTGGCCTGCTGCAACATCGTCTGCTCGGGAATGAGGAAAATTTCCAACCTGCGGTTGGTCTTGCGGCTCTCTACCGAGTTGTTGTCCACAATGGGGTCGGTCTCTCCAAGGGCGTAAGGCACCACATAATCCACGCTGCCGTTCTCCTCAAACCAGTCGAAGATGGCATTCACGCGTTGACGAGTGAGATTGAGGGTGTACTCTGAACTGCCCGTGTTATCGCTGTGCATGACGAGCAGCAGCTTGTAGAAACCGGGATTATTGAGCATGCGCAAGAACGGCTTGAGCTGCTCCTCACCCAACTTGTTCAACACGGTGTCGTTGGGGTCAAAAAGCTGGCTTGCGGGAATGGTGATGACGATGACCTCGTCATCACGCATGATTTCCACGTCATAGTTCGTCTGCTTGAAGGCCACAGCCATATTGTACTGGAATTCCTGAATCCTGTCGGCCTGTTTGTCATTCTTGATTTCGGGAGTCATCAGATTCTCGTCGAGCGACATTTCATAGATGTCATCGACATGAACCTTGGCCGACAGCGGCAGTATTCCCGCTGTAGTCATCATCAGCAGGGCAGCCATCAAAATATGTGAAACACGTCGCATCAATGTTTTCTTTTCAATTTATTGGTTCAAGTCAAGGATTCCTTCAGGCAATTCCATGACGATCACTTCCTTATCGAGATCAAATTCCAAAATCAGGTCGTCGGTTGCCGGCAACATGAACTCCTTGTCGTTATCCTCGACGATGAAGATGGCGTTCTCGGTCTGCTCATCCACCTCAACGATTTTCCCTACTCGGTTTCCGTCGCTGTCGTGAAGATCAAATCCGATGAAATAGTCCAGCGGATAACCATCGGCTTCCAGGTCCTCGCTCTCAAGGCGATAGTCACGCTTGAGGGCATATATCTCATGATTGACCAGGCATGCCGCCTCTTGCTCATTATCGATGCCATCGATGGAGAGCAATACCGTCTCGCTGGTCTTGGGGCGCAGGGAGTTCACGAAAAATGGCACAAAAATGCCGTCCATCTCGCTCACCAGGCAAGACAGGTTTTGCAAGGCATCAAGTTCAACATCGACCGTGGCCGATATCTCGCCTGACAAGCCGTGGGGCTTGTTGTAATGCCCGATTTCAATGAGCTCCTCTCGAGTAATCATCGTTATTCAGTTGTCAGCAGTCTGACCTCACTTTTTCTTTTTCTTTTTGCCAACCGGCTGGGCGGGCTTCACGATCTGGTACTCATGCAGGTGATGGGTCTGCGGGTCTAACCTGATGGCGCCATGGCTGTAGCGCTCCAGATCCTTGAAAATCTTGGCATCTTCCACATCCTCGTTGTTGATCTGGAAAATCAGTTTCTTCATGTGGTTGGCCAGCAGCATCACCAGAGCGTCACGCTCCTCGCCTTCGGGATAGGTGGCCGCACGCTCAATCATGCGCTCGATGTTCTTGCCGTAATGGCGGTATTGGATAGGCTCCAATTCATATTGGATGGGAATGGGCTTGGTATCCAGGCTCTCTTCCTTGATAATATCGTCAAATGGGGCATCCACATCAAGTTGGAACCCGCTCATGATCATCAGGTGGTCCCACAGCTTGTGCTGGTAATCTGTCTCGCCGCGCAACTGGGGGAACATGTTGGCCATGTTTTGCACGATGGTGAACGCGCAACGAGTGCGCTCGGCGCGATCTTCAATCGTCAAGCAGTGGTCAACCATCTGCTGGATGTTGCGGCCGTACTCGGGCAACACCAGTTTCTTGAGTTGTGAATTATATGTCAACATATCTGCAAAAGTACTACTTTTTTTTTGAATGGCGAAAATCCAGCCCTGCGACACTGTGCCCTACCCCTTGACATCAAGAATGGGGTTGCGGGGCTTGGTGGCCTGGAATTCCTTGAGATAGAGGGGCGTGCTGTAAGCCACATCGATGAAATTCTGCTCCCTGAAGGCTTTCTCGGCCAGGGCCATCATATCGACTGCAACCGGCTTGATGCCCTCAACAAAATGCACCTTGTCGCCATGCAGCACCTGCTGTGCCTTGTCACTGCCATTGCCCATCACAACGAGCGCATAGCCCTGCTGTATCAAGTCCTGGAACGAGAGTTCATCAAGTATCATCGCCTGAGGCTCCAGTACGGGTTCCAACGCAGGATTATAAGCAGCGGTATAGACCTCCATGCGGCGGGCATCGATCATCGGCACATAGAGCACGTCCTCTTCATCGATGAAGTGGTTGAACATGGTGCTCACCGAGAGCAACTGCAGGGTGTTCACCCCGATAAGCGGCACATTCAGTCCAAAGGCGAGCCCCTTGGCCTCGCTCAGGCCGATGCGCAGTCCCGTATAGGAACCAGGACCGATGCTCACGGCAATCGCGTCGATTTTCATTTCCCGGGAGTGGGCATAGTCCAGCATCTCTTTGACATACTGGCTCAAGAGCGTGGCATGGGTCTGACCCTCGTAATTCTCACGATGATCAAGCACCTGGCCCTCGCTGGTCAATGCCACCGAGCACACCTCGGTTGAGGTCTCTATGTTCAGGATTGTCGCCATTTATTTTATCTAAAAAACGTGCAAAGGTAGTCAAAATTGTTGAGATAGCCGTTAAAACCCATTAAAAGCGTCCTCACAGGGCGGCAATGAGGGCGTCAACATCCTCGCTGCGGGTGGCCCAACTGGTGACAAAACGGCAATTCATCATGTTGCCCACAGGGAACCACTGCTCGAAAACGAAGTCCTTTTCCAGACGCTCGATGGTGTCCTTGTCCAGGAGGACAAACTGCTGGTTAGTAGGCGAATTACTGTACATTTTATATCCCTTGGCAACGAAAGCATCGCGCAAACGGATGGCCTGTTCAACGGCATGACGGGCAATCTTGAAGTAGAGGCCGTCTTGCATGAGCACATCGAACTGGATGCCCAGCAGGCGTCCCTTGGCCAACATGGCACCATGCTGCTTGACCATGGTAAAGAAATGGGCGGGAGCATTGTGATTGGGGAACACCACAGCCTCGCCGCATAAGGCTCCGCACTTGGTGCCTCCCAGATAGAACACATCGCACAAGCTGGCCAGTTGCTCAAGCGTCACGTCACAGCCCTCAGCCATGAGACCGTAGCCCAGTCGTGCCCCGTCGATAAACAGCGGCAACTCATAACGCTTGCATACGGCACTGATGGCCTGCAACTCGGCCAATGTGTAAATCGTACCCATCTCGGTGGCAAAAGTGATGTAAACCATGCCGGGGAACACCATGTGCTCATAGGCGATATCGGCATAGAAATCGTGGAGCCACTGATCAAGCTCAGCGGCATCCATCTTGCCGTCGTGGGTGGGTAAAGCCAACACCTTGTGGCCGCCGAACTCGATGGCGCCCGACTCGTGGACATTGATATGTCCCGTCTCAACGCTCAAGACACCTTGGTAGGACTTCAGCATGGCATCGATAACGGTAGCGTTGGTCTGAGTGCCACCGACAAGGAAAAACACGTCGGCATCGGGCTTGTTGCAAGCCTGACGGATCTTAGCCTTGGCGGCTGTGCAGAAATCGTCCAGGCCGTAACCTGTAGCCCGTTCATCATTGGTCTCGCTCAGCCTTTGGAGGATCGCCTCGTGGCAACCGTTGTTGTAATCGCTCTCAAATGAAATCATAATTGTCTTTGGTTAAGTTTTTTATTGCGCAAAGGTACTTCAAAAAACGGGAAAAATAAGTATCTTTGCCCCATGAAAAAGGATAAAAAAACAATCATCTACCAGTTGATGCCTCGCTGGTACACCAACATGAACGAGCATTGTGTGCCCAACGGGACCATTCAGCAGAACGGTTGCGGCAAATTCAACGACATTGACCTGAGCAAGTTGCGGTCGATCCGTTCGCTGGGCGCGACCCACGTGTGGTATACCGGCATACTGGAACATGCCACCACGACCGACTATTCAAGACAGGGCATCGCTCCGTGCAACCCGCATGTTGTGAAAGGCAAGGCCGGCTCGCCCTATGCGATTCGTGACTATTATGATGTGTGTCCCGATATGGCCGTCAACGTGAAGAACCGCATGGCTGAATTTGAGGCGCTGGTCGAGCGCACTCACCACGCCGGGCTCAAGGTGATCGTGGATTTTGTTCCCAATCATGTGGCCCGTGAATATGAGAGCGACGTTAAGCCTGCCGGCATTAGTGATTTGGGCGAAGGTGACAACCCGATGATGTTTTTTGACCCCAAGAACAACTTCTACTATATCACCGGTCAGGAATTTGCGCCCCGTGGCGTGGACTTGGGCACCGGAACGGGCGCCTATCGCGAGTTTCCCGCCCGCGCCACGGGCAATGACTGCTTCACTGCCTCACCGAACCGCGACGACTGGTATGAGACCATCAAACTGAACTATGGCGTTGACCCCTGGAACAGCAGCACCCATTTCGACCCCATCCCGCCCACATGGCAAAAGATGCTCGAGATACTCAAGTTCTGGACCTCGAAGGGCGTTGACGGTTTCCGCTGCGACATGGCGCACATGGTGCCTGTTGCCTTTTGGCATTGGGCCATTGCACAAATCAAGCAGATCAACCCCGACATCATCTTTATTGCCGAAATCTATGACACAGGGCTATACCGCAGTTACATCGATGAGGGAGGCTTTGACTACCTGTATGACAAGGTAACGCTCTATGACACGTTGCGCGGCATCCTGTGTGACGGATGGCCAGCCAGTAACCTCACACGATGCTGGCAGACCGTTGAGGGCATATCAGGCCACATGCTCAACTTCCTCGAGAACCATGACGAACAACGCATCGCATCGCACCAATTCTGCGGAGAGCCTTTCAAGGCGTTTCCTGCATTGGTCGTGAGTGCCACCATGTCACAGGGCCCGTTTATGCTCTATGCCGGGCAAGAATTGGGCGAGCCAGCCGCCGATGCCGAGGGTTATAGCGGGAACGACGGCCGCACCACCATTTTTGACTACTGGAGCGTCCCCACCGTGCGCCGCTGGCACAAGGGCCATCCCACAGCCGCCGAGCGTCGAGTGCGTGCGCAATACCGCAAAATCCTGCGCCTGTGCAATAGCGAGCGAACGCTGGCTTGTGGCCAATTCTTTGACTTGATGTATGTCAATCAGGATTGCCTGGACACGCGCCGTCACTACGCCTACTTGCGCCATTGCGATGGAGAAATGACCGTGGTGGTCGCCAATTTCGGGGATACTGCCGTTGATACCTGCATCCGCATTCCCCAGCATGCCCTGGATTGTGCACAGATGACTCACGGTTCCTACTGCTGCATGAATCTACTTACTGACGAAGCCCAAACTGTAGCACTCGCCACCGACACCACCCTACCCGTCCACATCGACGCCCATAGCGCCATTCTACTGAAGGTCTATAAAAGCAACAAACAATGACTCATATACCTGAGTCATTGTTTGCTGTAAGAGGTTGTTATCATGTCTGATCCTCAAAGAGGAAGCAGTTCTTAATCTCTAAGTTTACTCATGTAATATTTGATCGATGATTTCCGCCACGTCTGTAATGTTAATTTTTTGGTCGTGGTTCACATCGGCCCGTACCTTATTTATAGTAGTTGACCTGTCGCCTAACAGGTAATCAATCATCAAGGTGATATCAGTAATATTCACATCGTAGTCAAAATCCAAGTCTCCCATCGGATAAGGGGCGAAAACAGTATTGTCAAGATAGGCAATGTGATAAGTCCACCAGTAACGCAGGTACTGAATCTCATTGGTGAAGTTCAGTTCATGCCCACCCAAATCATCGCTATAACTCCATCGCGCAACCTCACGCCTATCTGCACCACAGACCTTCATCTCGCTGATATAAGCGTTGAATCTCGCCAAGATACTATCAGGATGGAAGATGCTGTTTCGCAATTCCCAATAACGCTCAGTGGCCAAACCATGGAAAGTGGGGTCCAGTTCTTCTAAGCGATGAAAGACCTTGTGACTCGCCAATTCATGAGTCCTGAGGCTACGTTGAGGACCTACCCAAGTGTGATGGTAATTACCGCCCCAGTTATCATAGAACTGCCCATGTGTACAGTCCAAGTCCCAAACAGCCAATGTCAACTTTTTGTCGACAGCCGTATCATAGCAAGCGAAATACACATTCTTGCCAATATTGTCTATCCCCTGCAACAATATAAGGAACAGGTAGTAGTCGCGGAACACGGGAATGTCGAAATAATAAGCCGCACTGTCAAGGAATTCCTGATCAGACGATCTCTTGGCGAACTTCACTGCCTGATACAGAGTCTTGAAGTTGGTGGGTGACACATCATCAATATTAGGATAATGAACGTAAAATTCATCCCAACACTTACGTCGGGCGTTCACACCAGGCAGGTAGTCAAATAGCGTCGTGCTCGTCCACTTCATCGGCTTCCACAAGCCACCATGAAACACTTTGTTCTCATAGTCATATTGCTTGAGCTTGAGTTGCTGGCGGTCCATGTGCTCGTTCAGGCAGTAGATGCCCATGTAATTGTCGTTGAGAAATACCTCGACAAAATCTCCGCGCACATAGTTGCGAACTGCCTTAGGCTCTTGTTCAGCATAATACGGGGGAGTGGAAAACGCGGCCCAAATGTCTTTGGAAACACGGTTACGCACTCGCGAGAAATCTATCTGACCGGCATCCAGACGCCAATGGAAATCTTTGCGCAGACCAAAGAAAGACATGTTCTTTTTGGAGCCATCCTCATTATAGAACTTGAGGTGGAAATTATGCTTTAGACGGTCAGGCTCTGCCGTTGAGCTGCCAGCCCAACGCACACGTGCCTTGATATTTTCTTGATATGAGGAATCCGGAACTGTGACGGTAACCGAGCCGTCTTTATAGGGCCTCTTGACAAATTCATCTTCGCCGTAGATCTGAATCACCGGCCAATAAGTGAATTGTAGAACCGCATCTACAGCAGTGTTGTCTATCACCATCTGGATGTTAAAAGAGGAAGCAGGATTGATAATAGGGAAGGTGTACTGACCCGTCTCTTTTACCTCCACGCCGTTGATACGGCATGAGGTAACGTTATCATCCAGAGTCACTGATGCCTGATAGGGCTTGCCGTACTTTGATTTGGTAACAGGGAGCAACCACTTACCCGTCAAATTATCGACAGCAGGCTTTATTCCATCAAATAACACCTGCGCTCCTGAGTTGATACTCAGGAGACCGCACAGCAGGCACAATATCAGTTTCATTCTCACAATTTTGGAAGACATAGTTCTGCAGATGTGATTTCTAGTTCATTATGGGTATGAATATTATACAGGCAACAAAGGTAACTACTTTTTTTGACAACGGTATTATGATTGAGTGATTATTTTGCAAAAAGGCTGAAAATCTTTCATTCATGGCATTAAAAGGCTCACTTTCAAGGGAGGTGACAAGTCTGTTTCAGGTGCAAGACTACCCTTTCACATCATATAAAATAAACCGACCGCAAAATAATGCTGATTATTGACAAATTATTATGGTTGTTGTCTGAAAAATGACTATCTTTGCACATAGTTTTTAAAATCGTATCACAATCGTTATGGCTGAAATGAAAGTTTTCTCGGGCACTAACTCGCGTTATGTTGCCTTGAAGATAGCACAACAACTGGGTGTAGAACTGGGCAAAATCAAAATTTTGCATTTTGCCGACGGAGAGTTTGAGGTGAGCTATGAGGAGCCGGTGCGCGGTGCTGAGGTCTACCTCGTGCAGTCCACCTTTAACGCAAGCGAGAACCTGATGGAGCTGCTGCTGATGATTGATGCCGCTAAGCGTGCGTCGGCACAGTCGGTCATCGCCGTGATCCCCTACTTCGGGTGGGCGCGTCAGGACCGCAAGGACAAGCCCCGCGTGTCCATCGCTGCCAAGCTGGTCACTAACCTGCTGATTGCTGCCGGCATCGACCGCCTAATCACCATGGACCTGCATGCCGACCAGATTCAAGGCTTCTTTGACATTCCCGTGGACCACCTGTATGCCTCCACAATGTTTGTCCCCGACATCGCCAGCCTCAACCTCGAGAACCTCGTTATCGCCTCGCCCGACGTGGGCGGCGCTAAGCGTGCCAATTCCTATGCCAAATACTTCAATGCCCCGCTCGTGCTGTGCCACAAACACCGCCAGCGGGCCAACGTGGTCGAGTCGATGACCATCATTGGCGACGTGCAGGACAAGGACGTTATCCTCATCGACGACATGGTCGATACAGCAGGCACCATCTGCAAGGCTGCCTCGCTGATGAAGGAGAACGGTGCCCGCAGCGTGCGTGCCTACATCTCCCATGCTGTGATGAGCGACCCCGCCAGCGAGCGCGTGATGGCCAGCGGCCTTGACGAGTTGGTGATCAGCGACAGCATCCCCTTTGACACCGACCGTTGTCCCAAGGTGAGGGTGTTGAGCGTGGACAAGATGTTTGCCCATGCTATCAAGCATGTCAACATCAAGAAGTCCATCAATGACCTCTTCCTCTTCAAGTAATGCCCGCTTGCTCCTCTCAAACAACTTGAACAACGACCAGGTTAGATAACCAAAACAACTTTCATAATTGACATCCGCACCCCTTTTTACTGGAGTGCGGATGTCTCTCTATGCCCTAATCTCTAAGCTCCAAACTACGGGTTGAACGTGCATTATAGTTTTTAAACACATTTTACTTGTTGTTTACAAAAATTTTATATATTTTTGCTGCAATATATCATATTGACTATTATTTTTACTAGTATAAATCACCTTTATTGTTTAACTTTAAACCATTTAACCATCATGATGAGAAAACTTCTTTTCGCATTGGCGTTAGGCTTCTCGATGAGTGCAATGGGCCAGGTACTGCAAGTGACCTCGATCGACAAGGTCAGTCTGCCTGACAAAGCTGCCGTAGCGGCCATCAGCCCCCAGGGCGATTACCTGCTGCTGACCAGCTCGACCAACCAGGGCCTCGTCAAGCTAGACCTGACCAGTGGCCAGACACAAGTGCTGAGCAATGCACCCAGTGCAGGCCATAACGTGAAGATTTCGCCCGATGGCCAGACGGTCGTTTACCGCGAAGGCTCGTTCAACAACAAGCACCTGCGCCTGTCCACGCTCAAGAGCGTGAACCTGTCCACCGGTGCCAGCCAGGTGCTGGTGAAGGCGACTCGTGACCTGCAGGGCTATGCGGTTGACGCTACCAGTGTGGGCGCCGTGAACAAGGGCAAATTCACCAACAAGGCCATTGGCACCGCCAAGGCGCAGAAACTGCCCGTGCTCTCGATCGACAAGGGCCAGCTGATGCTCACCGTAAACGGCAAGACCCGCAAATTGTCGCCCAACGGTAATCAGTTCAGCTACATGTGGGCATCGCTGTCGCCCGATGGCACCAAGGTGCTCTACTACCAGGCCGCCCATGGCACCTACGTGTGCAACCTTGACGGAAGCGACGTTCGCAAGGTGGGCCAGATGCGTGCCCCGGTATGGTATGACGACAATACCGTTGTGGGCATGATGGACAAGGACGACGGCGAGTTCATCTATGCTTCGACCATCGTTGCTGCAACGCTCGACGGCACCACCCAGGTGCTCACCGGCGATGACGTCATCGCCATGTATCCCCACGCCATCACCGGCAAGATTGTCTTCAGCACTCCCGCCGGAGAGGCTTATATGATTAACGTAACCAAATGATGACCGCTATGAAAAAGATCTTATTACTTGCCGTAGCCGCCATCATGGCAGCCGGCATCATGCAGGCTAAGACAGCCGACGAATTACGCATTTATCTGAATCCTGGCCATGGCAGCTGGGGACCCAACGACCGCCCGATGGCGACCATCCCCTACCCGATGCTGGCCGAGACCGGACGTCCTGACACCAACGGCTTCTACGAGTCGAATACCAACTTGTGGAAATCGATTGAGACCTATCATGCCCTAATCAAGATGGGCGTGAAAGCCGAGAACATCACCCTGTCGAGGTGGTTCAACGGTCCGTTCCCCTATGTGCAGGGAGCTCCTGATGCCGAGATTTACAACCGTCCCTTGTCAGAAATCTGCGAGGAGGTGGAAATCGGCAACTATGACATGTTCCTGTCGCACCACTCCAACGCACTGACCGACGGCACCGCAACCAACTATCCGCTGATGCTGTACCGCGGCAATGACGGTGCTGGCGGTGACGGCGCTCCGGGCAGCCGCGACATGGGTCTGACATGCTGGCCCATCTTCTACACCAATGAGATTGACCCGATGACCAACTATAGCCCCACGAGTCCCAACGTGCGAGGCGACATCAACTTCTATGGCAGTTCATCAACGCGTGTGGATCCCAATACAGGTATTGCTTACACCGGCTACCTGGGTGTGCTCAAGCATGGCGCTCCGGGCTTCCTGGTAGAGGGTTATTTCCACACCTATCAGCCTGCTCGCCACCGTGCGCTGAATATCGACTATTGCCATCAGGAAGGTATCCGCATCGCCCGCGGTATCGGTGAGTACTTTGGTCTCACCCCCTACAACAAGGGCTACATCATGGGTACCGTGAAGGATGTCCACAACCATCTCGTCCACAACCTGTACAACTACAATGCAGGCACCATGGACCAGTGGGCTCCTATCAACGGTGCCGTAGTCATCCTGAGCAAGAACGGCCAGGAAGTGGCACGCTACACGACCGATGAAAATTACAACGGCGTGTTCGTGTTTGAGGACCTTGAGCCCGGCACCTATACGCTGGCGGTTGAGGCCGAGGGCTACAAGCCGCTGGGCGAATACACAGCGCCCACCGTTGACAGCCAGTGGCAGGAGTGGATCAACAAGGCTACCGGCGACATCGTTGTCGAGGCCAACAAGACCACCTATGAGGTGCCCCTGTTGGAGGCTACCGACTATGTCATCCCCGAGGACCTCTTCCAGAACTATCCCGAGCCTGACCTGCCCACCTATGTGACGGCTCCCGACAAACTGAACCTGACTCGCGACGACGGCACCCAGTATGAGCTGGACGGCGTCATCAAGCGCATGCTGGTTCGTGGCGACAGCACCGTTGTGCTGACCAACGCCGAGGACGGCACCCCTCACCTGTACCTGATCAACAACGTTGACAAGGCCATCGTCAAGGAGTTGAGCATCGAGGGCATCGCTCCCGTTGAGCCCAACAATGCCGGTTTCTACAGCCGCCTGAACGATATCGCCTTCACTGCCGACGACCAGCTCGTGGGTATCAACAGCGTACAGACCCAATTTGGCGCTGGCCAGGTGAATGAGGGATTTGAGCGCGGCACGCTGCGCCTGTACAAGTGGGCCGACTTTGACAGCGATCCCATCGAGTGGGTAACCACCCAGAGTTCAGCCAACTTCTACTACTATCGTGCACAGTCGCTCGCCATCGACGGCGGCGCTGACGAATGCATGGTGACCGTGATCGGTACCAACGACGCAGCATCCAGCGCCGGTGGCATGCGATTCCTGAAACTGGCTATCGTCAACAACCAGATCACCAGCACGGTTTACACCGAGAAGACCATCAGTGCCCAGAGTAACTTCACCAAGTCAAAGATCGGTGAACCGCAGATCGTTATCTCGCCGCTCAACGACGACCAAGTCATGCTCGACGGTGAGAACACCCTGCTGATGGAGGTTGCTACGGCTAAGGCCAACGGCACCGACAGCGAGGTTGTGGCACGCTTTGATGGCGATGAGGCTGACATCCCCGTAAAGGGCACCTCATTCTTCAAGTATGCACAGCACAAGTTCATGGTTACGCCTTATATCCATGTTGACAGGAATGAGGCTGTGGATGTTGCCGGTATCAAGCTGTATGATATCACTGCCGGTCTTGACCAGGCCGCTCTGGTGGCTACGACCAATACCGACATCGATCCGCTGGCTACCCAGTTCATGTCGACGGGTGCCGCAGTCAAGGGTGAGGACATCTACCTGTACCTGATGCGCGACAACCAGATTATCAAGTGGCAGACCGATGTGGCAAGCCAGCCCGGTGTTCCCGGCATCTTCGCTTACGGCCTCGGTGCTACTGACACTGATGGCGAATTCGTGTTCACCTTCAACGTAAACGACGATGCCCAGGCGGCATGTATCGTATTCTATGACGAAGATGGCAATGAGGTGGGCACCATCGAGGTTCCCAATGTTACCAAGGGCGAGAACAGTATCGAAATCAGCTATGCTGACCTGCCCGCATCGCCGGGTGAGAGCCTGTCATGGGCTGTTACCGTAGAGGGTGAAAGCATCAACACCATCCAGCGCATCAATCCGTCCAACGAGACCTATAGCGGCAACCTCTTCGTTGCTGTCGACAAGTCGCCGTGCAGCCCCGCCATGGGTACCATCTATGCCGGCAACCGTGTGGGCAGTGGCAATGCAAGCAATGGCGTTTACGTTTGTGACGTGATGGGCCAGCGCGTGAGCGATGACCTGTATCGTGGCGGCCACAGCTGGGGCAGCAACTACCGCATGGCTGTGGATGCCCAGGGTAAGCTCTACGTTCCTGACTGGGGCGATGGCACTTCGGGCGTTTACATCGCCGAGCCCAATAAGCTGGGTGAGACTTGGACCGAGTTCTTCAATGGCACCCGCCAGAGCAGTGGTCTGATCGTCAATGACGGCCAGAATGTCGGTTCGTCGACGCCTGGTGTAGGCATCGGCGGCAAGGGTGCTGACACCAAGCTGTATGTATATCTTGAGGACTTCGGCAACGGTGTTGGTGTTTACAACATCGGTCAGGAAGACGGCAGCATTGTTGACACCTGGTCAACCGCTCCCAACCAGTACTATGACATCGGCGCATGGCAGCTCAACACCAATGGTAACGTGGTTGCCGATCCCGCCGGCCACGGTGTTTGGGTATCGCAGTACCGCAGCGCTGGCAACAACGCATCGGGCGTTCCCTCGCTCATGTTTGTTGACAACGACGGCAATGTGACCCTCAACTCGGGCCGTGCTCCCTACGCCGAGATGCTCAACGGTAGCGACCGTGCAGGCTTCACTGTGAGCGATGATGGCAGCCTGCTCGTCATCAACGACGGCAGCTATGTGCTCCAGTTCTTTGATGTTACCTGGGACGGCAACACGCCCGTTCTCGCTCCCAAGTTCTCTTACAAGACCGGTCTTGGATCCATCTATCAGATGGCATTTGACTATGCAGGCAACCTGGTTTGCTCTGGTAACAACATCGGTATCTACTCACTGCCCACCAACGAGAACATCCACACCACTCCCGCATGCGGCGACTTCAAGTACATCTTGATTCCCACCGCCGTCAACGAGACCAATGTGGCAAAGACTGTGGTCAGCGAGCGTTACTTCGATGTTCGCGGTATTGAGTACAGCCATCCTGTTCAGGGTGTCAACATCATTGTTCGCACCTACAGTGACGGCTCGACCCAGAGCGTGAAAGTCATCAAGTAAATCCACCGGCGGACGGCAATTGCTGTTCGTTTACCGACACTCAGGCGATCCGATTTCATGTCGGGTCGCCTGTTGTGTTATTTTTATATAAATGATGAGTCGCCTTTCGTCTCAATTCAGGTGTTTTTTGTAATTTTGGCACCCAATTTGTGTATATGTCAGTTATACACATATCAACAAGAGAAATATGATTGATTTTTTAGACAATATAGATGCCGAGATGAACGATAGTGGAGCACGAGTGGTTCCCATCATCACCGAGATCCATGAGGTGAACGACGGCACTGATATTCACGACAGTAAGGCCGATGACATCCCCATCCTGCCCTTGCGCAACATGGTGCTGTTTCCCATGATGACCATGCCTGTATCGGTGGGTCGCGACAAATCCATGCGTCTGATCAAGGAGACAGAGGAAAGCCATGGCTCTATCGCTGTTTTCTGCCAATATGACAGCCATGTCGAGGATCCTGCCGAGAAGGACCTGTACCGTTATGGCACCATTGCCACCATCATCAAGGTGCTGGAACTGCCCGATGGCTCGACCAACGTCATCCTGCAGGGACGGTCGGCTTGCCAGCTGGACCACGTGTCCCAGACGGCACCCTACATGCGCGGCTCGGTCACCCTGGTCGAAGACAAGCTGCCGCTGGCCGGAGACAAGGAATTTGAGATTCTGATGCAGTCCATTGCCGAAGTCACCCTGCGCATGCTGCGCAACATGGGTCAGAACGGCCGTGACCTGGCATTTGCCATGAAAAACATCGACAACCCCGTGTATCTGATGAATTTCCTGGCCACCAACATCGCCTTTGATCCCGATCAAAAGCAGCACATGCTTGAAGAGCGCGACGTCAAGAAGCGGGGTTACCTCCTGTACGCGCTGCTCATGCGTGAAGAGCAACTGGTAGAAATCAAGGCCAATATCCAATCGCGCACACGCGAGGAGCTGTCGCAGCAGCAGCGTGACCACTTCCTGCAGCAGCAGATACGAACGATTCAAGAGGAATTGGGTACCGACATCGACGATATCGATGAGCTCCAGGAACGTGCCAGCAAAATGAAGTGGAACGAGGATGTCCAGAAGCACTTTGAGAAAGAACTCAGGAAGCTGGAACGCCTCAATCCCCAGTCCCCCGACTACTCGGTGCAATATGCCTATCTGGACAACATGCTGAACCTGCCCTGGGACACCTATACCGAGGATAACTTTGACCTCAAAAAGGTCGAGGAGAAGCTCAATGCCGACCATTACGGCCTGGAGAAGGTCAAAGACCGCATTCTGGAGCATTTGTCGGTGCTCAAGCTGCGAGGCGACCTCAAGGCACCCATCCTGTGCCTGTACGGCCCTCCCGGTGTGGGCAAGACGTCACTGGGCAAGTCCATTGCCGATGCGCTGCATCGTGAATATGCCCGCATCTCGCTGGGCGGCCTGCATGACGAGGCCGAGATACGCGGTCATCGCCGCACCTACATCGGTGCAATGCCCGGCCGCATCATCGCCGCGCTGGCCAAGTGCGGCAGCAACAATCCTGTCATCGTCCTGGACGAGATCGACAAGGTGGGTCAGGACTTCAAGGGCGACCCTTCATCGGCGTTGCTTGAGGTACTGGATCCCGAGCAGAACGGCCATTTCCACGACAATTATCTGGACGTGGATTATGACCTGTCCAAGATCCTGTTTATCGCCACGGCCAACAGTCTGGCTACCGTGAGCCGCCCCCTGCTTGACCGCATGGAAGTCATCGAAATCAACGGCTACATTCCCGAGGAGAAGCTGGAAATCGCCAAACGCCATCTCTTACCCAAAGAACTGGAAGAGAACGGTTTCAAGAAAAACGAAATCAAGTTCGGCAAGCAGGTCATCCTCAAGATCATCGATGACTATACCCGTGAGTCGGGTGTGCGACAGTTGGAGAAGAAAATCGCCACTGTCCTGCGCCGTATCGCCCGCCACAAGGCAAGCGGCGACCCCTACCCCAGCAGTATCAAGATTGATGACCTGAAAGAATATCTGGGCGCACCCGATTACAGCCGCGACAAGTATGAGGGCAACGAGTTTGCCGGTGTGGTAACCGGTCTGGCCTGGACTGCTGTGGGCGGTGAAATCCTGTTCGTGGAATCGTCACTGGCACGCGGCAAGGGCGAGAAACTCACGCTCACCGGCAATCTGGGCGATGTGATGAAGGAGTCGGCAGTAATTGCGCTGCAATACCTGCGTTCACACTGCTCAATCATCGGCATCGACCCGGAATTGTTTGACAAATACAATATCCACATCCACGTGCCTGAAGGCGCCATCCCCAAGGACGGACCGTCGGCAGGCGTAACGATGGTTACTTCGCTCGCATCATCCTTCACCCAGCGCAAGGTGAGAGACCACCTGGCCATGACCGGTGAGATTACCCTGCGCGGCAAGGTATTGCCCGTGGGCGGCATCAAGGACAAAATCCTGGCAGCCAAGCGCTCGGGCATCACCGACATTATCCTGTGCAAGGACAACCGCAAAGATATTGAAGAGATCAACGCGATGTACCTCAATGGCTTGACCTTCCACTACGTTAACACCATCAAAGAAGTGCTTGACATCGCCCTCCTTCCCGAAAAGGTGAAAGATGCCATTGAGCTATAGGCTCACCGCAACAGCCAATAGGCATTTTCTTTGAGTTTGTTCCTCAGGGCAGCATCAAGGCTGGTGTGTGCGTCAATCCATTGGCGCACTACCTGCTTGGCGCCTTCACTCCTGTGGCCTGACAACAGGCCTGTCAACCAATAACCGGGAAAGAAGATGTCACCCGTGCGTTGAACCTCCTGGAGAGCATCAAGACCGGGAATGAGGTAGCGGTTGGACAGCGGTTCCCTCGTCGGGTCGTTGAGCAGAGCCAACATATCCCGAGCCCAGGGTTCAAAACGCCGGTTCTCGGCCATCAGTAACTCGTCAAATAGCTGTTGCTGAACCAGCGTATCTGGGTTGCAGGCGCGCGAGATGAAGTCAAACTCACGCTGCTGGTCAACGTTGTCAAGACGGCCGCGTTGCTGGTCAACAATCTGTTGCCACCCGTGGGGGTACAAGATGGCAAGATGATAGGCCAACCGCATGTAATCGCGGCTGTTGAAGAAAGAGGCACTCTGATCTTTCCAAATTGCATAAAGTTTATCCAGAACTTCAGGTGACATGGCCATGATTGAGAGTTGGCGCAACAACGTCTGACGCACCGATTGCAGCCCGTGCTGCTGCGACAACCCGAACAAGCGTTGCTCGGTAGCGGCACGCTGCTTGCCCTCGAGGCATGCAAGCAAGTCGCCCAAGTAACTGCACGTTGTCGACGCGATGAGTTCGTTATTCTCATGCTCGAGAAATTCAAGCAACACCCGTACCAGTTCACTTGCTGTGATATTGCCCAGATGGAAGTTCTCATAGAGGTTGATTACAGCGGCATAACGGGTTATGTCGTTGTCGGCCATCGTTTTCCAGGCTTTGGACATCCTCGAGATGCCCTCACGGTTGAGCGCAAACTGCCCATAACCTTCGGCGTTGCTGTTGAGAAACAGCCCCTTGCTATAACTTGAGGAGAGCAGATAGTCGTAGTCGTTCATATAAATGTGGTGCTGGCAAAACCTGCCATTGTCGTCCACATAGCCGATGTCAAAGCCCTGCTTCCACACCAGGCGGCGTCCGTAGGGGTCGGCCTGAAGCACATGGACAGCGTCGAGCATATGGACGCCCGAGGATATGACCGGCATACCCTTCTGCTTGACCCACACGTCGCTGAAGGATTGCGCGCTGTGCTCGGGGTTGAAACGGTCGAGTTCCACAATCAAGTCATCCCACGAGGCGTTGCCGTAGGCATAGTGCTGCAAATAACTGCGCAAGCCGTCCCGCAAGTTGTCGACACCCTTCTCTTTCTCGAGTTTGCTCATCATGATGGGTGCCTTGTGGTAGATAATGTTGCCGTACAGCAGGCCGGCCTTGTTCATGTTGTCCAGCGACTGCTGAATGGGATGTGTGCCCTGAGTGCGGTCGGTCGACAGTGCGAGCGGATAATGCGTTTTTATGAAGGCCAGGTCATGGTTGATACCAGGGAACTGCTCGCGGGCGATTTTGTCCGCCATGAAGTTGGCATATACCTCCTTGGTCCACACATCGTCGAACCAGCGCATGGTCACCAGGTCGCCAAACCACATGTGAGCCGTCTCGTGGGCGATGAGGTTGAGCCTCGACATCTCCTCGTCGGGCGCCGGTTCCGGGCCAAGAAAGATGCGCAGGTCATTGAACTGGATGCAGCCCGGATGCTCCATGCCGCCGAACTGGTAGCCAGGCAGGACGACAAAGCCATAGTGCTCGAAGGGGTATGGGATGCCGGTGTATTCCTCCATCCATCGCAACGACAGCGCCACCTGGTCAAACACGATGGGCAGTTGTGCCACCTTTGCTGGGTCGGTCTCACGGTACAAAGCCGTCAGCAGGCGTCCGTCACGCATGGCGGTCTGCACGTTGAACTTTCCCGCCGTGAACGAGAACAGATAGGTGGGAATGGGCTTCCGTGTCTGATTGCTGATGCTCACCCACCCCTCAGGAATATTCAGTTTCAAGTCAAAAACCGCCTTCAGGTCAGGCTGGTCGAAGCACGGGAACACGCTGCGAGCATGATCAGGCACAAACAAGGTATACATGTAGTCATCGCTGCGGTTCAATGCCTTGTCGCCACTGTGGCCCGTTATCGCTATTGAATTTGTGCCTTGAACGAGAAATTGGGCCGGTATGATGATGTGCTCATTCTTCAAGATGGTCATCACGGTCTTGTCATTGACCAGCACCTTAGCGCCTAACTGGCTGGCGTCGCCCTGGAAATCAATTTGCAGGTCTTCCTCTCCGCTCCAGTCAAACATTAGCAATTCCTCAAAGCAGACCGGGCTGGATTTTTCAATGGGCACGGTAAACGACAAGTCGTAATGCACCTGGCTAATATGAGCAGTACGGTAAACCGCCAACTCTCGTGACACGCCGTCCACAACGGGGACCGCTGCCCCCACCAGTAGAGAAAACCACGCAAACAAGAAAAGGAATATTGTTCTGACAGACTGTTTCATGACCTGATTCAATTGAGATTGAAGTTAATTGATGTGTGCAAAGATAATCATTTTTCAAAAAATCCCCTGCTGGCCAATTCACCAGCAGGGGTTCAATAATAACTATTATTATGAAAAGGGTCTTTACGTCATGATTACATCATGCCGCCCATGCCGCCTCCCATGCCGGGAGCGCCAGCGGGCATTGCGGGCTCGGGCTCTTTCTTCTCGGCGATGACACACTCGGTGGTCAGGAACATGCCGGCGATGCTGGCAGCGTTCTCCAGAGCGATGCGTGCCACCTTAGCGGGATCGATAACACCCGTCTCGAACAGGTTCTCGTAGTTCTCGGTGCGGGCGTTGTAACCGAAGTCACCCTTACCTTCCTTCACACGGTTAACGACTACAGCGCCTTCCAGACCAGCATTGGCTACGATCTGGCGCAGGGGCTCTTCAATAGCACGCTGGATGATGTGGATACCCGTGGTCTCGTCGTCGTTGTCACCCTTCATGCCCTCGAGGGCCTTGAGGCAACGGATGTAGGCGGTACCGCCACCAGGCACGATGCCCTCGGCAACGGCTGCGCGGGTAGCGCTCAGAGCGTCGTCCACGCGGTCTTTCTTCTCCTTCATCTCCACCTCGCTGGGTGCGCCGATGTAGAGGACGGCTACACCGCCCGACATCTTGGCGAGACGCTCTTGCAGTTTCTCCTTGTCATAGGTGGACTTGGTGTTCTCGATCTGCACGCGGATTTGAGCGATGCGGTCAGCAATCATATCCTTGTTGCCGGCGCCATTGACGATGGTGGTGTTCTCCTTGTCAACGGTAACCTTCTCGGCGGTACCCAGCATCTCGAGGGTAGCCTTCTCGAGGGTCAAACCGGTCTCCTCGCTGATAACAGTGCCACCGGTGAGGATAGCGATGTCCTGCAGCATCTCCTTGCGACGGTCGCCAAAGCCAGGAGCCTTCACGGCACACACCTCGAGCGAGCCACGCAGGCGGTTCACTACCAGCGATGCCAGAGCCTCGCCGTCAACGTCCTCGGCGATGATGAGCATGGGACGATGGGCCTGTACAGCACCCTGCAACAGGGGCAGAATGTCCTTCAAGCCCGAAATCTTCTTGTCAAAAATCAGGATGTAGGGGCGTTCCATCTCGCATGCCATTTTGTCGGCATTGGTGACAAAATAGGGCGAAATGTAACCGCGGTCAAACTGCATACCCTCGACCACGTCGACGCGGGTCTCGGTGCCCTTGGCCTCCTCGACGGTGATCACGCCGTCCTGTTTTACCTTCTTCATGGCCTCGGCAATGAGCTGACCGATGGCATCATCGTTGTTGGCACTGATGCGAGCCACATTCTCAATCTTACCGAAGTCGTCGCCCACTTCTTGAGCCTGCTCCTTGATGCCGTCGACCACGACCTTGACGGCCTTGTCGATACCGCGCTTCACATCCATGGGGTTAGCGCCGGCAGCCACATTCTTGAGACCCTCGGTGATAATGGCCTGGGCAAGAACGGTAGCGGTGGTGGTGCCGTCACCGGCATCGTCGTTGGTCTTGCTGGCAACTTCCTTAACGAGCTGTGCGCCGATGTTCTGGAACTCGTCCTCCAGTTCCACCTCGCGGGCAACGGTCACACCGTCCTTGGTGATGTGGGGAGCACCATACTTCTTGTCAACAATCACGTTGCGGCCTTTGGGACCCAGCGTCACCTTTACGGCGTCACTCAACTGGTCAACGCCTTTCTTCAGCTCTTCACGAGCCTTGATATCGAATTTGATTAATTTTGCCATATCGTTTTTTAGTTTTTAGTTTCTAGTCCCTAGTTTCTAGTTCTTAGTTTTTAGTTGGCATCCGCCATCTCTCATTATTATAAATAGATTAGCCGATGACGATGGCCAGGATGTCGTTTTGACGCATCATCAACAGTTTTTCGCCGTCGATTTCGATTTCATTGCCTGCATACTTGCCATAGAGCACGGTATCACCGGGCTTGACAATCATTTCCTCGTCTTTGGTGCCATTGCCGGCAGCACGCACGATGCCCTTGAGTGGTTTCTCTTTTGCGCTGTCAGGAATGATGATTCCGCCAACTACTTCTTCTGCTTTTGCCGGTTCGATGAGAACGCGGTCATTTAATGGTTGAATAGTCATTTCTTTTAATGTGTTTAATAGGATGTAAAATGTTCTGTGATTTCTGCCCCGCAAGCGTGCAACCTCCATGCCAATGGCACAAAAGCGACATTTTGTCACCTATCGCCGCCTGTGGCAGTCAAGATTGCAGTCAATGAGCAACAATGGTAGGCGGCGCCTCGACAAAATCAAATAAATTTGCTTTTGTGCTCGGCATGCACTACTACTGTTGCCATTCTGGCTAAGGTAGGCGGCGCCTCGACAAAACCAAATAAATTTGCTTTTGTGCTCGGCTTGCACTACCTTTGTACCGCAAATGAATCATGACCTGTACATAGCACGGCGCCTGAAACTGCATGGCGGACAACAGAAGGGCTCACCCAGCCTGACGGTTGCCCTTGTGGGCATTGTGCTTGCCGTGGTCGTGATGATTCTGTCTATCGCCATTGTGATGGGGTTCAAGGGCGAGATTTCGGGCAAAATCATGCATCTGGATGCCCACCTCAGGGTGAGCAACGCTGCCCTAGGCATCGATGAGAACTATGCCACGGTCAACGGCCGCGAGGTGCGTGAGGCCATTGTGGGCGACAGTGCTTTTGCCCCGCTGGTCGAGAGCGTGAGTCTCATTGCCGACAAAAGTGCCATTCTCAAGACCGACAGCGACTTCATGGGCATCATCATGCGTGGTGTGGACAGCGGCTATGACTGGCGGTATCTGCAATCGCGGCTGACTGAAGGCGTGCTGCCTGATGTGAGCGATACCGCTTCATCGAAGCAGATCGCGATCTCGAAGCTGGTGGCCAACCGCCTGAAGCTGCGGTCCGGCGATAAGGTGCTGACCTATTTCATCGACAACAGCATCAAAGTGAGGAACTTGACCGTGAGCGGTGTGTTTGAGACCGACCTGGATGCCTTTGACGGGGCCTACATTGTGGGTGGCATCGGCATCGTTCAGGGCGTAAACGGCTGGAACGGCGACACTGGCACACAGGTGGCGGTGAATATGAGCGATACCCGCCATCTGGAGAATGACGGTTACCAGCTGTATGCATTGCTGGCCCAAAACACGGTGCAGCACGAGAGCAAGAACCTGTTCTTCGTTACCACCACCCATCAGAACAACGTCGCGTTCTTTGCATGGCTGGAAATGCTCAACATGAACGTTGCCGTCATCCTGACGCTGATGATGATTGTGGCAGCTTTCACGCTCATCTCGGCCATGCTGATGATTGTGCTGGAGCGCATCCGCGTCATCGGCAATTTCAAGGCCATGGGCGCGACCAACGGCACCATTCGCCGCATTTTCATCTATCTGACGGGCAAACTCATTCTCAAGGCGCTCATCATCGGCAACGTCATCGGCATCGGTCTTGCGTTGCTGCAAAAGTATGCCCACATCGTGCGCCTTGACCCTGCGTCCTACTACATGCCCTACGTTCCCATCCACCTGAGCATTCCTGCCCTGCTGATGCTCAACGTGGGCATTATCATCGTGTCATACCTCACCCTGTTGGGTGCCAGCCACATCATCTCTACCATCAAGCCCACGGCAACGATGCGCTTCGAGTAATATCTGATTTCTGTCCATTTGTGCGGATGCAACTAACGACTAAAAACTAAAAAACTATAGTATATATGAAGACGAAGCAACTGAACCTGAAAGAGGAAGCAGCCCGTTGTCTGCTGTGTGAAAATGCGCCTTGCAGCCGTGCTTGCGGCAAGGGCGATGTAGCCAGGGCCATCCGTGCCATCCGTTTTGGCAACCAAGGCATTGCCCGCCAGTGGATTGACGGATGTGATGAGAACGTCCTTGAGAAAGCCGAGCAGGCGTGCATCCACTACGACCGTCCCATCCGCATCAGTGAGATGATGAGCCAGTTACCCGAGGCCACTCGTGCCGACCTGCCGAGTCTGGCCATCGACTTTTGCGGAATACCCTGCGAGAATCCGTTCTTCCTCGCATCGTCATCGATATGCACCAACTATGAGATGGTGGCACGCGCATTTGATGCGGGTTGGGCTGGTGTCTTCTACAAGACTATCTGCCTGGATGACATCAACGAGGTGTCACCGCGCTTTGATGTCGTTCACCGTGAGGGTGACAAGGGTGACTTCACCGCCTTGCGCAACATGGAGCAGTTGAGCGAGAACCCTGCCGAGGTCGATTTCGACATATTGAGTCGCCTCAAGAAAAACTACCCCAATAAGGTTGTGGTAGCCTCCATCATGGGCTCGACCGAGGAGCAATGGATTGAACTGGCTAAAATGGCAGAAGCTGCAGGTGTGGACGCCGTGGAACTGAATTTCTCCTGTCCACAGATGCGACTAACCGGTATGGGCAGCGACGTGGGCCAGGACCCCGAGCTGGTCACCTTCTACACCGCCTATGTAAAGCATGCCGTTTCCATTCCAGTGATTCCCAAGATGACGCCCAATATCACTTTGATGAGCAATCCTGCCATGGGCGCCTACTTCGCTGGCGCTGACGCCATCAGCGCGATCAACACCATCAAGAGCGTTACCATGGATGAACGCGCCGAGGTGTCGGGCCAGTGGACTGTCTCAGGCCTCTCGGGACGTGCCGTTAAGCCCATCGCCCTGCGCTTCATCCTCGAGATGGCCAAGAACCCAGTGATGAACGACCTAAAATTGAGCGGTATCGGTGGCATTGAGACCTGGCAAGACGCGCTTGAGTTCATCCAGCTGGGTTGCAGCAACCTGCAGGTGTGCACCGCCGTGATGCAATACGGTTATCGCATTATCGATGACCTCAAGTTGGGTCTTCAGTACTATATGTCGAACCGAGGCATCACCAAACTCTCCACCTTGGTGGGTGAACGGCTTTCCAGCTTTGTTACGCCCAACAACCTAGACCGCGACACCGTCATCTACCCCATCTTTGACAGCGAGAAGTGCATCGGCTGCGGCAGGTGCTACGTTTCCTGCATGGACGGTGGTCACCAGGCCATCACCTTCGGCGACGACCGCAAGCCCCATCTTGTGGGTACCAAGTGCGTCGGTTGCCACCTGTGCCGCCTCGTCTGCCCCACCGGTGCCATCGGTGTCTCGAAGCGCGTCCCCAAGCGCAAAAACAAATAACTGCTCATCAATTATAAAAAGAAAACAATAAATACAATCAATACAAAGCAATCCAGTTTGTAGCGAGTAATTAAAGACAACTTTAACAACTAGAACAACTGCTTACAAATCAATTGGCAGTTGTTCTAGTTTAACGGAAAATAGGGGGAAGATTCCCTGCCATTGGAAGATATAGTTAATATGCGATTGAAAATTAACCACTTAGCGCCTTTGCGGCATAGCGTGGGGCAAGTTTCGAGCGTTGCCACAGTGTTTTTTTTGAAAAAAAGTTGAGATTTTTCTTGGTGGTAACAAAAAAAGCAGTACCTTTGCAGTCGCAATTAGGAATTGTCCTGTGGTGTAATGGTAGCACATCGGATTCTGGTTCCGCTTGCGAGGGTTCGAATCCTTCCAGGACAACAA
>JAEEGI010004937.1_pt1 | contig 30901 bp, 25 predicted proteins | sample 8958751 | NCBI WGS metagenome assembly JAEEGI01 (sample SAMN16246545, study PRJNA631951) | gut metagenome | biome: gut microbiome; feature: rumen; material: KS-attached | host: Bos | place: Iran: Karaj | collected 2018-10 | reverse complement strand
TTGCGATAGTACCAGTCGATGCTGCCGCTCAGGCGCTGGTTCATGACACCCCAGTCCAGACCGATGTTGGTCGTCGTGGTGGTCTCCCACTTCAACTCGGGGTTGTAAACGTTGGGCCTAGCCTTGGAGCCGTCACCAGAGACATCATAGAACGAACCCATGCTACCGTTGCTCATCACGTAGGTGGCAAAGTAGTTGTAGTCGCCGATGCCTTCCTGCTGACCGGTCTTACCCCAACCGAGACGCAGCTTCAGGTCGCTGAAGGGACCTTCCTTCATGAACTCTTCCTCGTTGATCTTCCATGCCAAGGCTGCCGAGGGGAACAGTGCCCAGTGCTTCTTGAAGCGCGACGAACCGTCATAACGCATGGTGAAGGTCAACAGATAGCGGCTGTCATAGCTATAGTTGGCACGGCCAAAGAACGATACCAGGAAGTTCTCGGTGCGGTAACCCAAGCCGTTGTTCTGGCGGTAGACGCCCTCGGCACGGATTGCGCCGGCCTTGCTGTCGCCCACATTGTAGGTAGCAGCGGGAATCCACTGACCAGGAGCAACCGTCAGAGCGCCGTTCTTGGCGTCAGCCTCGGTGAACACGAGAGCCGTGGTGGCGGGATAGGTACCCCATGATTCATTATACTCCTTGCGCCAGTTGTGCTGCCACTCGTAACCGGCCATGATGTCGAAGTGGTGCTTGTCGTTAAAGTCCTTAAAGTACTGAGCATAGGTGCTCAACTGCAAGTTCTCCTTGCTCTGGGTGTAATAGCTGGTATTGCCCCAGTAGTTGGAGGTGTTGGAGACATTGGCGCTGATGTTGTGGCCGTGACCGCCAGTGAAGTCACCACCCAAGGTGAGGTGCAGTCTCAAGTCCTCAAAGCCGTGGATTTTATAGTCGATCTCGGCGGTACCGATGAACGAGTGGGCCTTACCACTGTTGTCATGGTTGTCGAGCATAGCCACGGGGTTGTAGGGGGCATTGGTGTTCTTGGTGTAGGGCCAACCATCATCCGAGCCATTCACCTGGAGCCACTCAAAGTAGCCACCCATGTCACCATACTTCGAGTCATCGCTGCGAATGGGCTGGGTCGGGTCCATGCGGACGGCGTTGCCCACAGCACCGGTGTCGGCCCAGCGCGACTTGGTCCAAGCCATCTTACCGCTCAGGTTCAAGGTCAGGTGATCGTCAAACAGTGAGGGGTTCAGGTTCAGGGCCACGGTGTAGCGCTTGAAGTCGGAGGTCTTGAGGATACCCTGCTGGTCGGTGTAACCGGCCGAAACGCGATAGGGAAGGATTTGTCCCACCGAGCCTGCTACGGTCAGGTTGTGATCGTGGCTGAAGGCCGTGCGGTAAATCTCGTTCTGCCAGTCGGTGTTGGCATTGCCAAGCAGCGACAGGGCGTTATCCTCGCGGGTGTTGCCGGCAAAGATCTTCTTCACGAAGTCACGGTACTCGTCACCGTTCATCACGTCGATGGTCTTTTTCTTCATACTCCAGGTCGCACTACCGTTGTAAGAAACGGAGGGACGCTGGCCGCGACGACCCTTCTTGGTAGTGATGATGATGACACCGTTAGAACCACGGCTACCGTAGATGGCGGTTGCCGATGCGTCCTTCAAGACGTTGAAGCTCTCGATGTCCTGGGGGTTAACCAGTGACAGGGGGTTGGACAGACCGCTAACGCCGTTGTTATCCATGGCGATACCATCGATCACAATCAGGGGGTTGTTGCTGGCGTTCAGTGACGAACCACCACGGATGCGGATGTTTGCACCGCCACCAGGCTCACCACCGTTGCTGGTCACGCTCACACCGGCAACCTTACCGCCGAGCATGTCCTGTGCACTGACAACGACACCCTTGTTCTTGGAGTCGGGCTTCAGCGCCGCAACCGAACCGGTCAAGTCGTTTTTCTTTACTACACCATAACCGATGACCACCAGATTTTCAAGCATCTGGGTGCTCTCGGCCATGGTAATTACCAAGTCACTGGCTGCGGTGACCTCATGGTCATCATAGCCGATAGACGTAATCAGGAGCTTGGCGCCCTGGGGCACGCCATCGAGAGTAAAGAGACCGTCAAAGTCGGTCACCGTACCCTGATTGGTGCCAACGACACGAACACTCGCACCGATGACAGGCTCGCCGGTAGCATCCTTCACAATGCCATTCACAGTAATCTGTGCATAGGCTCCCAGTGACAGGAACAGTCCCATCACGAGGGTTAGAATCCTAAACGGAATTCTGATGTTTACCTGCTTCATTTAATAAATTTTTAAAGTTAATATTATATTGATAATCAAATATTTAATTTTCAACAAATGACAAATGTCAGCGCTTTGTCTGATCTAAGTTGGTCTTAAATGGCCGTTTTAAGGCAAATAAAACAAGGCAAAAATATAGATTTTGGCTATAATTTTCTTTTATTATAATGTTAAAAACTCCATTAAATACGTGCAATCGTTTGCGTAATTCGATTCTTTGGTGTAATTTCGCGTATTCTTTGACACGAACGACTATAACCACCTCAAGTAATACTTTAAAACCCGAACCGTCATGGATGACAAACGACAACTGACAATGAAAGATATCGCTCGCGAGTTGGGCGTGTCGGTGGCCACCGTGTCACGCGCACTGAGCGACAGCCCCAGCATCTCGCGCCAGCGGCGCCAGGAAATCCAACAGTTTGCCCGCGAACACAACTACTTTCCCAACGTCATTGCCGAACAGCTGCGCCACAGCCGCCGCAACCCGTCTCGCGCCATCGGCGTGATAGTCCCCGAACTGGTGCATTACTATTTCTCGTCAATCCTCGACGGCATCGAGAGCGAGGCCTCGTCGCGCGGCTACCAGATCATCGTGGCCAAGAGTAACGAGAGCTATGAGCGGGAGGTAGAAATCTGCGAATCGATGCTCCGCAACAAGGTGTGCGGCATCATCGTCTCCCAGGCCAAGGACACCGAGCGCTATGACCACTTCGAGCACCTGGAGGCCGCGGGAGTGCCCCTGGTGTTCTATGACCGCATCTGCCCCGCGCTCAATGCCAGCCGTGTAGTCGTCGATGACTACATGGGCACCATGAATGCCGTGTCACACCTCATCGAGACCGGCTGCAGGCGAGTGGCCTTCTATGGCGCGCCCATGAGCATGATGATTGCCAAAAACCGCTTCAACGGCTACCGCGACGCCCTGTACAAGCATGGGCTAGAGGTGGACGAGTCGCTAGTGCGCATCTGTGACAACCGCGCCGATGCCGAGCGCATCACGCCGGCGATGATGCGCATGGAAGACCGCCCCGACGCCTTCTTTGCCGTCAACGACGAGACCGCCATCGGCATCCTGTCGGTGGTCAAGCGCATGGGCTATAACGTCCCCGACGAGGTAAGCATCTGCGGCTTCACCAACGGCTTCCGCGCCACGGTGTGCGACCCGATGCTGACCACCGTCGAGCAACGCGGCAACCAGGTGGGCAAGGAGGCCGCCGACATCCTCATCGGCCTCGTCGAGGGCACCCTACCCCATGACCACGCCGAGAAACGCATCGTCAAAACCCGCCTCGTCGTCCGCGGCACCACCCGCCACCTCTAACCCCTCCCCCCCCAAAAAAACAATAAAAAGAAAACAATAAATACAATAAATACAATTAAATATTTGACAATGATTGACTTAGAAAAACTAAAAGAACACATCTTTGAGGTCGTCGGCGCACTATATGAAGTACACAAAGAATTGGGCCCAGGGCTTAATGAATATTGCTACCAGGAAGGACTGCGTTTACAGTTAGAAGAGCAAAACACGCCTTTTCAAAAGGAATTAACAATTCATCCCACCTACCATGGCAAAGAGATGAGCAGTATCTATAGAGTCGATTTTCTTTGTAAAGGAGATATTATTATTGAATGCAAGTCGGTTGATGAATTAAATGGAGACATGAGAGCCCAACTTTTTAATTATATGCGGCTCTTGGAGTGTCCATGTGGCATCATCGTGAACTTTGCTGGCAAGAAGGCTGTTGTTGAGCGTTATTTTTACGACAAGACACAACGTGATATTTTAACCGTTGATGGGCGTGTTGTTCACAAATACAGATAATTAATTTGTATTTATTGTACTTATTGTTTTCTTTTTTATACTGATAAAATATTGTTTTTAAGATATGATGAGAATGAAGAGATTTTTTGTTGTTGTGATGGCTGTGGTGGCGTTGTGTGCCAGTGCGCAGCCCAGTAGGCCCAAGTTGGTTGTGGGCCTGGTTGTGGACCAGATGAGATGGGACTACCTCTACAATTACCAGTGGGGCGAGGGGGGCTTCAAGACCCTGCTCCAGGACGGTTACCGGTGCAATAACACGATCATCGACTATGTGCCGACGGTGACGGCAGCCGGCCATGCCACCATCTACACGGGTACGACGCCCGCCTTCCACGGCATCGCGGGCAACAATTTCATGCTTAACGGTAAGAATGTGACCAGTGTGCAGGACGACAGCGAACGCGGCGTGGGCGGCAACGACAAGACCCGCGGCAAATCGCCCCGCAACCTCATCACCACCACCATCGCCGACCAGCTGCAACTGGCCACCAATTTCAAGAGCCGTGCCGTGGGCATCGCCCTCAAGGACCGTGCTGCCATCCTGCCCGCAGGCCATCATCCCGTGGGCGCCTACTGGTTTGACAAGGGCAGTGCATCGTTTGTCACCAGTACCTATTACATGAACAAATTGCCCCGTTGGGTTGCCGACTTCAACAAGAAACACCACGACGAAATCGCCAGCGACGTCTATAATAAGCCCGTGGGCACAACGCTGACGTTTGCCCTGGCCGAGCAGGCCCTCATCAACGAGAAACTGGGCCAAGGCGAGGCAACCGACCTGCTGGCCATCAGTGTGTCCAACACCGACATGTGCTCGCACTACTATGGCACCCACGCGCCCAAGGTGGACTCCATCTACATGCAGCTGGACAAGGAAATCGCCCATTTCATCGAGGTTCTGGACCAGCGCATCGGCCGCGACAACTACCTGCTGTTCCTCTCGGCCGACCACGGCGGCACCCACAGCTATCCCCGCATGACGGAACATGGCCTGCCCAGCGCTACCTGGCACCACCCCGACGCCCTTGTCGCCGCCAACGAGGTGCTGGAGAAGCAGTTCGGCGTGAAAGGGCTGCTCAAGGAACAGATGGAATACACCTTCTACCTCAACCACGAGGTCATCGCCAGCAACCGCCTGAACTATGACGTGGTGATGCGTGCCGCATGCCAGGCGCTCGAGCTGCCCGAGGAGATCCAGTGGGCCATCGATGTCGCCAATATCGACTCCTACCCCATCCCCACTATCCTCAAGGAGCGCATCAAGCTGGGCTACTTCCCAGGACGCAGCGGCGAAATCTACATCGTGCCCCGCACGGGCGTGTATGCCGGCAAGAAGGAGGAGGCCGGGTCGAACCATGGCACCTGGAGCCAGAGCGACAGCCACATCCCCCTCATCTTTATGGGATGGCACGTCACCCCCGGCGAGACCTCACGCCTCACCCACATGACCGACATTGCCGCCACCGTGTGCGCCATGCTGCACATCCAGTCGCCCAACGGCTGCATCGGCACACCCATCTTCGTTACTGAATAACCATCAAAGACTTATATCAGCCATTCTTTTCCCGCATCTGTCCAATGTGTGCAGATGCGGGAAAAAATCCGCCTGGCATGGTTTTCTTTACTGATAAAATTGTAACTTTGCAGGTCAGTAATCTGAATTCTAACGATAAAACAAATATAGACAATGAGTAGAGAGACTTTTCCTCATCTTGAGGCGCTGCGCGAGGAGATGCGCCGCTTGAACGTTGATGCCGTCATCATTCCCGGCACCGACCCCCACCATAGTGAATACATCTGTGACCACTGGAAGTTCCGTGACTGGCTGTGCGGCTTCACAGGCAGCAACGGCACCGCCGTTGTGACCCTTGACCATGCCGCCCTGTGGACCGACTCACGCTACTTCCTGCAAGCAGGCATCGAACTCGAGGACAGCGGCTTTGTGATGATGAAGGAGAACATGGGTAATGACCCCACTATCCACGAGTGGCTGCTTCAGGTACTCGACGAAGACTCGGTCATCGCCATCGACGGCAGGCTCTATAGCGCCCAGGACGCCAACCAGCTGGAGCGCTTCTGCGGCGAGAACGGTTTCATGCTCGCCACCGAGTTCTATCCTGCCGACAAAATCTGGACCGACCGCCCTGCCCGCCCCAGCGAGCCCGCCTATATCCACGACGTGAAATATGCCGGCGAGGAAGCCACCGACAAGATAGAGCGCCTGCTCACCGTGCTGGAGAACAACGACGCCACGGCTATGCTCGTCACCGCCCTTGACGATATCGCCTGGCTGCTCAACCTGCGTGGCAACGACGTGGCATTCACGCCTGTCGCCATTGCCTTTGCCTACATCTCGCGCAACAACAAGGAGCTGTTTATCGACGAGAACAAGGTTACCGATGAGGTGCGCCAGCATCTCAAGGACTGTGGCGTGAGGGTGCGCAACTATGACGACATCGTGCACTTCCTGGAGCGCGTGAGCGAGCACGAGGTGGTCCTCATCGACCCCAACATCGTGAGCGACACGCTGGCCAACGCGCTGCCCTGCCAGAAGATTTACTTCCGCTCGCCCATCACCGACCTCAAGTGCATGAAGAACGAGGTGCAGATCGAGGGTTTCCGCCACGCGATGGAGCGCGATGGAGCCGCCCTGGTGCGCCTGTTCAAGTGGATTGAGGAAAAAGCGCCCGAGGGCAGCATCAACGAGGTGGACGTGTGGAACAAGGGCATGGAATTCCGCGCCCAGCAGGACCTGTACCGCGAGGACAGCTTTGCCATGATATGCGGTTACAAGGAGCATGGCGCCATCGTGCACTATGAGGCCACCGACGAGAGCGCCTCGACGCTGCACGGCGAGGGCATCCTGCTCGTGGACAGCGGCGCACAATTCCTGGACGGAACCACCGACATCACCCGCACCATCACCCTGGGCAACCCCACTGCACAGGAGAAGCATGACTTCACCCTCGTGCTCAAGGGACACCTGGCCCTGCAACGCGCCAAGTTCCCCGTGGGCACTACCGGCTGCCAGCTCGACGTGCTCGCACGCCTGCCGCTGTGGCAAGAGGCCATGACCTACGGCCACGGCACGGGTCACGGCGTGGGCCACTTCCTGGGCTGCCATGAGGGCCCGCAAAGCATCCGCACCAATCTGGTTGACGTCAAACTCGTTCCCGGCATGATACTGAGCAACGAGCCCGGCCTGTACAAGACCGGCGAATACGGCATCCGCACCGAGAACCTGTTGCTTGTCATCGAGGCCGAAAAGACCGAGGAATTCGGCAATTTCCTGGCCTTCGAACCGCTGACGCTCTTCCCCTATGACCTGCAACTCATCGACCGCTCGATGCTCACCAGTGAAGAAGTGGCACAAATCAACGACTACCACCGCATGGTGCGCGAGCGCATCACCCCGCTGCTCAACACCGACGAGGCCGCTTGGCTCGCAGCCAAAACCCAAGAAATCTAACAACTAAAAACTAGAAACTAGGGACTATAAACTAACAACTAAGAACTAAATAATGGCTATCATCAAGAAAGTAAGGGGTTTTGAACCCAAGATAGGAGAAAACTGTTTCCTGGCCGACAACGCCGTCGTTGTGGGCGATGTGACCATGGGCAAGGACTGCAGCATCTGGTTCAATGCCGTGCTGCGCGGCGACGTGAACACCATCACCATCGGCAACCGCGTCAACATCCAGGACAACAGCGTGATACACACCCTGTATGAGAAATCTGTCACCGAAATCGGCAACGATGTGTCCATCGGGCATAACGTGGTCGTGCATGGGGCCAAAATCGGTGACATGGCCCTCATCGGCATGGGCAGCATCATTCTGGATCATGCCGAAATCGGCGAGGGCGCCATCATCGCTGCCGGCAGCGTCGTGCTGGGCGGCACCAAGGTGGGTCCCCACGAGCTGTGGGCAGGCAGTCCGGCGAAGTTCAAAAAGATGGTTGACCCCAAGCAGGCCAGCGAAATCAACGTGAAAATCGCCAAGAACTACCTCATGTACTCCACCTGGTACGAGGAATAACTATAGGCTATAAAGGCTATAGCTCATTAAAGATGACCAAGATTCAAGATGAATAGATTATACAATCTGATGACGATTCTGGCTCTCATGCTGGCAGCGCTGCCGGCACGGGCAGCCATCTATATGGTGGGCAACACCCCCTTTGGCGACTGGAATCCCGGCCGAGGTGTCGAGATGACCGACCTGGGCAATGGCACCTACACACTGACTGCCAACATCAACGGCACGGTGTGGTTTGTGTTTGCCGACGGGCTGAGCAGCGACTGGAACGTCTTTAACGCCAATTACCGCTACGGTCCCACGGGCGGCAGCCAGGAAGTTGCCGCCGGCAACACCTATACCACCCAAAAGAGCAACAACAACCACTCCTACAAGTTCACCGGCAGCGGCAAGGACTATGTGTTCACCTTCAACCAGACGCGTCTCACCTTCAGCATCGACGAGTACGAGGAGCCGCCAATGCCCGACCCGTTTTCGCTCGAGGTGGGCGATGTGAATGGTGACGGTGAAGTCAATATTGCCGATGTCAACAAACTCATTGACATCATCTTGGGCGGATTTGCCAACTATGACACACGCCACCGCAGCGATGTCAACTATGACAGCGAAGTCAACATTGCCGACATCAATGCCATCATTGACTACCTGCTGGGCGGATACCTTCCCGAACCCGTCAAGGAGGGTTATGACTATGTGTGGGACGACAAGGCCATCCCCGAGGTACACCTGAGTGTGAGCCTCGACGAGTGGAACCGCCTGCTGGCCCTCTATGACGCCAACAGCTTTACGACCCAATACGTCGCCGCGACAGTCACTTTCGTCAAAGATGGCGAGACCACCGTCATCGACAACGTGGGCCTGCGCCTCAAGGGTAACACCTCACGCCGCCGCCCCGAGGGATGGTACGGGCAGCAGCACCAGCGCGACAACACCGACTGGCATCACGCCCACTTCGGCGTGAATCTGCGCAAATATGCCGACGATGACGCCCACACCATCCAGGGCGTGCGCAAACTGCACCTCAAGTGGTTCAAGGACGATCCAGCCTACGTGCGCGAGATGTTCTGCTACGAGCTCTTCCGCCGTGCCGGCGTGTGGACCGCCGTGCGCGACAACTATTGCCGCTTGTGGCTTCACGTCGAGGGCGACAGCCAGGAGGCCTACTATGGTGTGTATGAACTGCTTGAGCCCATCGACAAGCGCTACGTCAAGGACCGCAAGAGCCGCTTCGGCGCCAGCAACGGCTTCCTGTGGAAATGCCGAAACAGTGCTGCCGGCCTTAACAATCCCAACGGCGACATCTGGTATGACGACGATACCGATGACCGCCATGCCTACACGCTGGAGACCGAGACGGGAGACTTTGACAGCGCACGCGTCCAGCTTGTGGACTTCATGAACAAGCTCACCAACCTGAGTGACAGCGAATTCTACACCTGGATTCAAGAAGTGACCGATGTGGACCTGTTGCTCAAGACCTATGCTGTCAATGTTGCCGTGGGCATGTGGGACGACTACTGGAACAACGCCAACAACTACTACATCTACTTCAATGGCAAGGGCTTGACTGGCTACAAGTTCTACTTTATCCCCTACGACTACGACAACACGCTGGGCACGAGCCTGCGCTGCGGCGTGCAGGACGATGCCGGCCGGCAGAATCCGCTCAAGTGGGGAAACGACAACAACCGCTTGATTGCCAGAATACTTCGGTTCAATGAGTTCAAGGTGAAGTATGTTGCTTTCCTTAAAGAGTTGATTGATGCCAAGAATGCGCTGATGGACCGTGCTTCGTCCCAGGCCCGCATCCGTTCGTGGCAGCAACGCATCGAGCCCTATATCGACAATGACACGGGCGAGGACACCGCCATCGAAGACAAGCCCGCGCCATGGGGCAACCACGGCGAGTACAATCTGTTGAAAAACAATAGTGATAACTTCTTTACGGTCAAGGCCGCAAGCATCAGTTCACTCCAATAAACGGGCGATTTAACGCCATCATGCGAGACCCAGGTCGAAGTCTTTCAGGAACTGGGTGAAATTGGGATTGTGCTGCTTGATCTGCTCAACCACCTCGCGGGGCGACAGGATTTTGGGGGTATCGATAGGCACGTCGCTCACGTTGATGTCAAGGGTGAACCGGTCGTTCTTGAGCGCATTACACAGGAACTGCACCAAAGCCGCCTTGTGTTCCTCGACGTTCTTCTGCTCGGTAGGGCTACCCACAACCATCACATAATGCTCAGGCGCATTGCCCGGCTGCGGCAAGGCGTAGGACATGGTCGTGCACAAGGCCCGTTCCTGCGGGTGCTGGTCGATGTAGCCGTGCCATGCGTCATGCAATTGCTCGACGGTGAAGGGCTGAGTGCGTTGCGGTGCCCCGGCTGCGGTCGGTGCCTGCTGCTGCGGAGCCGCTGCGGGATTGGACGCATTGACCATGATGCGGGGCGTATTGCCCAGGGCTTGACGCATCGGGCGGCTAGCCACCGGTGACGCGGGAGCGGGAGCGGGTACCGAAGGCTGACGGACCTGCTGTGCTGCTTGGGCGGGATGAGGAGCCTGCTCGGCAGGATGAGGGGCTTGCTCGGCAGGATGAGGAGCCTGTGGAGCAGGACTGCCGGGAGCAGGACGCTGCTGAGCCTGAGCCGTGGGGGCCACCTGGGCAGGAGACGTCTGCTGGGCGGGCCTGGCGGCTGGCTGTGCGGTAATCTTCTGGATGGGTGGCGTTGCCGCCTGTTGAGGCTGCGGGGCGACCACCAGTTGACACAATTTGACAAGCGTCAATTCCACCAGCAGCTGCTTGCTGCTGGCATTGCGGTAATTCAGGTCACAACTGTTGCACAGGTCCAGCGCCCGATAATAGAAGGCGGGAGCCAGCTTGGTGCTCTGTTCGCCATAGCGCAACGCTACCTCGTCGTTCATCTCCAGCAGTTTACGCGTCTGTGGCGTGCTGGCGACCATCAGGTCGCGCAGATGCTGCGCCAGGCCGTTGATGAAGAACTGGGAATCAAAACCTTTGTCGCGAATCTCCTTGTAAATGAGAAGCGCCTGCATGACATCACCGGCCAGGAACGTGTCTACAAGCCTGAAGTAATAGTCATAATCGAGCACATTGAGGTTGTCGAGCGCGCTCTGATAGGTGATGTGTCCCTGGGTCGAAGCGGCCACCTGGTCAAAGATGGAGAGCGCGTCGCGCATGGCACCGTCGGCCTTCTGGGCAATGACGTTGAGCGCGGCAGGCTCGGCCTCGATACTCTCCTGCTGACACACATATTGCAGCTGCTGCACGATGTCGGGCACCGTGATGCGGGCAAAGTCATAAATCTGGCAACGCGACAGAATGGTGGGGATGACCTTCTGCTTCTCGGTAGTGGCAAGGATGAAGATGGCATATTCGGGCGGCTCCTCCAGCGTCTTGAGGAAGGCGTTGAAGGCGGCCTGTGACAGCATGTGCACCTCGTCGATGATGAAGACGCGGTAACGGCCCGTTTGCGGCGGGATGCGCACCTGCTCGGTCAAGTCGCGGATGTTGTCCACACTGTTGTTGGACGCGGCATCCAGCTCATTGATGTTGTAAGAGCGCTGGTCGTTGAATGCCTTGCACGATGCGCACTCGTTACAGGCCTCACCCTCGGGCGTGGGGTGCTCGCAGTTGATGGTCTTGGCAAAAATGCGGGCGCAGGTCGTCTTGCCCACACCGCGCGGACCGCAGAAGAGGTAAGCGTGCGCCAGCCTGCCGCTGGCAATGGCCGTTTTCAACGTGTGGGTCAACGACTGCTGCCCCACCACGCTGCGAAACGTCGAGGGTCTGTACTTACGCGCCGAAACAATATACTTGTCACTCATCGGATTACAAAATAGTTTGCTGGATTTATGTCTGTCTAATCTGCAAAGATAATCATTTTCGCCCAAAAAGGGCTCCATGCCACCCGTTTTTTTCTAATTCATCCTGTCATCTTTCATGAAAACAGGGGGATGGGCAAATGCAAAAAACAGCCCGCACGGCCGACGAGTTCGAGCCATACGGGCATTACAGCATTTTTATCAAAATCACTTCAGATTCTCCTTGAAGAACTGTTCCAGTTTATCGTAAGGAATCTTACCGTTCTTGTCATCATAGAGGTCGGTGTGGACGGCATCAGGAATGATCAGCAGTTCCTTGTTGCCCACAGTCATGCTCTTGCCGTTGGGCTTGGTGCCCGTCATCTTCTCAAATGCCATCTCGCTGAAGTAGCGGCTGTGCGCTTTCTCGCCGTGGATGAGCAGGAGCGGCGACTCGATCTCGTCGGCATAGGCCAGAATGGGCTGGTTGAGGAACGACTGGCAGCCGGTCACGTTCCAGCCATCGGTGCTGTTGCCGCTGCGCTCGTGGTAACCGCGCTTGGTCTTGTAGTAATCATAGTAGTCTTTTACAAAGAAGGGCGCATCCTCGGGCAGGGGGTCAACAACGCCGCCGGCACGCTTGTTGGTCCCTGTGCGGAAGTCCTCGGTGCGTTGTGCCGCAAGGGCGCGACGTTTTTCCATGCGCTGCTCTTTCGAGTCCTCGCTATCAAAATAGCCACAAGCGTTGATGTGGCTCATGTTGTACATCGTCGAGGCTACGGTCGCCTTGATGCGCGTGTCGAGGGCAGCAGCGTTGACAGCCATTCCGCCCCAGCCGCAAATGCCGATGATGCCAATGCGCTCGGGGTCCACATTGTCCTGCACCGAGAGGAAATCAACGGCAGCCAGAAAATCCTCGGTGTTGATGTCGGGCGATGCCACGCGACGAGGCTCGCCACCGCTCTCGCCAGTAAACGAGGGGTCGAAGGCGATGGTGATGAACCCGCGCTCGGCCATGTGTTGGGCGTAGAGGCCGCTGCACTGCTCCTTCACCGCGCCAAACGGGCCGCTCACGGCTATTGCGGGGAGTTTGCCCTCGGCATCCTTGGGCATGTACATGTCGGCCGCCAACTCAATGCCATAGCGGTTCTTGAATGTCACCTTCTTGTGGTTTACCTTGTCACTCTTGGGGAAGGTTTTGTCCCATTCTTGAGTCAAATTCAATGTCGTATTCATATTATCTTCACTTTGTTTGTTCTGAACACAGGAGACAAGCATCATGCTCGCCAGCACTGCCATGAGTAAAACGTGCTTCATATTATCTGTTATATCAATTTGAGTCGTCGCTGAGTATTATATCAATGATTCTGGTGGCGTCACCGATGTTCACTTCGCCGTCCTCGTTGACATCGGCCATCTCTGGAGCCGTTTCATCGCTCAGCAAATAGTCAATCAAGGTGGTCACATCACCGATGTTCACTTCGCCATCACCGTTAACATCGCCCCTCTTTCCAGCGGAACCCGCCGTGAGCGACAAGGTGACGTTGATATTGCTTTCGCCCGCCTTGAGGAACGTCCTCAACTCATCTTGGGTCAAGTTGTCAATGTGGCCCAGACGGGTATAGCTCCATGAGTTAGAGCCATAAAAGAGGCAGATGTTGCTGCCATTGTACAGGACGATATCACCCGGTTGGGCATTGACCTGCTCATTGCTCGTGGGGAGTGAGAAGCCCAGTGGTCCCCATATCTCAAAACCGCCACTGGAATTGAGCGTTAACGTGATTGAGGTCTCCTGAAGTCTGTTCACCAGCTCCCTTGTGGCAGCATTATCGGCAAGCGTCGCCGACTGGGTCACGCCATCAATGGTAATGAACAGTTTATCCATCGTTGATTGCCCTGGGGCAAAATCCAGCGAGGCTATCCAGTTCTGTATCAATGTGGCACGGTTGGAATGGTTGCTGGCCTTGATCCACAAGGCATCTCCCATCCACACAGCATCGGGCACGAGGCGCTTGGCGTCGGCCACTACCTGAGAGATACCGCTGGAATGGCTTGACACAATCAGCCCCACGTGTTTACCGGCCATCTGTGGACCATAATTGAAGAGATAAGTCTGCATGATAGCAGCCATCTGGCTCCACCACAACGGTGTGACGATGATGATATTGTCATATCCGCTCAGGTCGGTAATCGTCACCGGGTCGATAGCAGGATAGCTATCGGGATCGTTGGGCGCAGCATTGATAGTATTCAACAGTTGCATCCCCAGGGCGTAGTTGTTGGCCTCATATTGCAATCCCTTTTCGGCAGGCTCGATTTCCATCACATCAGCCTCAATCTGAGCAGTCAGTGACTCTACTATTTGGCGGCAATTACCCGTATAGCTGTAATAAACCACCAACACCTTGCCAGCATCGCTCACACTGGCCGCACCAAGGGTCGAGCAACATGCCATCATAATCGCCATGATAAAAATAATCCGTTTCATATCGTATGATTACTCTAGTTGTTAAAATCAATGCAAAGTTATACCCATTTGAGCCATTGGCATTTATACGAATCACGGAAATAAATACCATAATTCCCGATGTTGGCTCAAATCCCCCATTTTTCTATATCTTTGCACTATGAAACAGCCGAATACATATCTGCTTGACAGCATCGACCAGTACAACAAATGGTACGGAAAGGAAACGCTGCACCCGCTGGTGACAGTCATCAATCACGATTCAATCCCCGAATGGATGAACGGAGCGACGTTACGCTACAAGATTTACGGCCTTTTCCTGAAACAGGGCGATGGCTGCATCGCACGCTACGGGCGGGAAACCTATGACTATCAGGAGGGAACCATCGTGACCTTTGCCCCGGGGCAGACGGTCACCACCGAATGGCGTGAAGACCTGCCCATGCCACCCTCACGCGGCCTGCTGTTTCACCCCGACCTCATCCACGGCACAGCATTGGGGCGGAAAATCCATGATTACACTTTCTTTGACTACGGCCAGCGTGAAGCCTTGCACTTGAGCGAGCGGGAAAGGTCGATTGTCGTGGCATTGATGGAGCAGATCGTGGCCGAACTGGAGCATCCTGTGGACCACCATTCACAGACACTCATCACCGATGCCATCGCCATGCTGCTGGACTACTGCATGCGCTACTATGACCGCCAGTTCATCACCCGCCACAAGCAGTGCTCGGAGGTGTTCTCGCAGTTCGAGCGACAGTTGAAGGAATACTTTGAAAACGGCCACCCCGAGCGCAACGGCCTCCCCTCGGTAGCCTATTTTGCCGACAAGGCGTGCCTGTCGGCCAGCTACTTTGGCGACCTGATCAAGAAAGAGACGGGAACGACAGCCCAACACCACATCCAGCAGGCCATCATCGAGCGCTCAAAGCACCTGTTGCGCGAGGGCGACCAGGGCATCAGCGAAATCGCCTATCGGTTAGGTTTCCTCTATGCACAACACTTCACCCGGCTGTTCAAAGCCCAGACGGGAATGTCTCCCAGCGAATACCGCAAGCAGGCCTAAATCCACCCCCCTTGCCGTCCATTTTCTAGAAGCGGATACCCACGAGGGCTGTGAAGTCGAGCAGGGAACCAATGAAATAGTTCTTCTCGGACTTGTAGCGATGGAAGTCTCCATAGTTCTGCAGCCCCACAAAATATTTCTTGTGATTATAAATAGCTCCCATACGCACTCGCATATTCACAGACCAGGCACTGGCGCGGTCCACGTTCTGCGTGGCAAGCAGATGGCGGTAACCCACATAGGGCGCTACCGTCAAGTTGAGGAGCCATTTTGTGCCTAGCACCCAGTTGTAGCCATAACCGGCCATCAGGCAATAGTCATTATAGAGAAAGTGAGGCATCTCCTGACCTGGCGGAATCTGATCCAGAACGAATGGCGGGAACTCCTCCATGTTAATGCCCATGTCGCGGTGCTGCAGGCAGATGCCGGCAATGAACGAGCCGGCACTACGCTTCTGGTACTTGGAGAAGCAGTAGGCGGCCGCCTGGGCATAACGGCGATTGTTGAAGAAGTAATAGGCTCTCATACCGTATGCCTTGCGGTGGAACCCACCAAATTCCTTAAGGGTCGCATTCCATTTCTCACCATCGGTTTTTCCTCTCACCCGCACAGTGATGGTGCCTCGGTTTTCCATATAATAGGCTTCGGCGGCGAACCGTGCACAAGTGAAAGAGAGATCGACCTTATTGGAGACCTTTTCACCATTAATCAGATTGGTGATACCCAATGTATAGCCCACACTTACTGCCATAAACGATAGTTGGATGCCCATATTAGCAGCCAACTTGCTGTGCATATCCAAATGCATATCCTCGACTGACGGTTCTCCCCTATAATTGTCGCTCCAAATGTTGGACTTGTAAATGAACTTCCAGTTCTTGCCAGTGCTCACCACATAGGATGTGTCGTAGCTGTTGAAAGCCTTGTCACCCCATTTATAGACCCTCCAGGCAAAACGCAGAAACTTGGGATAATGGATGGTTTTGCCCGTCAAGTCCACTTTGCCATGTTTCATGGCCCGCCACCAGTAAGTACCGTCGCGGACGGTATCGTAAGGTTCATTCATCTTTTCCTCGATGCGGTCCTTAACGAGCTCCTTGACGTGCTCCTTAATTCTCTGGAACCTATTCATTTGGGCTGTCGAGTCGGCAGCCACCACCGTGTCAACCGGGACATCCTGTCCCCATGCGGCGATTGACATCAACGCAATGACGATAAACAATATGTGACGTGACATTCTCATTGGCACCACAAAGGTAATACAAATCTTGCAATCCTCTATCGCTATGGCCTGCACAAGTCTAGAGCTATTGGCATTCTGGCGCCGAATCACGAGACAGCTAAAAAAAATATCCGTATCAATATTGCACAATTATGAGAATTGGTGTATTTTTGTCGCTTGGTTAGAAAACATAGACCTGAACATAAACTTTTACTGCAATGAAAAATATTCTGATTATCGGCTCGACAGGACAAATCGGTTCGGAGCTGACAATGAAGTTGAGAGGTATCTACACAGGCAACGTGGTGGCAGGCTATATTCCTGGCGCTGAGCCCAAGGGCGAACTCGCCGAGAGCGGTCCCTCGGAAATCGTTGACATCACCAACGCCGCCCAAATCGGCGCTGTGGTCGACAAGTACAACATCGACACCATCTACAACCTGGCAGCCCTGCTGAGCGCCGTTGCCGAGAACAAGCCCCAACTGGCCTGGCACATCGGCATCGACGGCTTGATGAACGTGCTCGAGGTATCGCGCGAGAAGAAATGTGCTGTGTTTACACCCAGCAGCATCGGTTCGTTTGGCCCCAATGCTCCCAAGGACGGCACTCCCCAAGACACCATCCAGCAGCCCCGCACGATGTACGGTGTTACCAAGGTGACCGGCGAGTTGCTGAGCAACTACTACGCCCTCAAGTTCGGTGTGGACACCCGTTCGGTGCGCTTCCCCGGCCTGATCAGCTACGTGACCCCTCCGGGTGGTGGCACGACCGACTATGCCGTGGACATCTATTATAGCGCCGTCCAGGGCAAGAAGTTCATCTGCCCCATCGCTCCCGGCACGTTGATGGACATGATGTACATGCCCGACGCCCTGCGCGCCGCCATCGAGATCATGGAGGCCGACCCGACGCGTCTTGTACACCGCAACTCGTTCAACATCGCTTCGATGAGCTTTGATCCCGAGGTCATCTACCACAAGATCAAGGAGTACATCCCCGAGTTTGAGATGGAGTATGAAGTTGACCCGCTGCGTCAAGGCATTGCCGACAGCTGGCCCAACAAGCTCGACGACACCTGCGCCCGCGTGGAGTGGGACTGGAAGCCCGAGTACGACCTCGATGCCATGACCAAGGACATGATCGAGAAACTGCGCATCAAGTTCGGCATCACCAAGTAAATAGACTGTGACGATGAAACGGCTCTTGCCAGCCCTGTTATGCCTCGTGTGCCTGTTGCTGAGCGCTTGCTCGGGCTACAGCTACAAGCTGGCAAAAGGCACCGGCACCTATGACACCTTCGGTTTCTTGATATTTGTGAGCGAGTCGGGCAAGCAGTATGATGACCTGTGGGTCAACATCTCGGGCCTTGACAAGACCTTCCTGGCCTCGACCGCCCAGATTGTTGACGGTGAAGTCAAGGGAATGCGCTACGGTGCCCAGCAGGGAACGCGGCAGGTGATGATCAGGCAAAAGAACGAGCGCCTGCTCTATCAAGACATCGTCACAATTCACGCTGGCGAAGACTGCATCATCAAGTTTAAAGATTAATTCAAGGAGGCAAGCAGTGCTTGCCTCCTTGAAGTTTAGAGTTTAAGGTGTAGAGTTTTGAGAGGCTCCGCACTCTTTTTTCATGCGTTGTTGCGCAGGATGTTGATCAGGTCGGCGACACCTTGGGTTGCCGGCTTCTTGATGACATGTACCCAGTCGGGCACCGAGGCGGGATTGGGGTCGATGTAATAGATGGGCACACCGCGCTTCACATACTGGATGAGCGCAGCGGCAGGATAAACCACCAGCGTAGTGCCGATGACGACAAAGATGTCGGCATCATGGGCCAGTTGGGCCGCGGCCTCCATGTTGGGCACAGCTTCACCAAAGAAGACGATGTGGGGCCTCACAGGGTCGCCATAGGGGTCGCGCGTGTCCACGCTGGTCACCAGACCCTTGTCGGTCAGCTGGTCGCAAGGCAGGACGTATTCCCTGTCTTCGCGCCTGAGCGAGCGCACCTTCATCAACTCGCCGTGCAGGTGCAGCACATGGGTGCTGCCGGCACGCTCGTGCAGGTCATCCACATTCTGGGTGATGACGCGCACGTCAAAGTCCTTCTCCAGCTCCACCAGGCCCAGATGGGCAGCATTGGGCTGGGCGTTGACCAGTTGCGCGCGGCGCTCGTTATAGAACTTGTGGATGAGGGCCGGATTGCGCAGGAAGCCCTCGTGACTTGCCACTTCCATCACAGGATAATTCTCCCACAGGCCGTCGGAATCGCGGAAGGTCTTGATGCCGCTCTCGGCACTGATGCCAGCTCCTGACGAAATCACTAATTTCTTCTTGTTCATAGTCATTTGCCTCTTATTAAAGTTATCACAGGTTATTTACTAATGTGATAGCAAAAATAGTAAATTTTTTCTAAAAAAGTACACCCAATCACATAAATCACTATCTTTGCACCGTTTTTTACAAAAAAAGAAGATTTTTCAATGGATAAATTGAGTTACGCATTAGGCTTGAGCATGGGTGGAAACTTCATTGGCTCGGGCATCAAGAAACTGGATATCAATGACTTTGCCGATGGCTTGAGGGCCATCTTTGAAGGTGCAGAGCAGAAGATGACCTTTGACGAGGCCAAACAAATCGTCACCGAATTCTTCACCAACCTGGAGAAGCAGGGAGCCGAGGAGAACGAGCGTCTGGGTCGCGAATATCTCGAGAAGAACAAGAGTGCCGAAGGCGTGCAGGTTACTGCCAGCGGCCTCCAGTATCAGGTGATTAAAGAGGGTGAAGGTGAGAAGCCCGGCCCCAACGACGTGGTTACCGTTCACTATACCGGCAAGCTGATTGACGGCACCGTGTTTGACAGCAGCGTGGAGCGCGGCGAGCCCGCCACTTTCGCTGTCGGCCAGGTCATCCCCGGTTGGGTCGAGGGTCTGCAGCTGATGCGCGAGGGTTCGGCCTACAGGCTGTTCATCCCGTCTAATCTCGCCTATGGCCCCCACGGCACCGGCCCCATCCAACCCAACTCGACGCTCATCTTTGACGTGCAGCTTATCAAGGTCGAAAAGAAATAACCGATATTTCAAGAAACAATGAAGAAGATTCTCTCTATCGCATTGGCTGCCATGCTCATGGCCGGAATGGCAAGTTGTGGCAATAACAGCAATTCAACCAACGAAAGCGCTGAGAGCACCGAGCAGGCCGCTCCCGACAATGGCCAGCAGATCAAGGACAACAAGACCCTGGGCCGCGAGTTCTTGGAGCAGAATGCCAAGAATGACAGCGTCGTGCAAACCGAGAGCGGATTGCAGTACATGATACTGAAAGAAGGCACCGGAGCCAAGCCCGGTCCCACCGACGAAGTGACCGTGCACTACACCGGCAAACTGCTCAACGGCACCGTGTTTGACAGCAGCGTTGAGCGTGGCGAGCCCGCCACCTTCCCCCTGGACAAAGTCATCCCCGGCTGGACCGAGGGCCTGCAGCTGATGAGTGAAGGCGCCAAGTACCGCCTGTTCATCCCCAGCGAGCTCGCTTATGGCTCAAAGGGCGCCGGTGACCAGATCCTTCCCAACTCGACCCTCATCTTTGACGTTGAGCTGATTAAGGTGAACAAGAAGAACTAAACAACATTTTTATTACAACATTCAATTCATTTAAAAAAACTGGTTTTTTATTATTATGAAAAAGATTTTAGCAATTGTAGCAACCGGTCTGTTGACCGTTGGTTTTGTAGGCTGCAACGGCAATGCTGGCGGTAGCAGTGAGGCAATGGATTCACTGAGCATGGCTTTCGGTGACCTCTATGGCGCCGGTATGGGTCAGCAACTGCGTGGCATGGACTCCACCGTTAACATGGAGCAAGCCCTGAAGGGTATGGAGTACATCGCCAATGCCGACACCAGCAAGAACTTCATGGCTGGTCTGCAGATGGGTATGCAGATTGCTCAGCTTTATGCTGGCATCGAGCAGCAGTGCGGTATGCCTCTCAACAAGAGCTTGTTTATGAAGCACCTGCGTGAGGCTATCATGAAGACCACCCCCATGGGTCAGGAAGAGATGATGGCTCTGCAGAGCAAGATCGAGCCCCTGCTGAACAAGGCTATGGAGCAGTCTCCCAAGGCAATCGCCAACAAGAAGGCTGGTGACGAGTACATGGCTAAGCTGAAAAACGACAAGAGCTACACCTTTACCAAGAGCGGTATCGCCTATAAGGTGATCAACGCCGGTGAGGGCAAGAACTTCAGCGACAGCGACGTCGTTAAGGTTAACTACGTGGGCCGTCACCTCGATGGCACCGAGTTTGACAAGAGCGGTGAGAATCCCCAGCCCTTCAACCTGAAGCAAGTCATCCCCGGCTTCGCCGAGATGATCCAGCTCATGAAGCCCGGCAGCAAGGTAACCGTTGTCATCCCCGGTGAGCTCGCTTACGGTCCCCAGGGTAACCGCGGCATCGAGCCCAACGAGACTCTGATTTTCGACATCGAGACCGTTGGTGTAGACGACACCCCCAAGCCCGCTCGTCCCCAGATGCCCGTTCGTCCCGTTAAGTAATTAGCGAAGACACAAGCATTAACACTAGCCGCCCGAATCGTTGTGATTCGGGCGGCTAGCTTTATATTGCTACTTGCGGGAATGGCCGCAAGCCGAGGGCTAATCTATCTTCCTTGCCTAGAGCCAGAGCATGAAGTCCTCGCGCTGGAGCTTGGGGTTGGGATTGAGGATGGCGATTTTGCCATTGGTGTAGGTCTGGCCCATGGGCATGTAGTCACAGCAGCGGTCAAACAGCGCCGAGACAGGCTTGTTGCGATTCATGTTGCGCAACACGAGCACACACCGGGCGTCGAGCAGGCGCAAGAGCAAGGCTTCATCAACGGGCCTGTTCAACAGCGCCATCATCGAGGGCGCTCCGGTCTCCAGCACCTCATCAACCGCCACCAGGGGGTCGTCATAGAACTCCACCCTACCCTGCTGGGACTGCAGCACCCGCAGGGCAAGCGCGTTCTGCTCCAGCTGCGGGTCATAGAGGTGGAGACGGCTCTCACGGTTCACCGCCAGCATGGCAACGCTCTCGACACCGGTAGCGAGGCCCAACTGCAGGATGCGCTGCGGGTTGAAAAAGTTGGTCACCCTGAACAACAGCCGCGCCTCGCGCTCATCGATGAGGTCCATCTCGCGCCGTTGCTGCCTGGTGGTGCCGTCCTGGATGGTGCCGATGAGCAGACCTAGATCCCCGTAGGCATAATAGGGCAACGGCTGGCGCCACACGTTGCGCACGAAGCGGTAAGCGTATGGGGAATGGATACCGAAGCCGCCACTGCGGTGGTGGCGGCTCCAAGCACTCAAGTATCTTTTCCAGGCCATTGTTAGGCGTTAGGCGTTAGGCGTTAGGCTTTAAGCTTTAGGCGTTAGGTGCTTCGGCCTCTTTCTTCTTGAAAAGTTTGTCGCCAAAGACGGCATAGTTCAATGCCAGCAGGAGCAACAGGTAGATGGCAATCACGGCCACCTTGGCCCAAGTCTGGGTCTTGCTCACCTCGTCGGGGGCATACTTGAAGTCGATCTCGTGATCGCCGGCAGGCAGCTGCAGGGCGCGCAACACATAGTTCACGCGGCCCATCTCCACGGGCTTGCCATCCACGCTCACCTTCCATCCCCAGGGGAAATAGATCTCGCTGAAGACGGCCAGGCCACCGTTGGCACTGTGGCTCTTGTAGGTCAAGTGGTTGGGGGCGTAGGAGGTCTCATAGATGGTATCACCAGGCTGTACGGCACGGGCCTCGCCCAGCTGCTCGCGGAACTTGGCATCGGCCACGGCACTGCGGGCAGGGTTGAAGTTATCGAGGAAGGCCATCTCCTGGTCGGCATTGTTCACATAGGTGAGTGAATCGACAAACCAGGCATTGCCCAAGGCCTCGGGATTGCGCTGCACGGTCTGGTCATCGACGATGACATAGCGCGTGTTGAGCATATTGAACACCTGTACGTTGTTCTTAGCTATCTGGTTGTTGATGAGGTCGTTGTAGCGCGACAGCTTGGCAGCATGATAGCCACCCACGGTCTTGTGGAAATAGCTGGGCATGGCCTCGCCAAAGTGCTGCACATCCATCACGCGGAAGTTCTGGTCCTTGTCCTTCAGGATCTGGGCATCGGCGGGACGCATGGTAAACGACTGCTCGGGCAGGTCATAGCGAGAGGTGAACGACTCGGAGTCGATATAACGCTTGTTGACGGCATACATATCCACCAGGACGATAGCCGCCATGATGAGCGTGGCCACCATCTCGTTGAGTTTGCCCTTGAGGTAGCCGAATATCACGGCAAAGCCGATGAGGATGAAGATGAGGCTGCGCCAAGCGTCGCCGCTGACCAACGCGCCACGCACGGCAGCGATAGCGGCGTCAACGCTGGGATACTGCTGAATCTGTCCCGAGGCGACGAGCTGCTCGTGCTCTTCGGCCGAGAAGTGGCCGAAGATGCCCGGAGCGAGCGCCGTGAGCAGGCAAATCAAGGCACACAGGCCGAAGCTGGCCAGCAATGCCACCTTGTGCTTGCGCCATCCATCAGGCTCCTTGAAGAGCTCACGCAGTCCCAGCACAGCCAGGATGGGCATGGCAATCTCGGCAATGACGAGTATCGACGCGACGGTGCGGAACTTGTTGTACATGGGGAAGTGGTCAATCATCCAGTCGGTGAGCCACATCATGTTATGGCCCCACGAGAGCAGGATGCTGATGATGGTGGCGATGAGCAAGGCCCACTTGACGGGACCCTTGACAATCAGGCAGCCCAACAGGAACAAGGCACAAATCAAGGCGCCCACATAGACGGGGCCGTTGGTCATGGGCTGGTCGCCGAAGTATTGGGGGAACTGAGTCAAAATCTGATAATCCTGCTGGTTCATCTGACCCGAGTTGACCATTTTCTCGGCCTTCTTGGTATCGCTCAGGGCCAGCATGCGGTTATCGCCATGCTCAGGCTTGATGGTCGCACCACCCTTCACGTTGGGGATGAGCAGGGTGAAGGTCTCGCCCTTGCCGTAGCTCCACTGGGTGATGTAATCCTTGTCGAGACCGCCCTTGGTGGGCTGGGCATTGGCGGCATCCTCGCCCGTCGGGGTGAGTTCGCTGTGGCCACCGCGCATGGTTTCCTGGGCATATTTATAAGTCAGGTAGAGGTTGGGCGAGTTGGCAGCCAACGCCAGCACTGCGGCAACGGCCAGGGCTGCGGTGGCGATGCACCAGCGGCCCACCTGCTTGTCGATGATGGCCTTGACCAGATAAGCTATGACCAGTGCCACAATGAGGAACATCGAGTAATAGGTCATCTGCACGTGGTTGCTGGCCAGCTGCAGGGCGGCAAAGAAGGCAGCCACGGCAGCACCACCCAGGTACTTGCCACGGTAGCACCACACAATGCCGGCGATGGTGGGCGGGATATAGGCCAGCACCATGAGTTTCCAGATGTGGCCAGCGCCCATCAGGATGAAGAAGTAACTGGAGAAGGCATAGCCGATGGCGCCCAGCACAGCATAGTACCACTTGACCTTAAAGGCCAGCATGAGCAGGAAGAATCCCAGCATGAGCAGGAAAATCCAGCTCACGGGCGTGGGGAAATAGAGGCGGTAGAGCGCCGAGGCGGGATTGAGCCACAACGTGCCCTCGTAGGAAGGAGCGATCTGGAATGTGGGCATACCGCCAAACAGGGCGTCGGTCCACCACGACTTTTCGCCGGTCTGCTCCTGGAAAGCCTTGGTTTCCTGGCTATTGGCAATACCTTGCATGATATCGTGCTGCTGCAGGACATCGCCGTTCACATCATTGGGATAGAAGTAAATCCATGAGATTGCGGCAAAAACGATTACCGCAATCAAGAAGTGGATCACGTCGCCCAGCGACAACGACCCAATCAGTTTCTTGTCTAAGTTACTTTTCATTATATCTTGTAGTTCTTTAGGTTTTCGTGATTACAACCTGCAAAGGTAGTGCAAGCCGAGCGGAAAACAAAATTTATTTTGATTTAGTTGCTAGAGTAAGGGGCCGCGACAGAGTCACGGCACAGGAAACCGCATACAAGCCATGGCTTGCACTAGCTGGATGGACTGGAAGTACTGGATGGACAGGATGGGCTGGACTTGCCAGGGGGGAGCCAAGGCCGGGTTAGAACTCGGTGAAGGACAGGGGCATGGTGTCCTTGAAGCTGTCGAGGATGTAGATTTTCTCTTTGCCTGCAAGGATGAGCTCGATGGGATGGCCGTTTTTCTCAAATTCCAGGAAGGCCTGGCGACACACGCCGCAGGGAGCCGTGGGTTCTTCAACAAAATCGCCCCTGGTGAAAGAAGTGATGGCCACTGTCTTCACGGGAACATTGGGGAAATTGGCGCCAGCCGAATAGAGTGCGGCACGCTCTCCGCAGATGCCGGCAAAGGCCGCATTCTCCTGATTAGCACCGATAAACACCTCTCCGTTATCGAGCATCAAGGCAGCGCCCACCTTGAAGTTACTATAGGGCGAATAGGAGTGCATGGTGGCCTCTCGAGCAAGGTCCACTAATTTTTTTTGCTCCTCGGTGAGTTCATTATAAGAATAAACTCGTACCTTTGTGGTGATTTTCTTTTCGGTCATGACGAAATTATGAGTTTGAACTTTGAACGCAAAATTATAGATTTTTTTTCGATAAGCAAGCAAATATCGCATTTTTGCTTGATTTTTGCGCTGTTTTGTGCCATTTCGGCGCCTGCGCAGACCAAACAGCAACGTTATCTGGACTACATCGAGCGTTACAAGGCAGTCGCCTTGCAGCATGAAAAGGACTTTGGCGTGCCGGCAAGCATCACGCTGGCCCAGGGCATTCTCGAGAGCAGCGTGGGCCAGAGCAAGATGGCCCTGGAGGCCAACAACCACTTCGGCATCAAGGCCTATCACTGGAGCGGAGAGGTTTATGGCGCCAGTGACTCGCTCAAGCAAGTGGGCTACCGCAAGTATGGCGCCCCCGAAGATTCCTTCCTCGACCACGCCAAGTTCCTGAAGGGGCCTCGCTACAGCGTGCTCTACCAGCTTGACGTGACCGACTACCGCAGCTGGGCGCAAGGCCTGAGGGACTGCGGATATGCCGAGGACGTCAACTACCCCGCCAAGCTCATTACCATTATCGAGCAATACGAGCTCTATGCCCTGAACGGCGGCAAGCGGCTGAGCAGCGGCACCATCGTCACTAAGCAGGAAGAGGAGCAGCAGCCCACCAGCGACCGCTGGCACCACCGCAAGCGCCACAACCGCACTGCGGAGCCGAATCAGGTCGAGCAGGAGCAGAGCAACGAGCACCAGCAATCGTTCACGCCCATGCGCCAAGGCCGTGTCGCATCGAGTGCCGATAATGATTGAGGCATTGTCTGCATCGGCAGATTGTTCTACGCACGGGAAATCAAACAAAATTTTAAATAAAACTATTTTTCATTTTGTTTAGTCCATGACTTGCTGTAAATTTGCACCAAATTAGAACATACTATTAATGTCAAACCTTTTAAAATAGATTTTTATCATGTTTGGAAAATTCCAGGAACATCTCCAGAAGGAGCTTGCCGACATCCAGGCTGCCGGTTTGTACAAGAACGAACGCATCATCACCACCCCGCAGCGCGCCGACATCAAGGTGAAGCCCAACGACGAGGTGCTGAACTTCTGTGCCAACAACTATCTGGGTCTGAGCGACAACAGCCGCCTCATCAAGGCCGCTACCGAGACCATGTCACACCATGGCTACGGTATGTCATCGGTACGCTTCATCTGCGGTACCAGCGATATCCACAAGGAACTGGAGGCTGCCATCGCCGACTATTTCCACACCGAGGACGCCATCCTCTACGGCTCATGCTTTGACGCCAACGGCGGTCTGTTCGAGGCCCTGTTGACCGAGGAGGACGCCATCATCAGCGACTCGCTGAACCACGCATCGATCATCGACGGCGTGCGCCTGTGCAAGGCAAAACGCTACCGCTATGCCAACGCCGACATGGGCGAGCTCGAGGAGTGCCTGAAGCAGGCCCAGGAGCAGCGCTTCCGCATCATCGCTACCGACGGCGTGTTCTCGATGGACGGCAACGTGGCTCCCATGGACAAGATCTGTGACCTGGCCGAGAAATATGACGCCATGGTCATGGTCGATGAGTCACACTCGGCAGGTGTCGTTGGCCCGACCGGCCACGGTGTAGCCGAGCAGTACAACATCTATGGCCGCATCGACGTCTTCACCGGCACGCTGGGCAAGGCCTTCGGCGGTGCCATGGGCGGTTTCACCACTGGCCGCAAGGAGATTATCGACATGCTGCGTCAGCGCTCACGTCCCTACCTGTTCAGCAACAGCATCGCTCCCGGCATCGTGGGTGCCAGCATCGAGATGTTCAAGATGTTGAAGGAGAGCAACGCCCTACACGACAAGCTCGTCGACAACGTGAACTACTTCCGTGACAAGATGATCGAGGCCGGCTTCGACATCAAGCCCACCCAGAGCGCTATCTGCGCCGTGATGCTCTACGACGCCAAGTTGTCGCAGGACTTCGCAGCCGAGCTGCAGAAGGAAGGCATCTACGTTACCGGTTTCTACTATCCCGTTGTTCCCAAGGGCCAGGCCCGCATCCGCGTGCAGGTATCGGCCGGTCACGAGCGTGAGCACCTCGACAAGTGCATCAACGCCTTCATCAAGATCGGCAAGCAGATGGGAATCATTAAGTGAGTTAGGAGTTAGGAGTTAGGAGTTGGCAACCGCCAATGGACTATGGACTAAGGACTAACGACTACAAATACTAACAATCTTTTTTCACCCAGAAAAAACCTCATGTTGACGGTCGCAGGTGCATCCACCCGCGACTGTCTTTTTTTACACCATTTACTGTAATAATTTCTCTAAATGCCGTTTTGTTGGAATAATATTTGCTGAGATGAAATAAAATAGTATCTTTGTATTCATAATCAAAGCCATTCCAATTATGACACCAATACAATTAAACGCAGAAATATATCGAGCTATGGGCGTGATAGCTGAAGACGAAGCACTGCTTAAACGTGCTGTAAGGTATCTGAAAAAACTAGCAGCCCAAAAGCAAGAAGAAGATTCACAGATGACAAAAGAGGAGTTTTTTGCCCGTGTGGATGAAGCCAAGCAAGAAATAGCTGATGGCAAGGGCCGCTCATTTACCAATATTGAAGAGTTGGACCGACACATCCGCAGCCTATGAAATACAATGTCATCATTGCTCCCAAAGCTGAAGAAGACCTGAAACGCCTGCTTACTAATGAGCCAAAGGCTTATCAGAAAGCCATTACCCTCATTGGTGAACTTTATGAGCATCCACGAACGGGAACAGGTAAACCCGAGCCACTTGCTGGTGACCGTTCGGGCCAATGGAGCCGTCGAATCAGCAAGAGGCACCGATTGGTCTACGAAATTCAAGATACTGAAGTCATTGTGCTTGTTCTCACCGCCTACGGGCATTATGGTGACAAATAGCGTTTGAGCAACACCCTTATTCCACCCTCTCGCTGTCGCTGGCGAGAGGGTGGATTGCATTGGGTGATATGTTGAAGCTATTACCTGCATAACATTGATTACAGGCGGGATTTCTCGTCGTTGCCGGCGCCAGTGCCCTTGTACTTGCTGCGGGTGACATTGAATTTATAGGTCACGGTCATGCCGATGGTGCGGTCAAAGTTGTAGCAATCCTTGGTGATGTTGGTGCCGATGCCGTAGGTGGTCCAGCGTTCCTGGCTCGTCTTGAAAATGTCGTCGGCATAGAGGTTGACCAACAGCGCCTTGTTGAAGAAGGATTTGTTGATACGCGCCCCAACCGTCCAATAGTGCTTGACACTCTGGAACTCGTCATCGGCATCACTTGCAAATCGCACACCAAGCACTGCCGTCCAGGAATTAGGAAGGACAAAAGTGTTCCTCAGTTCAAACCGCCACAGCGGCCTGTGATGTTTTAATCGTGAGCCATATTGTTCAGCATCAAAGAAGACCTTGTTGAAAGACAGCGTTAACGTGGGTCGATAGACACCAAAGCGCGGTGCAGCCACCACCGAGGCGAATAAGCGCTGGGCATCGCCATAGTTGCGCGTACACAGCAAGATATAGCGCTTGTCCGGCTCCAGCACGGGCACCCAGCACATGGTGCTCTGACTGTAAGTGTAGCGCACCTGCAGGCTCAGCCACGAGTAGATGGCCGACAACTCCAAACGGTGGTTCAACTGCGGGCGTAACAGCGGATTGCCACCCTCGTAGGTGTAACGGTTATCGTACTGGATGAAATTGCGCAGCTGGAAATAGCTGGGGCGGTTGATGCGGCGGCTATAGTTCAGTTGCCAATTCCATTTGTCCTTCTTCCAGGCGACTGAGGCATTGGGAAACCAGTCATTATAGGTTCGACTGGGTTCTTCTTCACGGATGCCTGACGAATAGTATTCGGAGTTGATGTGCTCAAAGCGCAATCCGGCGCCGAAGGTGAAATGGCCAACGGTAAAGTCATACTCGGCAAAGCCCGCACTGTTATTCTCGCGGATGCGCGTGTCGGATGACAAATGGGACTGGTCGTCGTTGGAATAGGTGCCGTCGGTGCGGGTAAAGGTCAACTCAGTGCCGATGCTAGCGGTACCTTTCCACAGGGGGTGATTCAAGATGAGTTTGCCGGCGGTCATCTGGTTACGCTGGCGACTCTGGGTGAGCACATGGCGGTCATCAAGTTCATCGCTTAATTCAGTGCGTTCATCAGTATTGCGTTCATTGCGACGATACCACGTGCCGTTGAAGTCAATCGACAGCTGGCCCACCTTGCCCACATAATACATATTGACATCGTGCAACGGATTTTGTTTACGATTGACGAGGGCATCATACCATACGCTGCCCTCAAGCACACCGTTGTTCCATATCTGTTGCTCACCGATGACGCTGCTATTCTTGATATTGACCCCGCTCAAGGTGTAAGAAGCGCCCAGCGAATGGTTGTCGTTGATATCGTAATTGAAGCCTACTTGCTCATAATGCGACTTGCTGCGGTACTTGGTGTCACCCGTCTGATCGACATGCACTGTGCCATCCTCCAAGAATAAGTCATTATTAATGTCATTGTCCTCACCCATCCATGCGCTACGCCAGTAACCCTCGGCAAACAGTTCCAGGTCGTGGGTGCGGTATTTCACGTTAATGTCCTGATATCCGCCCCACTCGTGGTTGTTGCGCACGTTGGTAATGGTGCTGATACTAAAACCGTCGCCCTGAGGCTTGACCGTGTAGATGCGGATGACCGACGACACATTCTTTTTGTATCGCGCACCTGGGCTCGTAATCACGTCGATAGACTTGATGTCGCCCGACTTGAGGCGCGACAACTCGGTATTGCTCTGAATCGGGCGGTTATTGATATAGATGAGCGGTGTGCCGCTGCCAAACACGCTCACCTGACCGTCGCCCTTGACATCGACGCGCGGCAACTGGCCCAGCACGTCAATACCCGTACCCATGTCGCTGAGCACCGTGCCCGCAACATTCACCGTCATGCCACCAGTGGTCAACTGGTACTGGGGACGTTCGCCCTTGACGGTGACACCATCGAGGGCGTATTGGTCGGGCTGCATTTTGATGGTGCCCAAGTGAGGGGTCTTGCAGTGGCGATAGACGGGACGGTAGCCGACATAGGTGATGCGGGCTATGACGTCGCTTTGGTCGCAGGGGATGACGAAAAGGCCGCTCTCGTTGGTCACGCCGCCGGTGATGAGGGTGGAGTCGCGCGGTGAGAGCAGGGCCACGTTGGCATAGGGCAACGGCTGGCCCGTCTCGTCAAGGACGGTGCCCTTGTAGCGCGTCGCTTCCCGCAAGGGGCACTCCACGGCGATTTCCTTGCCCTGCACGGTCATCTTGATGGGATAGAAACCGATCAGTTGCTGGATGGCATCGGGCACCGACTTGTTTTTGACTGAAGTCGTCACCCTGAAGTCCTCCAACTCATTATAGAGGAAACTGATGTTGTATTCCCCACCCCGCTCGTTGAGCCACTTGAGCGCCTCGCTCACCGACACGTCATTGAACGACCGCGTCACCCGTTGCCCGAAGGCAGCCGTGGCGATGCACAAGCACGCCACGATAAATATCATACGTCTTGCCATCATTCCACCACGATTGTATTGCCCTCCTTACTGATATTCACACTCTCGAACAGG
>JAEEGI010004934.1_pt1 | contig 30913 bp, 23 predicted proteins | sample 8958751 | NCBI WGS metagenome assembly JAEEGI01 (sample SAMN16246545, study PRJNA631951) | gut metagenome | biome: gut microbiome; feature: rumen; material: KS-attached | host: Bos | place: Iran: Karaj | collected 2018-10 | reverse complement strand
TCAGCAGCAACTCCAGGTGATACCAGTTCCGAGATTCCACGCTTTGCCGTCTGCTTGGGTGCTTCCAGCTGGTCACAGATGGCGACACGTTGACCGGCACGGATGAGTTTCGGCAGATAGGTGTCGAGGGCATGATAAGGGAATCCGGCCATGACGAGAGGCTTGCCCTGCTCGTCCTTGGTCTTGGAGCTTTTGGTGAGCGTGATGCCGAGAATCTTGGATGCTTTCTCTGCATCCTGCTTGTAGGTCTCGTAGAAGTCACCAGTGCGGAATAGAAGGAGTGCGTCAGGATGTTTCTGCTTCAGGTCGAGAAACTGTTTGAGCATCGGAGAGAGAGCTATGGCGGCAACAGCTTTGGTCTCAGCCTTGGTGGCTTCCTCCTTGGCTTTCTCTTCCTTCTTCTCTTTTTCCTTCTGCTCTGGAGAATTCTTGCGTTCCTCTTCCTTCTGCTTCTCTTCGGCAACTTGCTTTTCCTCCTGACGGGTGTCGGATTGCACCTGTTGCTGTTGCGTGGCCTCGGTCTGAACTTCCTGCTCGGACTTAGAGGTGCCAACGGCAACGGAATTGCTCTGCTCCTTACGGAGGACATCGGCAAAGAGCGAAGCGGCGAGATGGGTCTTGTAGTCCTGGCGGTCATCAGCCAGCCACATGCGCTGCCATTGCTGCTGGCTGACCTCACGGGCTTGGACTCTCTTGCCGTCAATGGTCGGGACACACAGGATGACACTCGGTTTGTTCTCGGTGGCCTTGGTCTTGAAGATATTCACACGCTCGATTCTGGCCAGTTCCTCTGTATTGGCCTGGCTCTTGAAGAGATCGACCTTCAACTCTGGCTTTTCATTAGCCATGACATAATACTTGGTAGCCATGTCCTGGCGCATACGTTCACCTGCCTCGTCATTGCCTTGCTGGACGGTGATGAAGAACTTGTTCAAGTCTTCTTTGCTTGGATAAACAGAGAAGGCTTTCTCGTTCTCAGGCTTGATATACATAGCCCACTTGCTTTCGTCATCCTTCAGCATGAGCACTTTGTCAAAGTCGACGGCACCTGAGCGTTTCACAGCATCGGTGACATCGAGTTTTGTGATGTCTTCCAACTCCCATTTATTGAGCTTGGAAACACTGACCTCCTTACCGTCGAAGTAGCTGTCATCAGGACGGAATCCCAACGAGCCGTCGGTGTTGTAGAAGTTCACGGTCTCAAAGCCTTCCTTCTGAAGGGCATGGTCAATACGTTTCTTATTCATGCCGGGAATCTCGTTATCGACCGCTAATGAAGCTCCTGCTGGCAGCACGACATCGGCCTTCTTGTTCTCAGCGTCACGAACGATAACCATCTCCTTGGTGTCCTTGTTCGGCAGGGTCTTGATTTCATCGGCAACATAGTAGTGCTTCGGAAGGAGGCTCTTGGCATTGCCGTTCTCCAGGGCATTGAACTGTCGTTTCTCCACCTTCTCGCCACGCTCTGCCTTATGGATCATGTCGAGGGAGTTGTTCACGTCCCTCTCGATGGTATCAATGAGACAAGGGTCTTCCTTGAACTCTCGTTTCCAGTATTCGATGTTCTTCATGCCTTCCTCTGAGAGTTTGGCAGGAAGTCCCAATTCCTGCATCTTGGCTGCAGTAGCAATCTCACGGACAAGCAGCTCGTGCTTCTGGGCATCCTCACTGGGGGCTTTGCCGCCACGGTTGTTCATGCCCTCACGGTTAAGACGCTGCATGTGTCCTGTAGCGGCCACAACCTGTGCCACTAAGGCATGGACGTAATCGTTGTAATGCTCGTAGTTGTCCTGCTTAGGCACATAGACAGTGTCCCTCTTGGGGTCATAATGTGCCACGCCGGTAGTGTCCATGCGAATATCCACGAGGTTGTCGCGCATCTTCAGGATGAGGTCATTGACTGGTATCTGGGTGGATGTCGCCTTGATTTCCCCTCGGTCTGCCAGTCGGCCATTCTCCTTGACCTCCTTGTCAAAGGCTTCCTTATCGATCATTGGAAGAGTCGTCTGCTCAATGTTGAAAAGGATGCGCACCTCACGGTTGCGGATAACCTTATAGTCCGTTTGCTGTTCGGGCGACAGTGCCCTGTAGTCTTCACGGCTAATCTTCACATCAGGATCTTTCTGGCTCTGGTACTCGTTCCAGTTATACCAATAGAAAGGAACACCTTTCTGGCCTGACTGTACGCTCTCGCCGCGTTTCTTGGCCTCGCTGAACAGCGTGTACTCGTTGGTCTTATAGTTGTCCTGGTCACTATGCAGTCCGAGGATGATGGCATTGAACGGCGAAATAGACACTCCTTTCTGATAGAAACTTGGAGCTTTCTTGCCGTCCTTGTTCAACCAGACACCGCCGTTTTCCTGTGCTTTGTCGAAAGCATTCACGAGAAGTGCCACTTGTTTTTCGGCAGCATTTTTCTCTTGCTGATTCTTTTCTGTCATATTATCTGCAATTTAGATGGGTTAATAGATAGAGCTTACTTATATTCCAGCACCCCCAGCACCTTGGTCTCTGCGATAGACTTGATTTCCCAATCCACCTGACAGTCCTCCATGTGCTCACGAAGGAGTTCATCGGCCTCCTTGGTATCTTCGGCATTGACATACATGACCTGTGGCGAGAACTTCTTCTGCCCCGTCTCTTCATCCACGGTGACAAGGGCCACGACAGCCTTGTACCAATGGTTATCTTCTTGTTCGGTGCCCTTGATGATGTCGGACACTGGCTCACGGGAAATAGCCGTGATGTCAAAGTCTCTTGTGCCGATAAGGTCTGTAGCAGCCTTGTTGGCACGCTTCTCGGTCTCTGTGAAACTCTCTGCATCAACCAAGTATTCCTCACTGACCTTTTTCTTCTTTCCGTCGTTCATCTCCTTAGAGTACTTGACGCGGAACTTATACCAGTTTCTTTTCATAAATTACAATGGATTAAATCATTACACTTTTATCTTTGAGCAAGTGTGCGGGTCTCGGTTCTCTGCTGTGCTTCGTAGTTCTCTGAAGCCAGCTGACGCATATGGTCGTTCTTGGCAAGAACGGCATTGGCAAGGGTGTTCAAGGGCAATGCGCCCTGATTGTAGGCATCGACAACCTTATCTGGAAGTGCTATTGTGCATGGCACCTTGTCGATGGTGGCAATCAGGCAGTTGCCGCGTATCTGCGGCTGACTGATACGTTGGTTCAACGATTCATCAGCATAAACCTTGTAGTTGGAGCGGGCTATGGGACTCGCGCCTTGTGCCTGGTTCTGACCTGCGTGGTTTTCGATGGCCTCGTGACCTGCCTTGTTCAGGAGATTGAGTCCTCCCATGCCTACAAGCACCATCTTCAGGATGGGATTTCTGACAAACATTCCGGCAACGATGCTGGCGAGGGGCATCAGGTTTTCCTTCAGTCCCAATGATTTGGTATTGCCTGTAAATGCGCCGACAAGCATGTCTGGCAGCATGGCAAGGACATAGCCGAGGTTATTTCCTATATCAGAGATACCATTCAGGCCAAAGGAGCTGAGCAGTCCGTTCCAGCCGCTTTGATTCGTCTGTAGGGGCTGTTCCTGCATAGTGGCTTGTGTGGGCTGAGCGTCTGGGGTCTGGGAAACAGCCTCATTTTGCGGTTCCTGTCGGACTTCATCCTCTTTTGTTTGCTGGGTTGTCACCCTAGGAGTTGCTTTGGCTTCCCGTTTCTGCGCTTCCTCCGCCTTTCTCTTGGCTTGCTCTGCCTTATATTGCTCCCTGTATTCAGGGGCAATAATCATGGGAACGTCATCATCGCCTGTTGCTGCACTGGTCTTAGCGGTAGGCTTTGAGGGGTTGGCACCGGGACTGGATGGCCTGTAAGAGGTATCGACGTTTTCTGTGGCCTTATCCATCGCTGCATTCAGGGCAAGATCAACACCTATGAATTTTGCTCCACCAGTCAGTGTACCCCCAACGCCACCTAAAGAAAGGTAATCGGCTGTGGCTCCCAACATGAGACCGGCAGCTTTTTCCACATGGTTAGGATTGTACCTTTTTTCGGCCTGTTCTGAAATATGGTTCTCCAACGGTGACTTGTTCATGGCCTGCGGCAAGTAGAAGATGGTGTTGGTGGCCGCCTTGCGGATGACATAATCGATGGATGACTTCGGAACTTCGTCCTTAATCATCTTGTCAATCATCATCTTCTCTATCTCTGGCGTGACTGTAATCTTCTGCTTTTTAAGCTCGTCCTTCACCATATTGATGTAGTCCTCCGTATGCTTGGAGTTCCACTTGCCAGTATAGCGAAGAGAGTCAAGGCTTGCGGCTTGTAATGACATTCCACCATCCGGGCCAGCTGCTCCTGCAAAGATGTAAGGCAGACTGCTCGTATGTCTTTCCATCTCTTCTGCCTGATTATGCCGGAGGTCTGCCATCACCTTATCCATGATGGGCAACACCTTGGTACGGAAGAGTCTTTCGTTCGCTGATTCTGCCATAGTAATCGGTTTTTATGGGTGAATGACTGTCTTTACTCTATTTTGCTCCAGAATGATCATACATGCCATGAAGTCGCTGTAGGTCTTGCCGGAGGCATACCAATCACGAGCATTCTGATAGTCCCTCGTCAACTGACGGCTCATGTCATCCATGTTACCGCCCGTCCGACTGTAGTAGTCTATGAAGGTATTCACATAGCCTTTACTGCTTTCACCTGAAAACTCCGAGGGGATCTTTATCCAAGCACCATCATTGAGTTCGGGTATGGAAACCTTTATTCCCGACTTACTGATGCCTCCTTCATCTGAAACCAGAAAGCTTGTACCATTGGAGGTGAATTGCGCCGTTCCCTTGGAAGTGGAACTGCCACCACCTGATACGCTGCCGTCGATGTCGAAGAACTGCGGCAAAGCAAGGGAAAGGGAAACGAAAGTGAGCGCACCACCTGCGGTCATGGCTATTCGCTTAGCAGTATTCTGGGGACTGGTGTGCATGGAATAATACACAACGAACGCACCGACAACGGCTATCACGGCTGCTATGACATAGCACAGCGCACGGACATAGGGCATGTAGGTCACAACACCGTCTGCAGCATCGCCGATACCAGAGGCTCCAGTATCAGCGGATGCCACAGAAGCGGTCAAAAGAAATATGAACGACCAAAAAATCTTCTTCATGTTTATTCGTTTTAGAGGTTTAGCTGGTTGAGTATCTGCTCCTTGGTCTGCTCGATGGCATTGTGATAGACTTCCATCTGCTTGGGGAAGTATTGCTCCAACCACTCGTCTTTTTCTATATTCTCATTGATGAACTTTATCGCTAACTGACGGTCGATTTCTATGGCGGCTTCACCAGACTCGCTGTTGTTGAACCATGCCTTCGTCCACCATCGGATGCCGCTTCGGTCGGGATAGACACTCACCAGTCTCGGTATGTCGAAACTCTGGATGTCTATCTCCAGTTCGGCAAGAGGGTCAATCAGGCCGCTGCTGGCTACGGCTTGGTCATAGGCTTTTTTTTTACGGCCTCACTCATAGTGCTCAAAAATATCTGATGACGGAGGGCCATGTAATTGAGAAAGTCCGCAATCAGGAGGTTCTGCACCTTCTCAGCCAGGGGAATGCTGCGTGTGCCCATACCCAGAGGATTTGCCATACTTGGAAGGGTCTCAAAGAAGTAGTTCTTCATCGCCGACATGGTGAAGATGTTGCGAAGGGCAAGCTCGGTATGTTCTGGCAGTGCGTAGATACCAGAAGACAAGTCCTGCATATAGTCCGGGAACCACCGCAACATCAGGTCTTCAATCTCCTTCTGGTCTTTGTCGTACCTGGTATGCACATCCATGTCAATGGTCACGAACTGCGGAACGGCTCCGGGAGTGCCGTTCTGCTCCAAGGCTTTCATGTTGCCATACACCATCGTCAGGAACTCCAGAGGGTTCAGTTCCACGCCGTTATACTTCACCTCCATGTGGAGCAAGTCGGCTGACACCGCCACTACCTGACCGGCCTTGACTTCCGTCCCATAGTTGGCAAAGACATTACTGAGGTGTGAATAAGTCACCTCATAAAGACCATAACGGATGACCTGATAGATACCATGGACGGCATCATTGCCGAGTCCCGTCACCTTGCCGGTGGCGATGGCTGAAAGCAGATAGTGCTTGACTGGGAAATCGACTCCATGATGGAAGAACATTTCTCCTGTCTTGGGATGCTTCTGCTTACCGTAGCCCAAAGACATTTCTACATCTTTTCCTTTCTCCTCGAACGGCATACAGTAGCCGCTGTCCGACTGGAGCATCATATCCTGCGTAAATTTCATGCTTTTTCTATGTTTTATGATTGGTTGATGTTTGTTCTGGTTATCGTGAGCGATGAATAACAGTTCGCTCTTCCTCTGGCGCATAGACAACTACAGGCTGCGGAGGCTGTGGTGTCTGAGTCTGTGCCAAAGCCCTCTGTGGGTCAGGGGCGGGAGCCTGTGGCTTCTGCTGTGCCAAGCCACCGCCAAGAGTCTGCTGGAGAGTGGCATTGTTACCAATCATCATCATACCAAGCAAGGCTCCGGCAATCTTTCCCATCCAGCCGAAACGTCCGAAGATAAGGAAAGCCGATGCAACAAGGCCGAGCATACTCATTCCCGAGACATTGCCGCTGAAGAGGTTGCTGAAGAAATTGCTGAACATGTTGCCGCCATTGCCATTGGTCATGCTGCCAAGAAAATTACTGATGCCATTCAGATTATTGTTAGCACCGTTGACGGCCTCGCTGACACCGTTCATGGCATTGCTGGCGGTCTCACCCAGACTGCTGACGGCATTGCTGACACCTTCCACCTTCTCGCCAACGCTGTCGATGGTGTCAGAACCGACGACGGCATCACCAACGATTCGGGCGACGCTCTTGTCTGTGGTCAGTTTCTCCCATGCTACATAGCCAGTGGCTGCTCCGACGGCTGCCGTCTTTGTGGCTGTACCCATTCCCTTGATGGTCTGCTGGGGATGGAGGACGGAATGGCCGACGGTCTTTGCCGTTGCCTTTGCACCGCTACCCATGAATTTCAGTCCGGCTTTCAATACAGTTGCCCAACTCATATTGCTTTTGTTTTTATTGAGGTTTCACTTAGTCGTTTTTCACTGTTTTGCTGCCCGTTTCCACCGCAGCATACTCTGCTCGACAATGTTCTTCTTGTCGGCTCCCGTCCTGGCATTGTAATCTATCTCTGCCCAGACATCACCCAACGAGGTATATTTCACGGCTTTGGTAAGCCGTTGCAGTTTCTTGTTCATCAGCTTCAGCTTGGGCCTGATGCCAAAGATGATTTCCATGCGTTCCTTCTCGGTCATCTTAATATCCGCAAGACAGACTTGTCTCACGTCATTGACAATATCGACGCTGTTCAGGATGATTTCGCGGTAGATCTTATTGCGGTTAGAGGAAAGGGCAACGGCAAGGGCATTGCTTGGATGGGCACTCAGCTGGTTGCTGAAAGCTCCGAGGTTATCGACTAGATGGTCTATCTCATGGTAGAAACCATATATCTGTGCTGCATACATGATGATACCATGAAAACTGTCAAGATAGTTGTTGAACTCCTTCTGGAGGTCGGTCGTAGCGTTCACTTCTTCCGTTATCCACATATGTCCTGTTGATTCCAGAAGCATCATCTCTTCCTGCTGTTTTAACTCTTTCTTGGCTTTATTGGTATAAAGGAGTATCATGGCCGCCAACGTCGGGTCTTGCCCCTGCGCCATGACAGTGCTCCCACCTGCTCCCCAGAAAGGGAGGGCGAGAGTCACTGCCGACAACAGAAGAATCTTATGGCAAAGGAATTTCTTCATTTTGTGTTCTTGTGTTTAGGGTCTCACTATTCTTGAAGTACGCTTCCATCTTCCGAGAGCTGCCTCCGCAATTTCTCCGTTGCTCCTGTCGAGCATTCCGGCAGTGGCGTTCTCCCAGACATCCATCATATTGTAGTAGCGGATGGAGAGATAGAGCTGGTTCAGTTTCTTGTTGAAGGCATCCAGTCGGTCATTGAGTGCCCAGAGGGTCTTACTCCGTTCGGCACCTGTGAGCATATTCTCCTTGCCACCCTTCGCAATGGCATCCCTCAAAGTGGTATAGACACTGACCAGTTCGGTGGCTGTCTCGATATAGAGGTTGTTCATCGACATTGTAGCAACAATTCCCTGGGGATTGCCAGTGATGGCCTTCTTCAGGTTGCAAAGGTTGATGAAGACTCTCACGCCATCGTCATAGAGCGAAGTACAGGCTTTCAGTGTGCTGGCATAGCCTTCAGCGGTTTTGAGGTACTTGTTGTACTTCTTCTCCCAAGAGTGAATCATCGTAAACTCTGCTGCGATGGTGTTCTGAAGGAGTGCTGTCTTTTGCTCATCCTCAATCTGCGCCTTAATCTGGGCATTGATGAGTTCGTTGCCCTCGGCAAGGGCTACATACTCCAAGGGGTTGCTGGATGTCAGCTGGGCATAGGCCGTACCATGCCCCAACCACAACAGGGCATAAGCAAGCAGAGCTGTCATCAGCCACCCATGGCTGTTTCCAAAGTCATGAAGGCCATACATTAGATTATCTGTTTGTGATTTCATATACTCCTCTGCGTTGTTTGTTGTATTCTACCCGTTCTCTGATAATGCCGACCACATCCACTTTCTCCTTCACACCGTAGATGTCGAGCTTGGGATTGGTTCTGTCACCACTGTAGATGCTGACAGTCTTCAACCCAAAGAGCTGTTCCATGATGTCACGCTGCTCACAGAAATCCACGATGCGGTAAAGTTCAATGTAGTCGCTGGTTCGCTGGAACACTCCGTGCTGGATGATGAGCTGTTCTGAGGAAATGATGAACTGGAGCTTGCTGAGATACAGACAGCCATAGAGCACCATCAGCATGGTCACACTGCCTAATAGCAGGAACGGCATCTTGAACGTGATGGCATCATGTCCGGCAACGAGGAACAGCACAAGACTCACGAGGCACATGAAACCTTGTGAGATAATGTACTGTCCCCAATGCGGACGTAGCGTGATGATGCGGAATCGTCTGACTGTCTGTTGCATACCGTTTATCTGCGCATACCATGATGCTTTGTTTCTTCACTCTCGTTGACTTCAACATTGCCGTCAGCATCCAGATCGACACCTGCAGAGACTTTCTTTTCCTCATCTTCTGCCTCGGTCTCTTCCTTGACACCAAGGGCACTGGCAAGCTCAGTCCTGAATGCCTTGCCTGCCTCCAGAGCCTTTTCCCTGATTTCCTCCTTGTCCTCAGGTGCCACAAGCTGCGAGTGCTGCATGGTGTAGGCATCCTCGTAGAGGGTTTCATAATGTGCATAGAGCTGCCACAAGGATTTGGGAAGCAAATCTATCTGGCCATCTTTGGGATGAAGGACCTCCTTTACACTCGGAATGTCATTGGGATGCTTGCGGAAGGAATCAACATAGTCTTTGAGTTCATCCTTCACATTGTCCTTGGCAAGAGGATTGGTCTGTCTTTCAATGATAGCCAGCAGTTCTTCGTTGAAGTCCTTGTAGCCAGGTGATGTTTCCTCACGTACAATGCGGTCAGTCGGCACATTCTCCTTATCTGCCAACATCTTGAACTGTTCTGCGAACTTCATTCCGGCTTCGTCCATGTCGAAACCGATGTGGAAGGTGGCATCCTTGGCTGTACAAATCAGTCCTTCGAGTTGTCGCGTGGAGGGATTACCGCCAGTGGATGCAAAGACCCCATGGGAAAGTTCCGTCTTGGCTTCAGCATCGAGGTTACTGCCTTTGCCCATCAGGATCTGATAGAAGGCCATGGCATCGTAGGCACTTTCAAAGACGAACACACGTTTGGCATCCTGTAGCTTGGTGGCTTCCGGACTGGCCAGCCATAGCCCTTCACTGGCATTTGAACCTCGTGCAATACCTTTGTAGGATGTGCCGTCCAGTTTCTTGCGCCCCCGTTCTTCCAGACCGACAATCTTATCCTCTTTGCCGGGGACAGTCATGGGAAAAGCAAGATTCCTATACACCTTACCATCAGTTCCCTGTCGCTCTGCAAGGAAGAAGGACTTCCTGAATGCGTACTGAGTACTGAGGTTCAGGCCTCTTGGCTTGAAGTATGGATAGAAAGGCTTTTGAGTTTCCCTGTTGCTGCCCTCGAACTTGTGCAAAGTGTAGTCGTCTAACCTGAAGTTTGCCAACTGCTGTCGGCTGGTCACAATCTTTGTTTCCCTGTCTTCAATGGGATTATTGAGGAGTCGGTTGCAAACAAGAATGACAAGCCTGTCCTTATCCATCCCAGGAGTATATTCCTTGAAAAAGTCAGGATGCTCTTTGATAAAACTGATGATATTGTAGTTTCTATAGACAGGTGGCTTGAAACAGCAACAGCCATTGGCCGTAACGAGAAACTTATCCCCATGAATACGTTGACCGTTGCTGTCCAGACGTATATACGACGGGTAGCGCAAGCCATCACGTCTATTGAGCGAATAGCCTGCATCTATCAGCAAATCCTGAATGCTGATTCTTCTCTTGAACTCATCGTAAGAAACAATTGCCATGGTTCTTGTGAATCTTTTTACCTTAATACTATCTACCTAAACCCACTCCGTGCATTCCGGCATTGACACCAGCATCAAAAGCCCTTGATGCGATTTCCTGTGGAGAATCGACACCAGGCTTGAAATAGATATGCGGACGCGGGTCATGGTCATGATGATGTTCCATGAAGAAAGAGGGCCCACTATGGTGCATGTGTCCGAGTTCTCCCATCACGGCGAGACCTGCAAGCAAAGCTCCACCAATCTTCGCACCGAGTCCTGTGTGCTCTCCTGGAATGTTCTTCATGTCCACTTCCTTGAAGATGTGGCTAAAGAGCTTCATACGATGGTAGTCATCGATGGCCATAAACTTGTCATACTGCTTCTGGTTGATCTCATGGGAGATTGATTCTCCATTGATGACAGCGGTCATGCGATAGAGGGCATTGCCCTTCACATCCTTCTGATGTTCGCCCTGTTCATTACGGACAGGCTCCACCTTAATGTCATCCACCATGACTTCACGGCCATGCTTGCCTTCACGGAACCAGCCCTTACCCTCGTTCATCTCATAGAGGCTCTGACCATCGACATGGGCAACGGCTCTATCTTCCAGTTCACTTTGTACTGAGAGTGATGGGCCGAGCGGCTGCACCCCCTGCGTATTAGTCCGTTCAAGCAAGATACTTTGTCTCTGGTCGAGTTCTGCGGCAACCTCGGGCTTCAGCGCAATGGCGATATGCTCCTTGCTGTTGAGCATATCCATCGTCACCTTATCCGCAAAGTCATTCTTGACCACATCATTGATGATGTCAAGACGCGCCTGTACGGGGACTTCCTTGATGCTGTTGCTGTTGAGCTTCTTCAGCTCTTCATCGGTCAGGTCATAGATAAAGTCTTGCTTGGCTCCAGCAGATTGGATAGTAAGAGTCTTCTTTTCTGGGTCAATGATAATGCCGTGACTGTCGAGACATTCACGGAACTTCTCATTGGTGAAATAGACCTTGCTCGTAATGAGTTCGTTGTATGGTTTGGCTGGTTCTACAGGTCTTGGCTTGACTTCTACGGGTTTGATGACCGTCTGGAGGTCTGCCAACACGTCCTGTGACGGTGGCTGAACCTGCGTATGCTGACCTTTGTAATAGAAACCATAGGCTCCGTTCTGGAGTTCTCCGGGCTTCATGCGGCCATCCGGACGGTCTGGAACCATCGGCGCACCTTGCATGAACAAGGCACCGCCGACTCTGCGCATATGCCATCCTTCCTGCTGACGGGGTGTCCAGCCAAGGAACCTGCCATGATAAGGATCCATCATCGAGTGAAGTCCTCGTCTGTCCCACGGCAAGCGGCCATATTCGCCAACACCGATACGGTAGCCGTGCAATCCCATGGCGACACGGCCATTGGCATTACGGGCATGGACGAAACTCCTTGGCAAATAAAAGTCGTTGGAAAGAATTGCGGCAAAGGTGTTGTAGGCTTTCTTGTTGGCTGAATTGGTGCCCCAATCTACCATCGCCCGCATCTGCTGCTGATTAATGGGGTACGTCAGCAAAGGGCTGTCATGCCCCTGCACGGCAAGGGCTAAGCCATCCCCCTGACGGATGATATGTCCCTGCATACCATTACGTCGGAGGATGTCCTGAAGCTCTGGTGCCAAGTCGCGCCCCATAGGTAATGTGTTTGATCTGATAGACATACTGTTTCGGTTTAGTTGTCTTGTGCATTCTCTAACTGTTCTCCCTTCCACTCAACAAACTGCTCTGCGCTTTCCTCATTGATAATGAGGTCACGCTCCTTGCAGAATGCGGTGAATTCCTCCTGCCACTCAGGAGAATGATGATTGACATAATCAAGCCAACCATATTCGCCACTCTGGAATTTCTCCACGAGTTCGTCTTCAGGGTAATACTTTGTAGCTGCCATTGTTCTCTGGTTTTGGGTTTAACTTCTATCCTGGGGTTAGCGTTGCATCACACGCATACCCATCTTCTTCTGTTCCTGCCACAACTCTTCGGTGTAGTCTTCCTCGTGGACATAGTTCAGATCGCCGTTGTCATCGGCGACCCAGCATCCGAAGGCTCCGAAGTTGTACTTGTCCCACTCACGCTTGGCTTCGCGCCGCCAAGTCTGTTCGTCACCGGCAGCGAAACGGATGCCAGTCTTGCTGTTGAGGTCGATGCCGATGGCAATTTCCTCGTCTTCATCACTGAGGATTGAGAGGACATCACCGTTCTGCAACTTCTGCATCTCTGCACCTGTGAGGTGATAGCGGTCGGCCACATACTGCATGTTGCGACCGATGACCGGCATGGAGACACAGAGAACCTGTTTGCTTTCGGGGTCAATCTGGAAGAAGCGCTTGCCTCCGGCTTCCTTATTCTCCTCGTTGCTCTCCAGATGCCCGATGATGGCCTTGCCTTCCAGAAGACGCTGCTTCTGCTGGTCATTAAAGAGGTTCAAGTCATACTCATCGAGCTTGGGATAGAAGAGAACATCGACACCTCCTTCAGGAGTGCGGACAAGGCTGAACCTCGTTCTTGCCCTTACTGTCTCACCATCCTCGGCAGTAATAACAATAGGTAACACGGGCGAGCGACGACCGTTGCAGATGTTCTGAAGGACATCTACAGGAAGATCTTCAATCATCTCCTGCGTAAGTCCGAAACGTTCGAGCGTACCGTATGGCACCTCGCTTTCTTGAAAATGATTAATCATACTTTTCAGATTTCAAAATTTATACTATTGCCCGACATGGACTGTTTTACGATGCAAATTTAGAGCTTGTTTCTATATTAGATATTAAAAGCCTTATTTGCAAGCATCTGATTTAAGAAGGTTTAATTTAATAGTATGGAAAATGAGCAAAAATCATACTATAAACAAAAAGAAAGTTAGAGTTTGATTGTTTAACCAATCGTTTTTCTTTGAGTATCAGATTATGCCTTACCTTTGCGACATGAAAACAATCAAGCTCATTACCTTAACGGCCTTTGTCTTTTGGCTGAACATGCCATTATATGCTCAGTTCAATACGATAGGCACGATTAACAACAAACGTGTAAGCACAACAAATCCGCCAAAGTCACATGAAACTTTGACGGATAGCACTGAAGTAGTTGACTCCATTCCAAAATCCAAGGCTACGAATATTGAAGGGGACGGTCAAACCATAGATTCATCAATGAGTAATCAGGATATGATGTCTCTGGTTGCCCTTCCCCTGAAGAATATCCATATCAGTTCTGGATTTGGTATGCGTATGCATCCAATATATCGCAAACGAATCTTGCATAATGGAATAGACCTTTCTGCACGCTATGAGAACGTCTATTCAATGTTTCCTGGTACTGTCATCAAAGTTGGACAAGATAACAGGTCTGGTAAGTTTGTTACAGTAAGGACTGGTGATTATACCATCAGCTACTGCCACCTCTCTCAACCATTCGTCAAAGAGAATGATTATGTAAATGCTGGTATGAGCATTGCAATCTCTGGTAATACGGGAGCGTCAACAGGCCCGCACTTACACATCACAGCAAAAAAAGATGGCCATGCATTCAATGCAGCCATCCTTTTAGAGTACATCATGAGATTGCAAATGTAACTTGATAAAATTATTCTTCCCAGATTATTAAATCTCGATTTAGGGGTATCAAATACTGCGAACCACGCTCACCTGTTATTATGTAGTTGTTTGCAAGATGCTCGTCAAACTTTTCAACGAATGCCTTTCTTATACGGGCGATATTCTCATTTAATGCATTTCCCAAAGGGTTAACCACTTTAGTTATGGTGAGGTTGAGCCTGGCTTCATCTGTATTAGGACGCAGCTGCCTGTAGATATTGAGGAGCTCGTTGTAATAATCCTGCATGTGCTTGTAAATGATACCTTCAGGATAGCGCAGATACAAGAAATAGATGGCTTTCGGCAATGCACCCATTTCTATTTCCATATCATTGTAGTCAGGAAGGAAGATACGATAGTCCGGAGTGATTACCATGCGGGACAATGGTTCCTGCTTGTCGATGAACTCATGAATCGCCATCAAAGAAACACCTTCAAGCCTGAGCTTCTGAACGGTCATGCGAAGCTCACGTAGGATTTTGGCTGTCTCTATCAGGCTTTGTTCCTCAGCCAATTCTTCTTTTGTTTTCTCTGTGACTTGATAGTCTTCTGATGCATCAAGTCTTTTGTCCTCATCCAGACCGAACCGCCTTAATATGCGCCCCAGTATTCCTGTGTTGCTCTTGGATGCTTTGGGCTTGTGTCTTGCACTTCTTTCTTCTTCCATACCTTCGATGTCAAAAGAAGGTAATGCGGATGGAGAAGGCGTCGACATTTCACAGGCTGCAGGTTCTTCTGAGTACCGACGTTCATATCTTATAGCTGATTCAGAACGTTGAACCTCCTTACGCATCATTTCCCAATAAAACGCTTCTCGACTTTGTATCATCAAACGCATAAAATCTTCAAGAGAATCTGGTTTAGTGAAATCAAAGTCCGATAGTCCTATCTGAAGGAATCTGGTATCGCCACTATATCCGTCCTGTCTTCCCTCAAAGATGAATGACGGTTTTAGACTGTTCTTAGTATCTGTATCAGAGATATATTGAACGAAAGCATTACTCTGAACCTTTGTCACAAGTAGTTTGGGAGAAAGGTAAGGTGCGTAGTATCTGACCTTTGCTTCAATATCATGCTCTCTCAGCAAGTATGGCAGATAGTAGAAGTCCATTCCAATATTGGAGAACATAGACTTCAAATCAAAGTACTTACTGCGGATGAAGTCATTTGCATCCACATCATAGCCATTCTCGATGTAAAAAACCTGATTGTGGTCTGGTCGGAATGGTAATTCCTTGAATAGTATTTCGTTTACTGCCATTACTTTGTTCTTGTTTGTGCGCCAGCAAGGAAATCCTTGCCAGCGCAATCGTTATTATGTTATTTCTTACCAAATAGCTTACCCAGCAAACCATTTTTCTTTGGTTCCGGTTCGGAGGGCCGTTCTAATGGCTCGTCGTCATCTGCAAAATAGTCGTTGGTCTCGACCATTGAAGCACATGGAGATGCCATATCATAGCACACCTTACTGTAGAACTTGCTCCTGCTACGACGCTCTTTCTCGAACATGGCTTGCGTCTCTTCTGCATTTGCAGAAAAACGGAGTGAGTTCTGTACACCTATCTCTCCAGCTACCTTCTCTACATCTTGATCAGCACCAATGTAGGTGAATGTCCACCCCATCTGACGGAGTTCCTGAACAAGTGACTTTATTTGGTGACCGCTCCAGGTACGTGACGCATTCTCATAGCCATCAGTGATGATGGTGACAAGCACACGGTCGCCATGAGTAACCTTCTGCTGGAGTTCGCTGATACAAGTACCCATTGCATCATAGAGGGCTGTACATCCAAGTAGAGGATAGTCTTCACTAGTGATGTTGCGAGCATCTGCAATAGGCTTGGCTGAATAGATACGGTTGAGGAAGTGCTCACCGGCACTAAACGAAGCAAGTGTGACATACTGCTGCAGTTCCGGGTGTTCCTCCTGTGCCATGCGGATGGTGGCAAGGGTTTCGTTTACACCGCTAAGTGCCTGAGTGTAGATGGTTTCCATTGACCCTGATGCGTCAAGGATAACGAGGTTGTAAATCTTCTGAGTTTCCATACTTTTGAATTTAAATGTTGAACTTCTTGTCGTTTGACGGTGCAAAGTTATATAGCTTTAACCACCACGCCAAGAAAAAACATTTTGCAAGACTTGCAAAACAGAGTCCTTTCACTACGAAACCCTCACTTTTTCATTACTTATAATATCAGCTTTTTGTATAGTCATTAATAAAGTCTTATTTTTGATATATCGAAATCAGGATGGAACCTGTTTAGATCAACTTTTCGTGGAATCCCTTTAACCTGACCATTTTCACTAAACTGCCATATGTTATAATGCCCCGTACCGTTAATTACAGGCTCTTTTGAACCATAACGTCCAATCATGAGATAATAATTGTTGAATTCTGGAGCACAATATGTGTTGTATGACCTGTTTGTTCCATAAATAAGAGGATATTTGCCATAATGCTTCTTGACCAATTCGCAAAAGAGACGTATGCTATCTTTATCAACTTCCTCTTCAACATCTACCATTGGAATCAAGTCTTGCATCTCCTTATTAACGATTGATGAAAAATTCATAAACTGTTGTGATATATAGCTAGTATTTCGAAGATAATGATATGAACCAACTAAAATACCATTATCTTTTGCTCCTTTAATATTCTTGCTATATTTTTTATCTATATGAGTAGCCCCCTCTGTTGCTTTAATATAAACAAATTGTATGTTTCTATCTTTACAAACGAGTGACCAATCTATATCGCCTTGATGATTTGAAACATCGATTCCGTGATAATCTTGGTTATTATCATTATCGGCTTTGTTTGAAGAATCTTTTGAGATTTGATTACAAGCAACAAACAGAAAAGCTAAAACATATATGCAAAACTTATATTTCTTCATTTTAATTGACTTCACATTTATTCTTTGCTGTCTGAGTATATTTCAGGAAATAAAAAACACATTTCATTCATGATCTGACATTGTTATAATCATTTTTTACGTTCGACAAAAAGTTTTGCTTTATCTCAAAAAGAAAGATAATAATAGAAGTATTATGGCAATAATGGCAGTTACCATCCACAGGACGTTATTGCCCCCTTTGCCATTTAGTGCTTCACTAAGTTTATGTTCCAAATCCTTGGCATGTTCCTTTGCCAAAGCCAATTGCTTCAGGGATTCTGTGTTCTGAGTTGTAATCGCTGCAAGATTCTTTTGAAGCTGATTATTTGATTCTTGCATTTTGCCAAGACTCTTATTCAACTCGTCTTGGTGCTTCTTTTGCTGTTCTTGCTGCTGCTTCTGAGCCTCAGTCAGTTTTGTTATCTGCTCCTGATGGCTCTTTTGTATTCCCTTCAGTTGCTCTTGAAGTTCTTTATTCTGCTTCTGAGCAGCTTGTACTTGTTCATTATGTTTCTTTGTTGCTTCTTGCTGAGCCTTTACAGAATCCTCCTGCGCTTTGGTCAAAACCTTTAGCTTTTCCTGAAGTTCTTTGTTCTGCTTCTGACTCGCTTCAAGCTGATCCTTAAATTGTTTCTTAATTTGCTCAGTCAATGCAGCACGCGATTTAGTCTTCTTTTCGCTGACATTCTCAACCATCTCGGAAAAGTACTGCCCAAGTCCATTAGGGGTCGGAGCACATTTATCCACCAATTGCTTGATAAAGATTTTTTCCTCAACATGACCAATGGCTCCTATTGTGGGAGTGTTCATTGAAACAATCTGTTCAAGCACCGCAACATCATCCAGACTTTCTATCCTTATTCCACCTCCTCGTACTAATGCTATCATGTCAAAATTATTTCTGTCGAGAGACTGTAAGGTACCAACAAGTTCTTGCGCATTAGAAAAGTTTGCACGATACTCAGTAAAATCAATAGCAGATTTAGCAGCATTGATACCAGCTTCAAAATCACTCATGGTTATGGAACTGGTTGCAAATAGAAGGGCAATGCGAGGACGTTGGTCGGTGAACAAGAGTTGTTCAAGTATGGAATCTACATTCTTGAAACCATCTGTAGATTTCTTCTGCCGGAGTTCCATCCTTTTAATCTCATTCTCATCAATGGCTTGTTCCTGGACAATCTCAATACGACTAACATTTAGAACAATCTGTATCTGCCCTCGATTGTTGACATTTCTGCTTAGCACGCCGCCGACATTAACAAGGTTGCCGTTCTTTAAGTTCTCACGCTGCTGCTGAGTGACATACATCGTTATCTCCTCCTGGCGGTCTTCATCACGGAGTGTATCATAGAAAAAGCCATTATAACTTTGTCTGCCACTTGCAAGATAGACACCACGGAGATAAACCACCTGAGCGTTGACGGATTGTTTCGCTAAGATGGAATTAAATATGCCGATTATCTCTGACGGTTTATAGACCGTTACTGGCATATAGTCTGGGCTCAATGTTAATTCACTCATCTGCTAATGCTTAATTGATTGAGTTATTTCTATCCTTTTTATTATATGGTCTGTTGATGCAACACTATTAATTCTATTATAATAAGAATTTAATGCGTTTTGAAGTTCTTTATTGTCAATGACACTAGAACGAACAGGAAAAACCATTTCCTCCTTATCATTCTTGGAAGGTTTAAAATCTTCAAATCTTTCGATACCATGTTCATTTTGATTATATGATAACAAGATTTTTCCGATAGTAAAGCTTACTTGTCTTTTTGAAGTCGTTTGGTATTTATCATCAACGGAAAGGAGAAAACTATTATACACATGTTGTTCCAGAATATCCAATAGTTCCTGCATCTTCAACTTGCCCTCTTTAATATCAGAGTAATCAGATGGATATACCATTCTCATATAACATAAAGTAATCAGAATATCAGGATGAACATATTGATTATTCCCGAAACCTTTCAAAGCTAATCTACAGTGGTTGATTATCTTATCAATACTGCGTATGCTTAATGTTGACTTCCCAATAGTTTTTGCCATCATGTTCAAAAACAAATCACTTTCTGACTCATTAAAAGAATACTCCTTTCGTTCTTTGCTATCAAAGAATTCCGAAAATTCATACTGCTCAAATAAATATCGGCAGAATGTATCCGTATCAGGACGTGGTAGTGTATATTCCAGGTCGATGAAACGACGTAGGTATGCATTGCCATCAAGGTTTGGACTACCATAATATCCCTGAATAGCATATTGAAGCTGTTTTTTATTTGTGGCCAGTACAAACACAAGATTCGGAATATCAAAGAGATGCTTTATCCGTTCAAGTGTCTTTACTGCGAATGTTGGATTACACCTATCCAACTCATCAACAATGAACACTACAGGATGCTCGATGTCCTTTACATTAAAAGCTACATATTCTTGTAAGGCTGACTTAAAATCCAAAAGAGAGGCTTTTGATTCTTTATATTGGTCTAAAGCTTTAGAAAACTCTTCTTCAAGGACATCACTTGTTTTATCTACTATTTTATCACAGTCAGCACCAGTTAATTTCTTAACAAGACCTTTTCCCAACTCAATAGCGCCAGTAGTTAACACTTTAGTTGTTACTGATGCTACTTTCTTGAAAGAAGCATCGTCAGCACGTAACTCTTTCAGTTCACCCAACAAGGCAATTAGTGGGTCTTCAACAAAATCACACTCCCAGGCATTGAAATATAAAGCAGGGAAACCTTTGAGTTCAAGATATCGCCTCCACATCCTGACGAACGTTGTCTTACCAGTTCCCCAATCTCCATCAAGAGCAATAACAGTACCTGTCTCACCGTAAGTAGAAACGACATCGGCAAGTATTGGCGCAATGCTTTTTCGGCCTAATTTGCAGTTCAAAAACGGGTCGTTCTCATCGACTTCGATTTCAGGCAAATGTCTCTTTAGTTGCTTCATATTTGAAGGATTTGAATGGATTATACGTTATAATGTCTATGATTTCCCAGAAGGATATAAGCATAATAATACACTGTGTCTTGAGTCATACGGCTCTTACCCGTCCAAACATTTCGCATACGTTCATCGTTTTCAATAAAGAAGTCTTCTATCTTATTGGCATTCCTTACACTTTTAGTACAATACTTTACGACCATACGTTCCCAGCAATACTTTCTTTCTCTATCAAGATGCTCTCGAAAGCGTCTTTCTGGAGCAGCAGTAATACCAATCTTCACGTATTCATAATAACGATGGTATTGTCCAACACTGCGAATGAGCGATGGAATGACATTTGAAGGTTGACCCTCATAATATAGATATTCAACTTTCATCTTGAACGTCTCTTATTCCTCTTCTGAATCTGTTACTTTTTCTGCCAATGGAGCGAGCTCAAATTCTAAAATATTTGATGGTATACCCATTTCTTTGAACAGGTATGTTAATATGCTACGCTTTGTATTTGTACTGCATGAAGAATAGATATAACATCCATCTGCAATCTTGGATCTTTCCTTGGTGCTCTTTTCGTGAACCCAATAATCCTTGCTTGCTAAGTAAGTCATAGAGGATGGATTTTCATTGTACATCATCTTACTTACTTGCTCCAACATCTGTTTCCATGTCCATACCTGATGACGTTCGTCCCTGTATCGGAATCCCATTATGGAACGTCCTGTTAGTTCAAATTCGTCATCGTCAAATGAAACCAGCTCATACTCCTTTTCGAGTGGTTCATAGTCGCTGGTTATCATAGGCCATAAATGAAGGAAGTTATTAATCAGAATCTTTTGTCTTTCCAGAATTTCTTCCAGAGTCCACTTCGTACAATGTTTTAGAAAATTTGACAGACAAAAAGCGGAGTTGTCAAAGCCGTTGACTTTGTTACCCTTCTTATCAATATACCCTTCTTTCTTTTCTTGGAAAGAGTGGTTGCTGTAAGATGTATTGAAACCTGTCAAAGTCAAATTGGCAAATGTATGCAGATACGTAGAATGGATTTCTTGCCAATCATCGCCAAGTTCTTGTTTCCATTGGGGTGTCAGAGTCTGAGGCATAATATGTTCGATTGTAAAAGTGCCATCCTTCATTTTATCAACAATGGTATCATTAGCTTCTGGACTGTTCTCGTTCTCCATTCTTTCAAACAAGAAATTGCGGTAACTGCTTGGAATACGATATATTTGTCTTGTAGGAAATGATTCTTTAACCTCATAATCTGTAGGGAAGGCAGAGGTTCCTTGCTTCCTAAGCAATATATATTTCAGTAGTTGAGAATATGGCAAGGTAAGTTCAACCTGACGCTGCTCATGCCTTCTAAATATCTTCAAAATATCAGTATGAAGAATGGCAAACATCTTCTGCAATGCATTCGCTGGATAATTGCAGATAATGCGTCGTGCCCAGTAATTCTCCACTACATCAAGAACAGCATATTTCTCATCCTCAGACAATCCTTGTTCAACTGCATAATCAAAGAAGGACAACAAGAAAGGCAAATGAACCGTAGTGCCAATGTAGGATATTTGCTTCAATTTGCGGTCAATCCGTTCATTACCTGTTTCACCTTTTAATATCTGGCGATAGAATTGTGCATGTTTAAGCATATCCTCCAGAAGTGTACGGCGTTCTATTTTTGCTTCTTCATCATATGATTTGAAGTCAAAATACATGTCATCAATGTTGCTGATGACACCTCTTTTTATTGTTAGGTAATCACGGATGAACATAGTAGGCTCTCCATCGGTAAGCTTTTCAATCTTACCCCAATAGGCATGATAGTACTGTTCTTGCTCTTGAGGTGTCAAAGACATCAATAGATAATTGCGTACCTTATCTGCTTCTTCGAGGTCCTTGCCACATGAGTTCAAAGACTCAAAGATAAGCTGTGGATTGTCTTTTGAGTCCAGACATATATCTATGATTATCAGTTTCTCTATTGCCTCAATCAAATCCGTAAAGGTAAGTTCACTTGCCTTAATCATCTGATAGAAAAGCTGATAATTGGAAGTTATGCCTGAGTTCTTTACAAACTCATCTGGGTTATTTTCAAAGAGTGCATCATAAGCCTCTAAGTCGCCCTCTATAGGCTTCAGCTTTATCTGACGATCAACACGGCGACGAACAGCATAAAGGTAGTTCTTGCGAACTTCCTCTAAGTCTTCATCACCTTTCTGCATATCTCCATTTGCAACAGCATTCAATCCAGCAAGTATCAGCAATGAGAGGGTCGTAATACGCTGCTGGCCATCAATGATGAGAAGGTCATCTTCTGTCTCACTGGCTTTGGTTGAAACAATGCTTCCGAAGAAATGGCTATGTATGCCATCTCGATGTATCTTTTTTAAGTCTTCAAAAAGACGAGAACAATGTTTCTGCTGCCAGGCGTACTTTCGCTGATACAAAGGTATTATAAACAGAGTCTTGGCTCCGTAGAAATAATCACTTATCTTGGTTGCGTCTCGCATATTGAATCTCTTTATTGGGGTTAAAATTAATTTTGTAATGAAGTGGCTGCCCCATCAATGTCATGACCTTCCATTTCAAGCTCAGTAATGCATGAACCTGTAGCATAGAAGTACATTGTGATGATAATGTTGATGGCGGCGTTAATCTCCTGTTCAGAAGCAGTCGGGGAAATATGTGCTTCGTTATTTCTCCACTCTTTAACCAGCAACAGGTATTGATAGAGCTTTTTATACTCTTCGTTATCGCTGAACTTAAGAGTCCAGAGAGGACGAATAGCGTGGATTACATCCTTCCATGTAACATCGTCACCTTCATGCTGTGGCTGTACCTCACTGCCTTTCATTAAATAGAAAAGTTTTTTGAGGTATGCCTCAAACTTAGTAACAAGAAGGTTGAATCCCACATGTTTATCCACCAATGTGGCTTCTTTGACAAACAGATTGGAGAATGCACGGCTGATGAAGAGTCCCACGCCATCAAGGGTTTCAAGGGTTTCTTTACCAAGCACATAGAAAACACTGTCAATGACTTCCTCTTGGGGACGCATTGATTTCTTCAATCCGGAAAGGGAGATATTCAGTATGTCCTTGATTCCGAACTTAATCTTGTCAATGTCAAGAACAGGGTCAGTTTCTGGTTCAATTGGTTTTGTGAGGTCTTCCTGAGGCTCTGTCGGATGGTGTTCCGCATTTTCAAGCGTTACCTCATCGTTCAGCCATGCAAGAAGAATATACTCTCTAGACACAGGGTCAAGTATGAACTTACGAAGAATCTGGTCAGCCTGTGGCATTACCATGAATGGTGGACAGGCAGTTCCTGTTATCTTCTTCAAGAACTCACTGGTTTTCTGGAGATCGAGCGTCAACTTAAGATTCTCAAAACGGTTAAACTCATTTAGATTCCTCTCATTAACATCACTACTCATAATGTTGATGAGCTGGCTGGCATTGATACCTGTGGCCTCGCTGAGATTCATGATTTGCTTCTTTAATTCGCTAATCTGATACTCTGCGATATAGTCATGAATAGTCTTGCCCTTGTCAAGATGCAAATCTCCACTCTGCAGGTCATGCAGGATAATAAGTGCAGTACGTTGGTCTTTCTGGGGGAGGGATGCGAAGGTCTTACATAATTCCTCGAAAGCAGCCTTAGTCATTTCACTACCAGGACCTTCCGTGTAGAGGTTCTTGATGAATTTTTGGAACTTGGAATCAATATACTCAGCATTAATGGTTCCTGTGCCGGTCTCTGTAATGTAGGTGTCGATAGTGTATTCCCAAGGTTCTTTAGGTTCACCAGGTTCTCCACCATCAAAGAGCTCTTTATAACGCTGAAGGAGTATTAAATAAGTCTGCTCATCCAACTCCATCTTAACCTTGGTATATGTGCTTCCATGCTGGAACTCATATTCACTCTTCTCCCAGACAAAACCTTGCAACTTCGCAGCTTCAAGAAGATGAGTCATCTCGCAGAAACACTTGGCAAACATATTCTTGTCTTCTCGTGTATCTGGAAGTTTCTCAAAGTTCATAATTTTATGAGAATGGAAGATGTCACGAATTGTCAGGAAACGCTGGTTGATGTTAGAGAGATTCTTTTCCAGTTTGTCAACGAACACACCAAGCGGTCTATCAACATACACCTCCAGCGCATCATTGATATTCTGCTCCATGGTGTACGGATATGAGTAATACTTGATGGTGCCGAATGGCTTATCTGGCCCGAAGAGTCGATTGGTACGAGAGAAGGCCTGAATAATGTCAACGTACTTCATGACCTTATCCACATATAACGTATTGATCCACTTGGAATCAAAGCCTGTAAGCATCTGGGTAACCACAATCAGGAGGTCAATCTGCTTGGAATGGTCATTCTCAATGCCGATATATGGCTTCTTATGAGCAAGACGCTTTGCAACATCCTTTTTATATTGAGCATAGTTTGCCAGCTTGTAATTCATGCCAAACTTCGCATTGTAATCTGTCAACATTTCCTTGATGGCATCCTCGCGGACAATACCGCCATCGCTATTGTCGATATTATTGTCAAAGACAGCGACTACATTCATAGAGGGATGATACTGCTTGAATAACTTGTAATATTCAATCGCCTCAGGAATGTTCTTTGTGGCAAGCATAGCATGGAATTTGTCGTTCTTGCTTAACTGAACACGACTCTTCACGATGTCATTGACGACAGCCAAATGATGTATATCTGTCTGATAGATGTTCTTTGGCAAGTAGCTTTCGATTCCTCTTACCTGTTTACCGTTCTCGATATATGTCTCAGGCATCTTAAGCTTGTTGACGAACTTATCGTAGATTTTGGCAAGTTCTTCATCCTCATCAACAAGTTTCAGATACTCTTCTGTCGTTTTCTTTGGGAGAGGTTCATCAGGATTCCTGTCCTTCAGCTTAAGATCTATCTGGTGGAAAGCAACAAGCTCACGAAGTTCATTATCATCGTATGTGTTGACCATATATGGGTCAAAGCCAAGTACGTTCTTGTCTGGAATACCACTGGCAATGGTATACTTGTGGAGCATGTCACCAAAAAGGGTTTCTGTCGTAATCTCGTTTTTGGCGTTCTCCTCAAACACGGGAGTTCCTGTGAAACCGAATAGGAGAGCACGTGGGAATGTATGCTTGATACTCATAAGCATTTCGCCAAATACGCTTCTGTGGCACTCATCAATGATGAATACCAGACGCTTCTTGCCAATTTTGTCAATGATTTCTTTTGAGATAGTCGGACCTTCCTTTATGTTACTCATCTTTTGTATGGATGTAACAATAAGGCGGTCATCATTATCAGTACTCTTCAACTTCGAAAGGAGTACTGTCGTATCAGAAGTATCTTGTATGGAGTCAGTTTCACCTGCAAAACCTCTATATTCGTCAAGTGACTGGAGGGCAAGTTCTATGCGGTCAAGAAGAAAAACCACCTTGTCAGCATCTCCACTCTTGGATATGAGTTCTGCGCTCTTGAAGGAGGTCATGGTCTTACCAGAACCTGTTGTATGCCAAATATAGCCGCCACGATGGAGGTGATCATCCCAGTTCGTTTTGTTCACGACATCGCTTATCTTACTTGCAGCAAAGTATTGGTAGCTGCGAAGAACCTTCAATGTCTTATCCTTATCATCTGCAATAGTATAAAAACCTACCATCTGATGAGCCATTGGGATAGATAGGAGATTTGTAGCAACCTGCTTCCAATCACTTACAATATCATTATTGAAGTCCTCCCAATGGAAGTAGAACTGCTCTTGGAACCTCTCTTCAACACCCGGGTTAGCAAAGTACAGAGTTTCCTCAGGAGTCATTGCCACATATATCTGAATCATCGAGAATATACCGCTTTGGAAAACTCCTTCGTGGACGTATCGCTTGATTTGGTAGCATGCCTGACTAACATCGACTTTACTACGTTTCAACTCAATATGTATGACAGGCATACCATTGATGAGGAGCATAACATCACCCCTACGGTCGCCAGTCATAGCGTCGGCAGCCTTGAACTTTGGCTGACGGGCTATCTGATAGCGACTCTGGCCTGATGAAATCTCCATTGGGTCAAAGATTTTGAGATATACTTCCTTGCCAAAGTTGTTGATGTCGGCCTCATTGTCACGTTTAATGCTTACCTCCTGGGCATTGATAAAGCGATTCATGTCGTAAGGCGACGAACACATGTTGACTTTCTCTATCACCTGCTGCATTTCAGATGCTGTCAGAGGATAGTTTCCAAGTTTATCTATCTCACGGTTATTATCATAGATAATGCTCGCCCAGTTCTTCACGAGATCATCTTCAGTTGGATTCATAATTACTTCATTCCAACCATGACCAAGAAGGTGATGAGTTAATGCCTCCTCAAAGGCTAGCTCCTTTATGAAACTCTGGATATTGTCAGCCATAATTTAAATCCTTAATAATTTAACCCAATAATATGAATTTAATTCAATCAGTTTTTATCCATTTTTTAATAGTGACTTACTTACTTGCTTTAAGGCTTCTAATCCTTGTGATTGTAATGAGTCAACTTTATTAAGCAAAGTAAAGAAGGAACCTATTAAATCTTGTTCTGTCCTATCTTTAGGAACCAAGATACTAATATCCATAAAGTCATCGGCACCAATATTAAGAAGTCCGTGGTTTCTAGCACCTTCAGCAGCTCTTTGAGCAACTTCCTGATGCCAAAGAGTAGAATCAAAAAAATGAGTCAAGAAGTCAGATGAAATTTTATCAGGGTTAACTTCAAATACTATATAAAGAGTCGACAATACACCTTGTTCATATCTATCCAATCTTTTGACTGAGCCAAACGGATAACCTTTAGAATAACTTTTGTTATAGGCGAATTCACCTCGTTTTAGAAGATAGTAGTTACTGAGATTTGCTCCAGCAACAATACTATTGAAATAATCAGTTTGAGAAACTAATCCATCAATGGAGGAAATCGTAAGGGGCATTGTTGATTCTAATTTGCTATTTTTACGAGTGATACGAGATGCGAAATCACTTAACTTACATTTTGTCCACTCGCCAGAAAAACCGCTAAATCTTATCGATGGTACGGTTTTCCCTTCCTTTGGAAACATCATTTGAATACATGCTGATTTCATCTGTTTGATAAATGCGAAACCATCAGTAAAAGCATTAAGTCCTATTATAGAATAATGATCGCCTTCAAGTTTTGCCACTAAATCGGTAAGTTCTTCCTGAGCTTTTCGCAATTCTTTATTAAGCAAAAGGTATGAAAGAGGATATTTTTCAGAAATAAATGTTACATTATTTTCCAATGACAATAATGAGGATAATAAAGTTGAATTTATACCCTCAACTATCGGCGAGATCCATTTCAGATGAAGTAGTTCACAAATATCACTATTTGTAAGATTCTTAATACAAGTAATTGTTTTCTCTAACAGGGATTGTTTCGCTTGTTTTATTTTTTTGTTATTTTCAGATAACTCATCCCATAAAGAAATAATACGCTTGAGTTTAGACTTTGTTTCTGGCCCAACATTGGATTTGACCTTTGAATCTGATATAATTCTCTTTTTGTCAAAAACATAATCTTTCTCACCGTCGCAATATTCTTCTTTTTCTTCTTCTGTAAATTCCTCCCTAATATCATCAAGTTGAGCATTAATCAATTCCGATCTTGTCTGAAAAGATAAAATAGCATCTAATTCTACTTGAAATTTAACTTTCTGAACTAGTTCAAAAGGAAAGATTCTACCTTTTAACCCATCTGGTACTTCAATCTCTTCATCGTTCTTCTTGACCACTTTATATGCTGTTTCTACCACTTTAGTGGAATCGATTCCTTCTTGTTGAATTGTTTCAACATCTCCAACTATAGACTGCCAATTATCTGCAAGTGCTTGGTAGGCTGCATATTTATCTACCAAAGGAATAGTTTCTAAACGTTGAAAAATTTCCGTGGCAATTTCGTCCTGTACTTGAAGTTCACGCACTGACATTACATTGTCAATTAATTTATCATGCAATAACTCTTCAAATCCATTAAATGCAGAATATAATTTAGCCTTGAATGCAATAACATCTGAATTATTGTTAATAGTTCCACGAATGTCTTCGGACTTCAATGATGAATAGGGACTGTCATTCTCGTTCTTAAACAATTCGTTTTTGAGAGATGGTAACGCATTCCAAAATCTATTAAGCTGATTTATTTCCTCATTTGGTATACCACCATACATGGTTGCATAGATGTCGTAAGGTTCTTCACCTTCCGAAGAATTAACATATCTGGGGATGATGAGATTATAGTCGTTTTGTCGTATTTCCTCACGACTTACAACTTTAGAATATCCTTTGATACTCTTACGATCTTTTATTGTATCTGATATTTTCTTTATGTCACAAGCACGCAGTTTATTATTTTTACCACATTTAACAAAACCTTTGCTAGCATCAATTATGACAATGTCATCATTGTCTTTATGTTGTTTAAGAACCATGATGATTGTAGGAAGACTTGCCCCGAAAAATATGTTTGAAGGCAAACCAATAATAGCATCTATGTTATTCTTTTCTATAAGATTTTTTCGTATATGTTCCTCTTCATTTCTAAAAAGAACACCATGAGGTAAAACAATGGTGAGAATGCCATCTGGTTTGAGATGGTGAAGTTCATGAAGAAGAAAAGCATAATCTGCTTTGTTTTTAGGTGCTAATCCATAATCCTTAAAACGTGGATCATTTTCTTTATCAGTTGGATCCCACTCTTGTGAATATGGAGGATTACTTACTACTGCATCAACATAAAGTGGCTGGCCTATTTCGTTTCCAGCTTTATAAACAGGCCAGTCTTCGTCAAGGGAGTCTGCACAACGAGTATTGATGTTGCTGGGCTGAATGCCTCGCATGACAAGATTCATGCGTGTCAAGTTGTAGGTATTTTCTTTCAACTCCTGTGCATAGTATTTAACGCGGTTCTTATCAGAGATATGGCGACCTACAGATTTACCAATGGTGATAAGGAGAGAACCAGAACCTGATGTGGGGTCATATATCTCAATCTGACGCTTGTCCTTATGATGTTCTGCAACAATCTCTGACATGAGTATGGCCACTTCGTGCGGAGTATAGAACTCTCCGGCTTTCTTTCCAGCATTCGCGGCAAAATTACTGATAAGGTATTCGTACACATAGCCAAGAACATCATAATCCTGCGAACCATCTGTAGGAATGTCCTTAATAAGTTTAACGAGATCTTTCAAAGCACGAGTCTGGCTTGCTGGATTTTCGCCTAGTTTGCTAAGTCCAGCCTGTAAAGTCTTAAAGATACCATCATAGACGGGTTTGTAGTTCTGACTAACAAGACGGTCAAATGAGTTAAGCGCAACAGATAGATCTGATACCGTAAAATTACTCTCTGGCAAAAGCCATGTCGAGAAGAGATTCTTGTATTCAATGAAATAGCCTATGTTGTTTTTACAATAATCAATAATGATTTTAGAATTTTCATCATCATAGTTCTCCACAAGGCTCATTAATGCCTGTTGTTTCTCTTCATCTGAAGCATTCTTCATGTCCTTTAGGATGTAATTCACTTCATTATCCGAAAGGAACTTGTAGAACACTAGACCAAGTATATAGTCTTTGTACTCGTTAGCATCAATCTTTGAACGCATCTTGTTTGCTGATGCCCAAATTTTGTTTGCAAGCTGCTGTTTGTTCATATCGTAACTATAGTTTTTATCAATTTACGGATGCAAAAATAGATTCCTATTGTGAAGTCTATCTACACAGTAATATATTTTTTTAAGTTCTCTTCAATATTATCCTTAATTTCCTGTCTTAACCACTCTGGAGAAAGCACTTCCACATGTGGGCAAAAAGAAAATATAATTGATTTCAGCTCCTTGTTAGGTCGAACATCTATCTGGATAATATGTTCCTCATTACTCACAATCGTTTGACTTTGGTGGATAGGCTTAGAAACTATATAAGGATATCTGTCTTCATCGAACTTTAATTGTACGTGTTCTATGTTTCCAGGAGGATCTGGAGTCGAAACTCCAACGATGTCGTCAAATCTTGTAGAAAAATCCTCAATTGTATTGGGGATAAACTCAACATCTGACAATGAAAGTTTTACAATCCTGTCCAATGGCCTATTTGCAATACGGGGAGAACCGTTGCTGGATTCCTCTAAGCCAAACAAGAACCATCTATTGTTGTACTCTCTCACATGATATGGGTGGATTATAGAAGATGTTTCTTTTCCTCCATAAGTCCTATACTGTAGCTGTAAGGTCTTCCTGTTTATCGCTGCATCTATGACAGCAGATAAGAACTCAAGCCCCTTCAACTTTTCATTCTGTTCAAATACAACAATGTTTTCACGGTTAGTCTTGATGCCAAATCTATATTCGAGTTTGGAAATGATTTCTTCAAGCCATACGTTTCCGGGAATACCTCGATAACGACTAAGCGTATCAATGGTAGAGCGTAGCTCTGTCACCTCTTGTACACTCAGTTCATTATTAAAGATGGAAAAATGAGGATCTTCATAAGTGTAATAACATCTTCTACCTTCAATAGGACGAGCAACGATTGGGGCATTATAAGCCACTCTGTCACGCAGGTATGTAATATCGGCACGGATTTGTCTAAGACTAACCGTCTTGCCATACATATCAAATAAGGCATCATTCACCTTGTCAACAAGGTCTTCTATCTCATAGCGATGATGACGATCACTGAAACAGCGGTCAAGTATTTGGTATCGTAGTAGCGCGTTCTTATTGATAGGCATAATCGATGATGATTAGAAGGGTTAATCTTGATTTTTTAGAATCGTAGAATCATCCATACGAACTATATCGCCAATATCTCACTTCGATGCCTTGGCTGTCGCAATTAAGC
>JAEEGI010004930.1_pt1 | contig 30923 bp, 18 predicted proteins | sample 8958751 | NCBI WGS metagenome assembly JAEEGI01 (sample SAMN16246545, study PRJNA631951) | gut metagenome | biome: gut microbiome; feature: rumen; material: KS-attached | host: Bos | place: Iran: Karaj | collected 2018-10 | reverse complement strand
AGTCATTTTGGGCGTGAGAGTCAAACCCAGAGGCAAATCCCAGGAAACTTCCGGCAGCACAATGTGGAACTTGGTCATACCCGCCGCTTTTGTGCGCAAGAACTCCATTTCCTGCCCCGACGCGTCCACGATACGTGTGACATACGAATCCAAATCTATCCCCTCCATATTGATATTAAGGTCTTTGAACGCTTCGTTGACCTGCATTGTTGCATAGTAGAACTTATAGCCTCCGGCATCCTCCTGCATATCGTAGATCTTTGCAAGAAGGCCGTCCGGAAGGACTTCCGTCGGCGTGTTTATTATCAACTTGGATGGCACGGTGGGAAGCAGCTCTGCCGGTACGTTTTTGTCCACGATAAACATCCCCGGCTCCCAGAAAGTGATATACGATACCAGTCCCTTCGGAGCAACGACAGCATCTTCGCTTAGTGTGTATGACACCTCAACATCCTCCAAATCGGACGTTTCGCCGGCAGCCTCCTGCCTGATTGTCACCTCCTGCGTTTTGTCACCGTAAGACACTATTATCTTGCCTGTCCGCTCCGCGGTACCTGTGTTTTCAGAAACGATTACGGTAAAAGCCGAACCGTCTTGAGACACCGTTATCCAGTCTGTATTTCCTTCAGCGGCAGTCGCAGAAAACGTCTCGGAATTGGTCGTCACGCTGAAGGACTGTATGCCGCCATACGAAGAAAAAACCATCTTGTCGGCAGACAAGGTAAGAGTAAGCGTTTTATCCCCACCTTGGTCCGGCTTCTGCTCCTGCTCTTGGTTTTGCTCCTGTTCCTGCTCCGGATTGACCTTGTGAACACAAGATACCAATACCAGAGCCATTGCTGTTATAAGGGTGATTGTTCGTTTCATCGGTGGTGGTTCAAAGATTTGTTGTAAAGGTATTATTTATTTGTCTTATAAACAATTATACATACCTTTGAAGAAATCATTTCTATTTGAATCTACTATGAAACGACTTCTCCCTTTGCTGGCACTCTGCGCAGCGCTCATGACTGCCATTTCCTGCGGCAAACCCCAACCCGAGCCCGAACCGGATGGACCGGTGGCCGTGACAGGCATCACCATAGAACCGGCTTCTCTGAGTATCACCGAAGGCCAGGAGGCCAACCTGTTCGTGACAATTGCGCCCGAAAATGCCGACAACAAGGATTTTACGATATCCGTCAGCGATGAAACGGTGATTACAGCCGTCACGGTCGGTGACAACCGCGTTACCGTAACAGCCGTCAAGGCAGGCACCGCCACAGTCACCGTAAAGAGCGCCGACAGCGGCAAGACCTCAACCTGCTCAGTGGAGGTCGCGGCGGCAGAGATTCCCGTGGAAAGCATCTCGTTTGGTTTTGAGGAAGATGAGATTGATGCCTCCCAGATTGGCCACACCTTCCGGCTGCCCATCAACTTTTCTCCTTCGAATGCCACCAACCTCAACAGCTTTACCGCAACCAGCAGCAACCCAGAAGTGATTGCAGTCACCGAAGAAGGCTTTCTTGTAGTGGGGCCCGGCACTGCGGTCATCACCCTTTCCAATGCCGACGGCAGCGTGAGCACCTCCTGCACCTTCACCGTACTTGCTCCAGTCATACAATGGGTGAAGATGGAATATGAGAAACTCCCTGATATGTCCATTCCCCGCGCCGATATGGCGATTTTCTACTGTGGAAACGAACTGGTGGTGGCAGGCGGTCATACAACCAATTTTCACCCCACAAACCGCGCTGAATACTTTAATGTCGGCGGTTGGACAGAAATGACTATGAAAGCCAGCCACGACAACGAGGCCACCGTTATTCTGGAAAACGGCAAGGTGGCAATTCTGGGCGGCACCGGCAGCAACGGAAGCGATCAATTTAACGATGTCGATTTGTACGACCCCGAATCCCACTCTTTCTCTGCTCTGCCCAGAATGAAGACCTCCCGTGGCCTTTTCCACGGCACTTCCATAGGAAATGACATCATCGTTTCTGGCAACTGGTACAACGAAGATAACATCGAGCGCTACATCGCTGCCGACAATTCATTTACGGTTGTTAAGGCTGTTTCTTCCTCTCGTAGCCAGCCTTATGTGCTCAGAAGTGCAGAGAATAACGCAATTGTTTTCGGTGCCTGGGACACCCGCGGATATACTTCCAGCGGCGCCTGCATAGTGGACCAGCTGGACGGCGATCCGTTCACCCCCGAACTATTCCAGGAGTGGAAACCGATGAACCTACCCACATCATTCAAATCAACCGACTGCCAGATTGGCGACTACAAATACCTGATAGCGCTGGAAAACACACAAATTTATTCGACCTATGGCCTTTGCATTGTTGACGGCAACGATTTCTCTCTGATTGACATGGACGTGCGCATCCCTCACAAGGACCTTAACGGCTATGGAATTGTATACAATAGCGGCATCCTGGTTGATCAAAGCAAACAAGTCGGATATTTGATTGGAAATAATTATTTGGAATCTCCAAGCTATTGTGTCCTTAAGATTGACTATTCCGCAGCGATTACCGGCGGCAAGGCCAAACTCACGATGTACTATACCGATCCCATAGATGGTATTGCTGTGACCCAAAGCGGATATGCTCTGATGCCCGATGGTCGCTTGCTGGTTGCCGGCGGCATCTTCAACAGCAATGGCCAACCTTATCAGACAGTGTACGCCGTCCAGCCGTTCTAGACCGTGATACATACATATAAAAAGGCCCCTGAAAGGAGGCCTTTTTATGTTACCCGAAGGTTGACTACTCCACAATCACGCACCAGTTGTGCTTGTCCTCGGCGCGGCCGTACTGGATGTCGCGAAGGGCGTTGTAGAGGCTCATACATACAGGGCCTACCTGCTTGCCGTAGTCGATGTATTCCTGAGTGTCGATGTCGTAGATGCTTCCTATGGGAGAAATCACGGCTGCTGTACCGCAGGCACCCGCCTCGTCAAAGGTCTTGAGCTCCTCAACGGTAACGGGACGCTGCTCAAGTGATAGCCACGACCAGCGCTATTGCGGTTATGATGATAATGAATTATTTCATTGGAAAACAGATGTCGGTTCGGTACGGCTAAACCCGGTACGTTTTTAGCTAACTTTGCAGCGATATGCTAAAATTCCTGCGCAAAGTCATATTGTGGACACTGATTGTCTTTTTTGGCAGCAGTATCGGGATGGTGTTTGTGTATAAATACCTGCCGGTATACATCACGCCGCTGATGGTGATACGCCTTTTCGAGCAGCAAAAAGAGGGTAAAAGGCCCACGCTAAAGCACACCTGGGTCCCGCTGGAGCGAATAAACAGTTCCCTCCCGCTGGCTGTCTGGGCCAGCGAAGACCAGCGCTTCTTTGACCACAACGGTTTTGATTTCAAGGAGATAAACAACGCCGTGAAAGAGCAGCGGCAGAGAGGACGGCTGCGCGGCGCCAGCACCATCAGCCAGCAGACGGCCAAGAACGTTTTCCTCTGGCCCAGGCAGAGTTGGCTGCGCAAGGGTTTGGAGGCCTATTTCACCAAGCTGATAGAGTGGATCTGGGGCAAGGAGCGCATTATGGAAGTTTATATCAATTCGATAGAGATGGGGCGCGGAATCTATGGCGCGCAGGCGGCCGCCAAACACTTCTGGGGCCACAACGCCTCTAGTCTCAGCCGCGAAGAGAGCGCCCTGATAGCCGCAGCACTGCCAAATCCCCTGCAGCGCAACTGCAAAAACCCCAGCGAATATATGCTCCAGCGGCGGAAAGAAATACTGACCCAGATGCGGCTGCTTGGCGGCAAGTATCCTCCAAAGACCGCCACATCCAAATAACGGGCGCCGACCTGCTGTCCGGCAGTTACTTTATAACCGGTTTATGACAGCGGGGACAAGTCTCCTCGCTAAGATCCACCTTGCGGGAACACCACATACAGATAGTGTACGTGTCTTGCGATTTGTCGCGCTTTTCGTACGGAAACGGGAAGCCGGGCACAAAGCGGAGCTGGTCACCGACGTTGAAATAGTCATAGACATAGCCGCTCAGGACGCCTGCCTCTATCGTATGTATCTTTCCTTCTTCGTCCCGGACGTGTACAAGCCGCACCTCGTGACGCGTAGTATCACGTTTTTTGCCATATTTATCGCGGGTTCCGCTAGAATTCTCCCGATTGGTCACAGGCAGTATCTCCTTATCCACGACAACGCCTTTCCAGGGCTTCTTGGCTGACTCTTTGACCCAGTTCACAAGGTTGAATATCAAGAAAATGACTGAAACGCCCAGACCTATCGGCAAAGCCTTGGCGACAGTGATGCCTTTGGAGAAAATGCCCACGCAGAAGGCTATGACAATGGGAAGCAGCACAATAATGACCCCCCATGTCCTGGAAGTCTTCCGCACCTTAGCAAGAGCCTCTTTGACCTGCTCAGTTTCGGTCAGCCTGGAGTAATCGGTATATTCCATAATTGACAAATAATTACTCTACGATGACGCACCAGCCGTGCTTGTCCTCGGCGCGGCCGTACTGGATGTCACGGAGCTGTTTGTAGAGGGCGAGCGATACCGGACCCGGTTCGGTGCCGTATTCTACAAACTCCTTGGTGTCCAAATCGTAGATGGAGCCGATGGGGGCAATGACAGCTGCGGTACCGCAGGCGCCTGCCTCGGAGAAGGTCTTGAGCTCTTCTACCGGAATCGGCCTCTGCTCTACCTTGAGCCCCATATCCTCTGCCAGTGTACGCAGGCTCTTGTTGGTGATTGAAGGAAGTATAGAGGGCGAAGCGGGCGTTACATACGTGCCGTCCTTAACGCCAAAGAAATTGGCGGCGCCGCATTCCTCGATATATTTATGCTCGGCTGCATCCAGATACATCACGTTGGCATAGCCCAGTTTTGAAGCCTTGTCGCCTGAGAGGAGGCTGGAGGCGTAGTTGCCGCCCGCCTTGATATCTCCGGTTCCGCGCGGTGCGGCGCGGTCCTGGACGCGGTCTATGACAACCTTTATCATCTGCATACCACCTTTGAAATAAGGCCCTACCGGCGAGCAGAACGCAACGAATTCCGTCTCAGGGCAGGTATGCACACCCAGCGCCACCTGTGCGCCATAGATGAACGGCCTGATATACAGCGATGCTCCCGATTCGTACGGGGGCACAAAATCCATATTGAGTTTGACCAGTTTGATGCAGGCCTCAACGAAGGTCTCTTCCGGCAGCGGCGTCATACACAGTTTTTTTGCAGACGACTGCAGACGCCTTGCATTGTCCTGGACCCGGAACAGGCGCACCTTGCCGTCCACGCCGCGGAAGGCCTTTAGCCCCTCGAAAGCCTCAATGCCATAGTGCAGGCACATTGTGGACATATGCATATGGATGTATTCATCTTCTGTGACGGTGAGCGGACTCCACTGTTTACCGTCATAAGAGCACCTTACATTGGCGTTGGTCTTAACATAACCAAAACCGATGTTGTTCCAATCGATATTTGCTGCCATAGTATTATAATTTGTTATCCGAGCGGCTAAGGTAGTATAAAAAAGCCGCCGTTGTTGCTATTGGTCAGGCTTTTTTGATGCGCACCGCTTTCACAAAATGCGACATAACGTAGCCGATGGCCGCCACTGACACGAAAATTATCAGTATATCAAACCATTGCAAGTGTACCGGATAATAAGATACAATGAAATTGCCCGGCAGGCGGACGATGTGGAAATACTGCTGCGCCAGGCATATCAGAACGCCCAGTACTATGCCCGCCGCTGCGCCCAGCAGCGATATCATCCACCCTTCGGTGGTAAATATGCGGTTTATGGTCTTATCGTCGGCACCCATTGAGCGGAGGATTTCTATATCATCCTGCTTCTCGATTATAAGCATGGACAGCGATCCGAACACGTTGCAGGAGATTATCAGCACCACAAAGAGCAGAATCAGGTAGATGGCCAGCTTCTCGTAGGTCATCATCTTGTACAGGGACTCGTTCTGCTGATACTTGTTGCGGACGTTGTAACCTTCGCCAAAGAGGGCGGCAATCTCTTCCTGAACCTTGCCGGAAATGTCTCCGGTGGCAGTCAGCGCCTCTTTTTTGAGGCGGATTTCAAGCATGGAGACCTCATCGGTGCGCTCCAGCACTTTGCGCAACGCGCTTATCGGCATGTAGACGTACTGCTCGTCAAAATTCTTTTCCAGCGCTATCAAACCTACCGGGAACAGTGTCGTCTTGCGCAGCGACGACGTCGGATCGGTAAGCGACACCTTGGCCGTGCGCGAAGGGAAATAGACCTCCAGCGGTGTCAGGAAGGTGGTGTTGACCCGCAGGTCCTGGGCGATGCTGCTGCCCAGCACCATCTGGTCTATCTCACCGTCCTTCAGGTCGAAACTGCCCTGCACGACATACTGCGCAAGGCCGGTGACGTTCTGGTATATCGAATCGACGCCGCGGGCAGTGACTATCGCATCCCGGTCGCCGTATTTGAGAAAGACCGTCTCTTCCAGCACCTCGCTGACCGATGCCACATCTTCTCGGGCAAGCAAGGCTGCCACGGTGGTGCTGTCGGGACTGAATACCTTGCCGCGGTCGGGAGTTACCACCACATCCGGGGTGTAACTCTCGAACATCCCCTTCAGCAGGTCGTCAAAGCCGTTGTAGATGGAGAGGATTATGACCAGCGCGGCACAGCCCACCGCTATGCCCGCAGCAGAAATCGCAGAAATGATGTTGATCACATTGTGCGACTTCTTGGCAAACAGGTAACGCCGCGCTATGAAGAAAGTGGTGTTCAACTACTTCTTGAGTAATTCCTCTATATGCTCTACGTAGTCCAGGCTGTCGTCCAGGAAGAACTGGATTTCAGGAACGATGCGCAGCTGCTTACCCACCCTGCGGCCAAGTTCTCCGCGGAAGAAGCGGGTTTGCTCGTCAAAGATTCCCATCACTGTCTCACTCTTGGATGAGGGGAAAATGCTGATGTAAATCTTGGCCTGGGAGAGGTCGGGGCTGATTTTTACGCCGCTGACCGATACCAGGGCGCCGTCGAACGCCGCCATACCCTTGCTGCGGATAATCTCCGCCATGTCGCGCTTGATCTGCGACGCGACCTTGAGTTGTCTGGTGCTTGCGGTGCCTTCCATAATTATACGATGTTTATGATATAATAATTCTTCTTGCCTTTCTGCGCCAGGATGTAGTGGCCGTTGATGATGTCGGCCTCGCTAACGCTGCCGTTCGGATCGGTGAATTTATCCTTGTTGATGGAGACGCCGTTGCCGGCAACCATCTTGCGGGCCTCTCCCTTGGACGGAAGGATATTGGTCTTGACTGCCAGCAGCTCCAGGATATTGCAGGGCAGTTCGGCCTTGGGCAGGGTGAACGAAGGCACATCGCCGAACACCGCCAGGAAGGTGCGCTCATCCAGCTTCTTCAAATCCTCCGAATTGCCGCCGAAAAGCATCTGCGATGCAGCCACTGCGTTGTCGTAGGCCTGCTGTCCGTGTACCATCACTGTGATCTCCTTTGCCAGAAGTTTCTGCAGTTCGCGGCGGCCGGGATCCTCCTTGTGGGCGGCGATAGCAGTCTCGATGGTTTCACGGTCCAGCATCGTGAATATCTTGATGTAGCGCTCGGCATCCTCGTCCGATACGTTCATCCAAAACTGGTAGAACTCGTAAGGCGAAGTGCGCTCGGCATCCAGCCATACATTGCCCTTCTCGGTCTTGCCGAACTTGGTGCCGTCGGCCTTGCGGATCAGCGGGCAGGTCAGGGCGAAAGCCTCGCCGCCGTCCATACGGCGGATAAGCTCGGTGCCGGTGGTGATGTTGCCCCACTGGTCGCTGCCGCCCAGCTGCAGGATGCAGCCGCGGTTCTTCCACAGCCAGTAGAAGTCGAAGCCCTGCATCAGCTGATAGCTGAATTCGGTGAAGGACATACCCTCGCTACTGTCGCGAGAGAGGCGCTTCTTGACGCTGTCCTTAGCCATCATATAGTTGACGGTGATATGCTTGCCTATGTCGCGGATGAAATTGATAAAGGTATAGTCCTTCATCCAGTCGTAGTTGTTAACCAGCTCCGCCTTATTGGGGGCGTCGGAGTCAAAGTCCAGAAAGCGGGCCAGCTGAGCCTTGATGCACGCTACATTGTGGTTCAGCGTCGCCTCGTCCAGCAGGTTGCGCTCCGCACTCTTCATGGACGGGTCGCCAATCATGCCGGTGGCGCCTCCAACAAGGGCAAACGGCTTGTGTCCGCAGTTCTGGAAATGCTTGAGTATCATCACGCTCACCAGGTGGCCGATATGCAGGCTGTCGGCGGTAGGGTCAATGCCCACATACGCCGCCTGCGGTCCCTCCATAAGCTTCTCTTCTGTCCCGGGCATAATGTCCTGAATCATACCCCTCCACTTGAGTTCTTCTACAAAATTTTTCATCAGATCCTTTCGATTATACAATACAAACGGCAAAGGTAACGCAAATTGCGTCACTTTCCCATTTTTTGTCCCGATATTGTATGTTGATCCTACTTGGTGGACAGCAGGCCGGTGTGACACACGGCGCCGCCGTCGATAAAGATCTGGGCGCAGTAGTCTCCGCGAAGAATAAGCACGTCGTGCTTTGCGGAGCCGTCAACCTTCAGTACGGCATCGTTCATAAGGCCCTTGGTGGTTACCGTAGCCTTCGATGCATCGAACGTAAGGGTGAACGGGTCGCACTTGAAAGATATGCTGGAAGAAGACAGCTCTGCTTTGACACACTCCTGGGCCGAAGCGGCTTCCAGAACCTCCTTTGGAGGATAGAATTTGAGGATCTGCTTGCCATTATATGTCCCCAGCGTGATTTCGCGCGGCGTGGTGAGTCGCCCGCACCATTCGGTGGTCCGGTACATCGCCTCTTTGTAGTGCTGCTGCCAGTGCTTGTATTCGAACAGCCAGGATGACATTATCCGCCTGTCGGCGTGGTTCCAGGTAGAGCCGGCGTAGGTACAGCCAAAATCGGCCATGTGGGTATCGGTATCATCCGGCACAAATACACCGTTGATAAAGTCGCCCAGGTAATACAAAACGCCGCTGCGGCCGTCCATCGAGTCGATGATCAGGCTGCAGGCCATCACCACCCATTTGGTCTGTCCGCCCGAAGATATGGGGAACAGGCTTGGACACTCGAAGGTTCCCTTTGCCATATCGGGGGCGCCTTCGAAACGGCTCAGCAAGGTCCAGTCGAGCAGGTTGGTCGACTTGTAGAAGTCCACCGCCTTGCCGCGGGTGAGGGTCATCACATAAATGCTCATCGGCTCGTACCAGATAATCTGAGGGTCACGGAACCCGATATCGTAATCATCGGGAACCATTATCGGATTTTTCGAGTACGGAGTGAATGTGTATCCGCCGTCGTTGCTGTAGTAGAGCGATGTCTGCTGATTCTTGACTTTGTTGCCGTCGTAGGAGGTATAGAATGCCAACACCGCATCCTTGCCCAACCCGGAGACATTGCGCTCGTCAATAATGCATCCGCCCGACCAGATGGCGCCGTTTTCGTCGGGCCTGATGGCAACTTTGCACTCCCGCCAGTTGTAGAGATTGGTACTCACAGCATGACCCCAGCACTTGCCCTCGTTGGTGGCATCGATGTTGGGGTCGTACTGAAAGTACAAATGCCATACACCATCTTTATAGAACAGGCCGTTTGGGTCGTTCATAAAACCCGATGCAGGGTGGAACAGCTGTGAAGCTCCGGTATAGAAAGAGATGTCCTTGGGCGGAACCGAGAGGACATGCACCGGAATGTCGCACGATTTATCCATCAACTCTACTTTGACAATGGCATCGCCAAAGCCGACGGCTTCTATCTGACCGTTTTCGACCGTGACAACCTTGGGGTCGGAAGATGTCCAGGAAAAGGAGAAGGTATTTGCCGTGCTGGGCACGGGAGATGCTTTAATACTCTCCGTATCACCTTTCAAAAGGGATATTTCACTCTTGTCGACATGTATCCGTTCCAATTTGTAGCCGTTGTCGCCAGGTTGCTTTTCACAACCGCAGCTGCACAAAAGGCCAAAGAGGGTGATGAATAAAAAGGCTCTTTTCATAACTATTCAAAAATTTCCGGAAGATCCAGAAGGATCTGTTCGTACATGGCGCGGCCGCCTTTGGGGTTGGGATGATGGTATATCTGCCAGCCCGTCATCGGGGCGGGATAACCGGTATAATCTTCCCAATACATCATGCTCTTGTCCACCTGCCTGCCGTCGCCTGCCAGAGAGGTCGCTTTGTCCAGTTCCGCACCTTTGACGCCCTGTTTTGCGCGGACACGGCGTATCAGGGGATTGCCGCCAAAAGCATCGTCGTTCTGGGTTCCGCTCTCGTTGCAGGGCATGTTGTTCAATATGGGAGAGGATCCACAGGAGCGGATAAACTCTATCAGCTGCGTCAGGTTGGCTTCTGTATTGCCGCCGTTGGCACCTACCGTCACCATAACATAATCTGCCTGTATATACGGCAGCTCGTGCGGCAGATATTCCAGTATGGTATTGATGGTACCACCGCCACGTCCGCTGGACATTGCGCTTCCGCCCAGACGCGTCATAAGCAGCTGCGTATATGCCTCGGGAAAATCGGCCGTAGGATAGTAGGCCTCCGGCTGGGTGATGGAATCGCCGTATATCAGCAGCCGGACCTTGTCCTTGAGCGACTCTACGGTTATGCTTTTGACCAGCATCGTAGAACCTTTCTGCAGGCCGAAGCAGTAGTGGTCCCAGCCCGGGCCGACATAAAATCCGTCGTGTACCTTACCCTTGCCGCAGCCTCCCTCTCCGTCATTTACTGCAGAGATTTCTGCCGTCTGGCCGCTGGCCACATCTGTGACACGTACAAGCTGCTGCTGATAGACGTGTTCGATTTCTACGTCATACTCCTTGTCGCCCTCCAGGAAGGACACTTCGCCGGTAACAGTCGGGGATGTACCCATATAGATCTTTTTGGACGGAACGTCGACATATGCCTGGAAGTCGCCTTCGCTGCTGCGGAACAGACATACGGCATCGCCCGAAGGACGGATGCGATAACGCACGGCACGTTCGGCAAGGGCATAGAAGCGGTTCAGCTTGACGACACCGCCGGTCTTGTTGACCAGCAGGCCATCTTCTTGATAAGTTGCGACTCCGGCTGTTTCCAGCGCCTCAAGCCGGTTGGCGGAGGATGGTTTCCCGTCGAACATAGTGGCCCTTGCGAATTCCACCGGTTCGGGTTCAGGTTCGGGTTCGGGTTCGGGTCGTTCCATCACCGTTACCGGCACTTGCGCGCTGACTCCCTGATAGGAGACGCTTATGACGGCCTCCCCCGCCCCGACAGCCTCTACAAGGCCGTCGGAAACGGTAGCCACCGCCGCATTTGTAGTCTCCCAGGCAAAGGAAAGGGCGTTTGCCACGGAGGGCTTGGGATAGGCCTTGACTGTTGCCTTGTCGCCAACCACCATCTCCAGACTTTGCGGGGAAACCGAGATGCTTTCTATCTTATAGCCGACCTCGCCCTGCTTGCCGCATCCGCAAGAAAGCAGAAGCGGCAGCAGCGCCAGAACGGTATATAATCTGAGCGTCTTTAACATTTTTTACCTGAGAGCAAATCCTGTAAAATAGAAGCACTGCCAGATGTAGTGCCAGTTGCCGCTTTCGTCCTGATATGTATTCATGTGAGTGTTTTCTACCCAGCCGAGGCTGACGGGACCGGCAGCGGTAACCTTGAAGAGAATTGACTTGAGAGTCGGAACCTGCTGGCCACCCTCGTCCACAAAGTGAACATCGTGTACATCAAGAGATGCGAGGGTGTTGTCCTTGGGCGCAAGATTACCTTCGCCGTCCACATCGGGCAGGTTGGCACCGTCTTCGCCGCCGTCGCCGGCATAAACAACCAGATACATATCTACGTCGGGTTCATAATCCGCTCCGTGAATGTATGCATCAAAATAGTAGTAACCGGGTTCGAAATCGAGAGTCTGCCAAACTTTGCCGTTGGTAACGTTATTGCATCCCCAGGCGGGGCAGGTCCAGATACCGGCGGCATCCAATGCAAGGTCGTAGCAGATTCGCCAAGTTGACTGGGAGTAATTCCAATCTGTAAGTGTACGGAAACGGCCGGTACCGTCGGTATCGAAGCAGTAATAGTCGGTAATATAGCTGAACGGACGGGTAGCATTCTTGAGAGCCGGTACTGCAGCCATATCTACCAATTCGCAGGTTGCAGCTTCTCCGCACATAACGTCTATCTGCGGCTGCTTGACGGGGAGATCAGCCTCGAAGGGCTCGGTGAGGGTCACTTTGAGTTTGGTTGCGTTTACAAACTTGCCAAAGTCGAACACCTGGCTGCCTGTGCGGCCTGCCAGCTCTTTGTCGGTGAGGACATCCGACCATTCTTCGCCGTCCATAGTGGCAGCCACGGAGAATTTGCCGGGCAAGGTTGCCTCTGCAATATCGGCAGACTGGCTGATGACAATTGCGCTCTGTGAGCTCTCGCCGCCCAAGTCAATTGTAACCACATTGCCATCGGCAGATACTGTCCACTTGGTCTTGTCGGGAGCGATGATCTGTGCCTCTTCGAAAGAGATTCTGAGGACTACTACGCTACTCTTGCCGGCACCGTTTTCTGCTACGGCCCAAACCTGGGCATCACCCGGCTCTTCGGGAGCAACGATGATGATCTTGTCGGCCTCAACTGTGGCTTTGTAGCCTTCGGAAGGCATTACAGAGACTACGGTCTGGTCGTCACCGCCCTTGATTGTATACGGCACTTTGATCTTCTGGCCACCGGCAGAAACTGTCCACTCACGCTGCTCGATAATCAGGCCGAAATCTGCAGCCGCTCCGGCACGGGGAATCACGAACTGGGTGTTGTTGCCGTCGTCCAGTGTAAAGACTACCGTATCGTCGGTAACGGTGACGTCTGCGAACCAGGTGTCACCGGGAGCACCGGGCTCGCCCGGTATGCCGATTCCGTCGTTACCGTCCTTGCCGTCTTTACCGTTGCGGACGGTGTAGGTGCCGTGATCTTTGAATGTTACAACATATCCCACGACTGCACCATTTTCGGTGAGGGGTTGGATGTCGGTTACATAGTCGCCTGTAAGGCTGATCTCGTTGAGGTTGCCGACTGTTTTCTCGAGGTCGGCTACTCTCTTCTCGAGGGGAGAAAGATCAACTGTCTGGCAGCCGACCATTGTCAGGGCTGCAACAGCCAAAATGATAGAAAAGATTCTTTTCATGGTTGTTTTATTTATGGTTTGTATTTGATTTCTGTGATGGTTGATTTGAGGCCGTCCCGATTGACCGTCTCCACCCCAATTCGGGCAGATTTGGACGGAGCTTCGGTCAGGCGGTATTTCATTGCCGGGGCCGGCACGGGATAGGTATTGTCTCCATTGCGGTCATAATCCTGGAAGACGCCAGTTTCGGGAACACGCCCAATCAAAGTTCCGTCTTTGTAGATGTTGAAACAGCCGATGCCCGACTCGACGTCGGCGACTGCCTTCCAGGATATTTCCAGAACTTCGCCCAACTTATTTGCAGTGACGTCGAACGGAGCCGCGGGTGCGGTTTTGTCGGTCACGACGTTGGTGGTGGCAAACTCCTTCCAAGCCTTTGCGCTGGCTTCGTCGGGCAGACGGGCCAGACGGGTCTTATTGCCGGTATAGCCATCCTCCTTGAAGATTTCGAAGGTGGTGGTGTCGGCCAACCAGGTCTGCTTGCGGTCCAGGGGCTGCAATGCACCAGAACTGCTCAGGCGCTGCTTCAAAGCCGCCTCCCAGAACGGGATGGCCATTGTGCGAAGGAAGCTCAGGTTGTGGTTCTGCCCGCTATTAAGCACGATGGATACCGGGGCATCCATGGCCCTAAGTTTGGCAAAAGTATGACGGGCCGTTTCTGGGCATTTGCTGGAAGGGTCGCCATCGTCTTTGCCTGCGTGACGCAGCAACAGAGGCACCTCCGCCGCGGTCTGAGTGTAGGCATAGTCGGGATCCCAGGCAGCGCTATAGCAAACCGCCGCAATTATCCTTTCGGGATAGTCGCGCAGCATGCCCAGCGTCCAGAATCCGCCGGCGGAATGGCCCCACAGCAGCCAGGGGACGGTGATGATTTCGTCGTGGCCCGTTTTTACGGCCGCTTTTGCCAGCACCTTTTCAAGGCCGGCGGCGCTACCCTTTTCGGGATAGCCCCACAAGCCGCAGGTGCCGTGGATGGCGGTCTCAACCACAGCCAGATTCCATTTGCGGGCAAAAGCCTGATACTGCAAGTCGTAGTGACGGGTAAGACCAAACTGCTCCATGCCGCAACCGTGCTGCAGTATGAGGATGCCTTGCAGGCGTCGCTTCCCGGCGGGGACATATATTCCGTAGTCCGCCCAGTCGGCAAAGTTGCAGTCATCGTCCTTGAGGGTGATCTGGAAGACAGAATCCACAGGAGTGGTGACTTCTTCCGGATTCTCCTGCTCCTTGCCGCCCGGTTTGTCGTCTGGATTGTCGTAGCGCGGCTGGCCACACTGACAGCAGACTGCTGTCAGCATGGCAATGGCCATCGCTATTTTTATTGTGAATTTCATCGCGTCTTGAGCACTATGCTGGTCATATACAAGTCACTCCAGGGGATAGAACCGGTTATCACATACAGGTCGTATGTGTTGAATACCCAACCGATAGTTACGGTTGTAGGCTCCCTCAGTTCGAAATCCTGGTTGTATACAGATGACTTGTAACTGTTCATAAAGAACACGGAAATAACAGAAGAGTCGCTGGTTGCGGCATCGATATCCGGCAGGGCACTGCCCTGTGCCACGACGCCGAATGCATCCAGACCGCGGGTGTCGGTAACCGACCCGATGGTCCACTCTACACTGTAGTAACCTGGCATCAGTTCCACAGTTTGCCAAACTTTGCCGTTCACTACGTTGGGAATGCCCCATGCATTTGCGCTGAAGATACACAATCCGCCAACCGCGGTATCGGTGGTAATGATGGAGTTGTCGCTGGTATTCCAGCCAACAGCCCTCTGCATTCGGCCAACACCGGTTGGTTGACCAAGATCTTCACTTCCGTCGCTTTCGATAGGCACAACTGCGTTGACCAGTGACGGCATGGCTACGATTTCGTCTGTATTGGTGTTGAAAAGGTCATTATAGAGATCTATCTCGCCCAACTGAATCGGACGGCTGTCCATCGGGTTGCTGAGGGTGATGCGCAGATACTGGGCCTTAGTTGCACGTGCAAACGGCAGCTGCTGCGCAAAGCAAGTGTGAGGGAAACTCTTGTCCAGCATCGCATCCCAAGTTGCGCCGTCGTTGCTTGTTTCAATCAAAACGTGGCCCGCCATTGTAGCTGCATCAAAATCCCAACCCTGAGTAAGTATGATACCGGAGAACAGCTTGATACTCTGCATATCGATGGTGATGACCTGGTCGCCCTCTGCGCCGGCAATCCACGAAGTCTTGGGGTTGCCGTCCACTGCCTTGGACAGCGGTGCGCTGGACGAACTACTGGTTACATCCATCAGCCAGATAGATTTATCCAACTGCATAAGCGCAGCGTCCTGAACATTGACTGTCGTTGAAACGTACTCGTCAAGGAAGTCTTCCGTTGGCTTGTACACCGTGTAATAAGTAACAGGCAAATCGGTATCTACGCCGTCGATTGTAATAGTGGTCTGGCTGGGATCGAGAGTCTTCTTGTGAAGTTGTCCCGCAAAATCGCTGTAGACCACAACCACATAAGCCTCTTCTTCACTGCCCTGTTCGAAAGTTATCTCAATGGAGCTGTCAGATAATTCTTTCATCTTGACAAACTTGCGGTTGGGCAGGGCGCCCGGATAGTAGGAATCTCCATATACTTCTACAACCACACCCATGGGAAGGGATTCGCGGCCGGAGACGTCCTGTGTCACCACTCGGATGATGTTTTCACCTGCCGAAAGGCCGTCCACCTCAACCGTCTGCACATCTTTCTCCTGGTCAATCCAGAACTTCTTGACGCTGCCTGCGTTGTAGTAGACCTTGCCCGATACAGCCTCGGCAGGAGTCTTGAACTCGAGCATAACGCGGCCGATGCCGGGATAGGCTTTCAGATCTGAAGCCGGATCAGGAGCCGGCGTCTCTTTCTGCTGGCAACCGACAAGGGCAACCAGCAGGAGAATCAGAATAATATGATATATCTTTTTCATATCGCTTGATTTTAGAAGGTTTATTGCCAAGCTTCCGGTTGTGTCATTCCGGTCATCTTCTTGGCATCTTCCAGAGGGATGGGAAGTACCAGGTACTTGTCGGTATAGGACTGATAGTCGCGGATCTTGCGCCTCTCGTAAGAGAATTTTCCGTCATCCTCTTTGGTGATGCGCATTCCGGTCACGAAACGGTTGGTTTCGGAGAGGATCTTCCAGCGGCGCTGATCCATGAAGCGGCCCTGCTCCAGGCAGAACTCAACGCGACGCTCGTTGCGGATGCGGGACATCAGGAAATCGTAGTTTGCCTGATAGCCGGGAACATCTTCGATGGCGGGCTGGCCGGCACGCTGGCGGATCTTGTTAAGTGACCTTGCGGCATTTGCATAGTCGCCAAGCTCGCACTGAGCCTCTGCAAGATTCAGGTAGAACTCTGCCAGGCGGAAGAATACCCAGTGGACACCGATCTTGGAGTAACCGCCGTCGGGACCCCAGTAGTTGATGTATTTATCCTTGCGGCTGTAGTAGCCGGTGCAGGAACGCTGAGTCTCCTGGGAGATTACGTCGTTGAAACCGTTGCGGCCACCGACGTAGGTCTCGATGATGTAGTTCTGAGAGCAGTTGTAAGGAACTCCGTAATCGGCACCGTTGTAGAGAATGTCGATATAGAAGCGGGCATCGCGGTTGGCATACGGGTCGCCGCCTTTGTCCTCGCTGTAGCCCAGCGCAGCGGCTTCCGGAGTAACGGTAACGCTCAGGTGGGTTGCATCGTTGTAGGTCACGGGCATTGCGCCGTTTGTCATTTCAAAGCAGTCCACCAGCTCCTGGGTCGGAGACTCGCCGCAGTTCCAAACGTGGTTGATGGAGGCATACGGGTAAGAACCTACATCCACGCAGTTGGTGTTGTTGATATGGCTGTTGTCTGCCCAGGAACGCCAGATTATCTCCGGAATCTCGTCGGTGAAGTTGCTCACGAACAACTTCTTGTAGTCGCTCATGGGCACCAGGTCGTATTCGCTCATATTGAGCACGTCCTGCGCTGCATCTGCAGCCTTCTGCCATTTTGCACGGTCTCTCTCCGGATTGTTGAGAAGGCTCGCGTTGTGCAGATAGACTCTTGCACGGATGGCCTTTGCCACGCCGTTGTCCACGCGACGGGCCTCGTTGGCAGCCTGCCTGTTGGGAAGGATGCCCGATTGAACAACCTCCATCAGTTCAGAAGAAATCTTGTCCGCAATCCAGTCATATGTGGGACGGGTGAGGCTTGACCAATCCTTGTAAGAGGCGTCAAACGGCTCCTCTACCCAAGGCATCGGGCCGTAGAATTCGAGCAGGAGCATATAGTAATAACACCTCAGCACTTTGGCTTCTGCCACCCAGGTGTCAATCTCCTGCTGAGTCAGCACCGTAGATTGAGGCAGGTATTTGATGGCGTTGTTGGCAAGACGGATACCGCGCCAGAAGTCGGGCCAAAGCTGCTCTGCCGGGGAGTTCCAGTCCCAGGTAATAACCGGGTTGGAAAGCGAGAGGGTTCCGTTGTGCCAGTCATAGGCGTCGTAGTTCGCTGCCCAGAAAGCATTGTCGGTAAGGCAGTCAAACGGATTCATCACAAAGGATATCTGATCCCTTGCCGTGTAGATTTCTCCGTACGCGGCATCTATCAGGCCTTTGCTTCGGTCCCTGTTGGTGAGAACCTTATCCAGCGTGATCTGTCCGTCGGGGGTCTTTTCCAGAATCTTGTTGCATCCACAAAGGGATATCATCGCTACAAGAAGTATATATACAGTCTTTTTCATAGCTCTTTCGTTTAGAAGGAAATATTAAGACCAACATTGTAGGTCGAGAACACGGGATAGAGCAATTCATTATTCTGCTCGGGATCCTGATATTTGACCGGATAATTGTCGAATGTCAGCAGGTTGAGACCGTTGACATAGAGGCGGATCTGCTCTGCGCGGATATTTCTGGCCCAGTGCTGAGGCAGGCTGTAGCCGAGTTCCACGTTCTTCAGGCGGAGATAATCACCGTTCACGAGCCAGAAATCGGAAAGGATCTTGCTGGCGTTGCTGCCGGGTTCAAGTCGGGGGTAAGTAATAGGCAGTCCGGCGTCCAGACGCTCCTGGCTCCAGGCTTCCTTGTGCCATTGATTAAAGTTGTAGGTCTCCCAGATGCGCTGGCCGGCAAGATAATAGCTACGGCCGGCAACTCCCTGCCACATCATGCTGAAGTCAAAGCCTTTAAACTGGACGCTGAGGCCAAAGCCGTAGTTCCATTCGGGCATTTCCGGGTTGCCGATGGGCACCATATCCCTCTCGTCGACATATCCGTCTCCGGTTTTGTCGACATATTTCAAATCGCCCGGCTTGGGAGTTGCTCCCGTACCGCTCTGGTCGTACCAATTGATGATATCCTCTTCGCTGTTGAAGAAGCCGGCCGTCTCATAACCGAAGTTCTGGCCCATCCTGAAACCGGTGCTGCGGAGCCGTACCGCATAATCTTCCGGCAGGAGCACCTCGCTCAGGTAGAGCACTTTGTTGCGGTTGAAGGCCGTGTTGGCCCTTGCGTCAATCCTGAAGTCCCTGGAGAATACCTTAGAGTAGCTCAGGCTCAACTCAAAGCCCTTGTTCTCTATCTGGCCTGCATTGATCTTGGGCAAGATTCCGGAAACACTGACGCCGCCGGTACCGAATACGCCGGTAGGAATGAGGCCGGTGGCGGGAATCAGGATGTTGTTGCGGCGCTCGTAGAATACGTCAGCCTCCAGACGGAAGTCATGCCACAGACCCAGTTCCAAACCGAGATTGTACTTGGTAGCCTTCTCCCAGGTTAGTTCCTCGTTTCCGATCTGAGATTCGTAGCTACCGCTCCAAAGGGTCAGGAATGCGAATCTGGAGCCGTTCATATTGTCGTTACCGACCTGGCCGACGGAGGCGCGGACCTTACCGAAGGTGATAGTGTCCTGATATTTCATCCATGGCTCCTCGGAGAAAATCCAACCCACCGACATAGAGGGGAAGAAACCCATCTTCTTGCCGGGTGCGAACTGCTCGGAACCGTTGTAACCGAAGTTGAGTTCTGCCAGATAACGACTGTTGTAGGCATATGTCGCACGTCCTACAAAGCCGACATAGTTGTAAGGCAACTGAATATTGATAACCCTGCGATAGCGGTTAAACAGCAGCATTCCGGTGATGTCGTGCAGCCCGAATGTATTCGCGTAGTTGAGCGAAGCATCTACGTTGAACAGGTTGTTGAAGCTCTGATACTGCGCGTCGCTCAGCGGGCTGTTGGACATGGTACCTGTCTTTTCGTATCTCACGCCGTCGGGCGAGTCAGGATCGGCCACCGCCTCATACAGCTGGAATGTACGCTGACGTACCTGCTGGTTGCTGGAGAAAGCATCGTAAGAGAGCACCACCTTTGCAGAGAGGCCTCTCATGATAAAGTCCAGCTGCTGCTCCAGGCCCAGAGTCGCTGTCACCTGGTTTGTCTGGGTGTTGCGGAAACCGGAACGATTCAGCATACCGTAGGGGACATTATTGATGTTACCGCCCTTGAGGGAAGAGGTCAGGACCTCGCCGTCCGGCGTAACATCGTTAAAGTAGTTGTTAGGTGTAGTAACCAATGAACTGATTACAATGGAGTATCCATTGACATCACTCAGATATGCGCCGTTGTTGGGAACCACCACGGGGTCATTCTTGGACTGCATGTAGCCACTTATGTTGAGGAACATCCTCAAACTGGAGGTAACGTCAATATCGAAGTTGGACCTGAAGTTGACGCGGTCGGCCTTCGAAGTCGGGTCGTAGTCATACTCTGTGAACGGCTCCGTGCGGAAGATACCGCGCTGGTGCAGATAACCCACCGTGGTGAAATAACGCATACGGTCGGTACCGCCGCTGATGTTCACGTTGACCCTCTCCATAGGGCTGTTGGGCTGGATGAACTCCTTTACAAAGTTTCTTGTTGGATAGAGCGCCTGGAAGTCTCCCGTGCGGTAGTGCTCCAGAGCGACATCGTCGTAAATTGCCGGACGTCCGTTCTGGAATTCGACCTGGTTGCGCAGCAGCGCATAGTCGTAGGCCGATACCATGTCGGGCATACGGGTAGGATTCTGCCAGGATTGCTCCATTGTAACATCAATCACCGGCTGTCCCGATTTACCGCGGCGGGTGGTGACCAGAATCACACCATTGGCACCGCGCACACCATAGACGGCAGTTGCAGATGCGTCCTTGAGCACGGTGATGGTTTCGACCTCCCGGGGATCCAGAGCGGTGAAGTCGCGCTCCACGCCATCCACCAGAATCAGAGGTGACTGGCCATTGACGGTAGATGCACCGCGGATGTAAAAGTTCAACTGTTCACCGCCCGGCACACCGGAACGCTGGAGCACCGTAAGGCCGGGAAGACGACCCGCCAGCGCGATACCGAGGTTGGAAGCGGGGGTTTGTTTAAGACCTGTAGCAGGCATGCTGGACACGGCAGCCACAACGCTCTCCTTGCGCTGCTGGCCGTAAGCCACAACCACCGTTTCTTCCAGTTCGGAGGCCTCTTCTATCATCGTTACATTGATGACAGAACGTCCGGCAACCGAAACATCCTGGGTCTGATAACCCATACAGGTAAAAATCAGGATCGATGCTCCAGAAGGCACATTAATGGAATAATGGCCTGAAGCATCGGCAGTCACTCCTTGCGTGGTACCCTGGATTTGGACTACCACGCCGGGAACAGGTTCTTGCTGAGGATCGGTAATCACACCTTTTACGGTGAGACTGCGATCCTGCCCTGCGGCGATGCCGGTAAAGAGCATCACTGCCAGCAGAAAACATGCGAATTTGGCTTTCATATATGGATTTTTAGGTTAATTGTTCATTATATACAGGTAACTCAGGCGGCCCATCGGCATGGCGCTGCCCGAGGTGTAGGTATTCATAATGTCGGAAGGGCCATCGACTCCCATTGCGACTTTGAAGTAGAACTGCTTCTGCTCCGACAGGCCAACCGCGCTGCGGGGTATTGCCAACTGAAGCACTTTGCCCGAACGCACAAACCGGGCCTGTGCGACATCCTCTGCCTGATAGCCCTTGCCGGTAAATCTTTGTACCGAGGCCTTGTCGGAGTTGATGTCGCGCCCGATTACATACTCATAACTCTCCCAAGCCTTTGTCGCAACCTCTCCTGTACCGATGTAAATATTCAACCAGTTGTCTTTGAGCGAAGGCTTTGAGAAATCTTCTTTGCCCTTGATATAGAAATAGATATTATCGGCGTCGTGTGCCACCCGCACCTCAACTATCTTGTCGGTGGGAGCCGGCTGTGCGTAGTGGACTTTCTGGGAATTGCCGTAGCAGTTACGGGCAATGAACGCCGCATCGGTGTTGCGCTCTATGTAATCTATCTGATCCCATGCAGCGGCATCGCCGGTGATATCTATAGTGTGCTCCGTCTGGGCGGGACGGAGACCCTCGTCAGAACCTTTGTATCTGCGGATGTTCCTTATCAACTGCAGATAGAAGGCATCCTGATAGCCCCCCTTCATAGGTTCTATGTCTCGCGAATACTCCTTGCTGGCGGCATCGCACAGCATGTATTCGCCGTCGTAAAGCTGTTTGTAAGCAATCCATTCGTTCCAGCCGCCCACCGACACCATCGGTGGATCGGCTTTGATGGCCTCGTCCCATTCTGCCTGGAAGAATGTTCCTTTGTCCACATCCTCGGCAATATTCTGACGCAGCGTCGGGCTCCAGCCACGGCCCCAGTTGGTCCAGTTCTCCCGGGTCAGGGAGAAGGACATCGGCACCATCGGATGGCTGGCAACGGTGACATTCATCATCTTTGATTCTGAATGATACGGCTGCGGGAACTTCCACTCTATCCACGTAAAACCGTTGGGATATGTAGGATCGAACGGCCAGTTAGGCTTGAAGAAGTGGAAGAATTCCAGAATCTCCGAACTGAGTTCGCCAGGATTATAGGTGGTGTCGCCGCGGGAAGATGCCTCTGCCAGGTCGTCTTTGGGATCGGTGTAGGCGATGATAAGCGGCTTGCCCTCGTAATAATACCAGGAATCGGGATAGCGGCCGGGACCGTACAGGAGATTGTACAGATTCCTTACCGTCTGGAATGAGCGGGAGTGGGTGTAACTCACCATTTTGGGAGGATTCCAACCCTCTTTCTGCATCTCTGTGATAACCTTGGCCACCTGCAGTACGACATCGTCGTAGATAACGGCGTTGGTGTGGTCAAAGAAGATGAAGTCAACGCCCGCCATGGTTATCATCTGCATCTGCTTGCGCAGTACCCACTCATCGATGGAATTGTAATAGCCCCACAGCGGCTCCCCCCACCAGTGGGCCTGGCCATTGGGGCTGATGACATCGTCGTACCTGTGGAACAGGATATTCAAGCCATCTTCCATCTGAAGGATCTTGGTGGCGTCATAGACTCCGGTGGCATAAGGCTGCCCTATCCACGGCCAGAAGAACATACCGACCTGCCGGTCGTCGCGGAAACCGCCGACACGGTCAAAGGCCCTGCCGAAATGATCTACACCCACGATATCACCCACCATCGCGGCAGTTACTGCCGGTTTCTCGTCGGGCGTATCGGGCTTCTCCGGAGTATCGGGGGTGTCAGGCTTTTCGGGACTGTCCGGGATGATGTAGATTGGTGCATGTTCACACGAGCAAGCAGAAGTTGCCATCATCAGGCCAATGATGTAAATAAAAATCCTCTTCATATTTACAGTCTGCTTTTAATTTCATAATGACCACTCTTCAAAGTAAAGGTGGCATAGCCGTCGGCGAAATCGGCCTTGGCGCGTTTGCCGCCGACAGTCACGCTCGAAGCTGAAGTGGTCGGTACACTGACCACCGCCTCGGTGTTAGCGGGAATATCAACCGACCAGGCAAAGGTGCGGCCCTTATGTTTCCAGGAGCTGCAAATGGTGCCCTTTACGGTTTCAATCGAGCCCTCGGCCCATTCCAGACCGGCCGGGACAACCGACTTCAAGGTAAAGCGGGCAAATCCGGGATTGTCAAACATCGGATTTATGCCCAATAACTTACGGTAGAACCAGGCGTCCACTGATGCCATCATGGGGTGGTTGTGCGAGTTCATCGCATCGCCGGTGAGGTACTCCCAGCGCTCCCATACGGTGGTGGCGCCGTGTGACAGCATAAAGCCCCATCCGGGATACGTCGTCTGGGTTATGATGCCCCAAGCATCATCCACATGCCCATTGTCGGCCAAGGCGTCCAGCAGATACTTGGTACACAAGTTGCCGGTGGTCAGATGGTGTCCGCGGGCGCGAACATCGTTTACGAGATTTTCCACAACTCGGGCTTTCCTGCCTTCGGGAACCAGCCCGAGATACAGGGCAAATGCGTTGGATGCCTGATTGTTGGAGGCATATCCTCCAACGGACTCATTCCAGTATTCGCGGTTGAAAGCGACAGCCGTCTCTTTTGCATACCCGCGATATTCTGCAGCCAGGGCATCCTTGCCCAGAACCTGGGCCATATCGGCCAGCAACACGCAGCAATAATAGAGATAGCCGGTGGATATCATCTTGCCGGGTGTGTCGCGCGATACACCGGATCCGTTGGGATCCATGAGGAAATCACGCGGCGGGCACCAGTCCCCATAATAGCTGTAGTTCACGATGCCGTTTTCCGTGCGGGAGCGAAGGTAATCGGTCCATCCCTTCATCCCCTCGAACTGGTCTGCTATAGCCTGCTTGTTGCCATAGAACTCGTATGCACGGGCCGGGAAGAGCAGGTAGCTGGCGCAGACTGGGTCGGCGGGGCGCATGCCGAAGCGGAACGGTGCCACGCAGGTGATGGTGCCAGCATCGTCCTGGGTATCGGTGATATCCTGGGCAAACTTGGGAAAGAAGCGGGCCATGTTAAAATTATACATTGCAATCTCATGACTCACCGTGAGGTCGTTGAGCCAGCCCATGCGTTCGTCGCGCTGCGGGCAGTCGGTGGGAACGCTATGTATATTGCTGGCCTCGGTATTGACGGCTATGCGGTGAATGTCGTTCACAAGCTGATTGGAGCACTTGAAGGTACCGATCGGTTTGACGGAAGTGCGGACAACCTTGACCGTAAAATCCTCTGCGGCGGGTTTATACGAAAGGCCCTCAACCTGGAAATACCGGAAGCCGTGATAGGTAAAAGCCGGCTCCCAAACTTCTTCGCCAGTGCCGGCACATATATAACAGTCGTTGCTCTTGGCGTTGCGCAGGTTATCCTGATTAACGCTGCCGTTATCACGGAGGGTTTCTGCGAAATAAAGATTGACCTCATCGCCGGCATTGCCGTGGACCTTGATGGCCACCCAGCCCGCCAGGTTGCGACCGGCATCAAAAACATAGATGCCCGGCTGCGGCTCTGCAACAAATGTCGGCTTGAGCTCTTCCACCACCTTGATCGGCTCCACGCGGGCGGCGTGCATCTCGCCGGTCGGATCGTCGGTATTGTGGGCCCAGGCCCAGCGCTTGTCCATAAGCAGCGGCGGCGTACCCGGCATCCAGATATCCTCGGTATCTTCGCGGGCATCATAGATTTCACCGTCAAAAACGGTAGAATAGACCGTAGGTCCGGGGGTGACGTGCCGGAAACTATCGGTAGTCATCTTGTAGAAGGTGCCGTCGGTATAGACAACCTCCAGTTGGGCGCGCAGGCGGGGCGACCCCATCCATCCGGGGGCCACGGGAATCACGATACTGTTGCCCCCCTGATGGAACAACTCCCCTACATCAAACGTTTCGTAATAAACCCGCTTGCTGTAGGTGCTCTGTGCGGGATCCAGCACGTGGTCGCCGACCTTCTTGTGGTTGATATAGACCTCGAAGAAACCGATTCCGGCGGCATACAGACGGGAGTAGGCTATCTGCTTTGAAGGGTCGGGATAGAAACTCCCCTTGAAATAGAGCACGCGGCCCGGAATGCCAGGCACATATCCGATCCAACCACCCTCCCAGTCGCTCTGCGAAAGCAGGCCCATCTCCCAGAAGGCCGTTTGCGACCAGGGCGACTGCTTGCCATCCTGCTGCCATACCATCACTTTCCAGTAATAGCGGGCCCGGGAGAGCATTTTGATATGCTCCGTGCTGATGCAGGTGGACTGGTCCGACTCTACCTTGCCGCTGTCCCAGACATCGCCGTTGTCGTTTTCGAGAGCCTCGGCCGATGTAGCCACCAGTATACGGTAGGCGGTCTGTCGGGTTGCCGCTGCCGTCGAAACTATCTTCCACGAGAGCTGGGGAGCATAGTCGATGCCTATCGGGTTGACCTGATATTCTGCCTGCAAGTCTTCTACCTGCACCGCGGGGGCGGTAGATTTGGCATTGACGGCACAAACCGTCCATCCCCAAAGGCAAATAATTATCAAAATCCGCTTCATATCGCTTTGTTTTTATTTCTCTTTACGTAAAGTTACTTCAAAAACCAAAGTTTCCGGTTGTAATATCTGTTAATTAATTTGCCTTTTCCGTTATTTCTTGTCCGTCTTGTCTTTTCTGTCATTCGGAGTTGTGATTTTTGTTAACTTTACATTTGTGAAGAGAATCGCCGCCATATTGATGCTCGTGGTGCTGGCAGCAACCCTGCATGGCAGTTCTGCGTTTGCCCAGGGCTACAGGGACAACACAAAGTACAACAACCTGTCCCACCTTGGAGTCCGCGCCTTCGCCCAGGATTCCCTGGGAAATATGTGGATCGGCACCTTGGCCGGGCTGGACAAATACAATGGTTACGAGTATGAATACTTCCGACATAACTCTGCCGACACCTGTTCTATCCGCAGCGACTTTGTCTTCTCCCTGCTGATGGACGGCGACCTGCTCTGGATAGGGAACGCTATCGGTGTTGACTGTTTCAACGTCCGTACAGACCAACTCAAACGGATTCCAGGCCCCACCTGCCCCGCCTATCAATTGTATAAGGACCGTTCCGGCACGATTCGGATTGCATCGGTAGACGGCCTCGGAGTGCTTGACAAAGCCACGGAAACCATTTCCTACCGGCACGACCTGGGAGAAGTCAACCAGATTTGGGAAGACTCTTATGGCCGGGTTTGGGTAGGTACAGGTTCCGGACTGGCCCTGGAAGACGGCAGCGCCAGCTACTCTCTCCCGGGAGAGAGGCAGGTCCTTTGCTGCTACGCTATCAACGATGTTTCCTGGTGGCTGGGCACCGACCGCGGCATCGTGGTGTTTGACCCCACAACCGGAACTTCTCGCCTCCCCGACAATCTGATTCCACCCTCCTCCCCCATTCAGCGGGGGCGCATCAATTTCATTACCGAATCGTCTCCATCCAAGCTGCTGATCGGCACCGCCCTGGACGGCGTCTGGCTGTACGACATCGTGTCCCATAAAATCGAAAACAGCACACCCGACCGTTTCAATCCGCAGAATGCTGCAGAACTCAACTGTTGTTACAAAGACCGCCAGGGGAATATCTGGATAGGCACCTACGACAAAGGTTTTGTGATAGCCGGCAAGCAGTCCGACTTTTTCAACGAGAATGCCGCCCTGGGCAAACCCCTGGAAAATAAGTTTGTGACAAGAATCGTAGAAGATGAGCGCGGAACTCTCTGGATTGCAGACAGGTATGGCTGTCTGTACAATTATTCACCAGCGGATGGATTAAAGACCATAGACCTGTCCGGAGTAAAACCGGCCGGGGTGGATTATCTGGAATGTATTTTTATCGACAGCAAGGGCCGTTTCTGGCTGGCTTTCGAGAAGGTACTTTATGTGGCCAAAATCAGCGGCGGCCGGGCATATAAGACCGCCGCTTTCCCTCTGGACCACGTACGGTGCGTCAAGGAAGATTCCAATGGGGATATTTGGCTGGGATCGTGGAATGGCCTGTACAAGTATACAGCCCACGACAAGGAGCCGATCAAGATAGAAAAAAACACAGCCCCCAACATTACCGATATTCTCCCGATGGAAGACGGGCGAATCTGGTTTTCCGCACATGGCTGGGCGACATTCTGCATAGATAAAGACAATCTGTACGGCGTACCCGTACCTGAAACCGGCCAGCAGGTTGGCCGGTTTGGAATCACTCTGGCGAAAGACAGTCGCGGCAGGGTTTGGATCGGCAGCTACGGATATGGCCTGTTATGTCTCGATGGCGATGATTCTGTCGTGATGACCGTAGATGACGGCCTTCCAGACAATAACGTCCTATCTTTCCAGGAAGACTTCAGCGGTAATATGTGGGTCAGCACATTCCACGGAATCGCCAGAATTGACTTGCCAAAAGGGGGCACCCAGGCCGACATCCTGGCCTTCCCTGGCCGTCAGTATCACGAAAAATCGGGATGTCGCACCGCTTCCGGCCAGATTTTCTTTGGCGGCAACCACGGCCTGACGTTTTTCGACCCCAAGTCATTCGCCTCCGACCACCCTGCGCCGACAATTCATCTGGAAGACCTTAAGATTTGGGGACAGAGTGTCAAACCGGATCAATCCGGCACCGTGCTCAAACAGGATATCGCCTATACCGACAGGATCTCCCTCAATCACAAACAGCGCAGTTTCTCGCTGGACTTTGCGGGGAACGATTTCTTCTCTTCCAACAACCTGACTTATAAGTATCGGCTGATTGGATTCGACAAGGACTGGGTCGATGCCGGCACCTACCGCAGGGCCAGTTATTCCAACCTCCGGCCCGGAGATTATACCTTCGAGGCCGTTGCAATAGGCGAAGACGGTACGCAGAGTCCCGATCCCGCACGGCTACAAATACATATCAAACAGGTGCCCTGGCTCTCCTGGTGGGCGTTGCTTGCATATTTACTGCTGATTTCTGCCATCGCCTGGGTGCTGATACGGTCGGCCATGCATGCCCGCCTGGCGCGCGAACATGCAGAGATGGAGCGCAAGGAGAAGGAGCGTGAGAAGGAGATGTCGCAGATGAAAACCATCTTCTTCACCAACATTTCCCATGAACTCCGGACACCGTTGACGCTCATTTCAGCTCCGCTGGAAAAACTCCTATCCAAGCCCGGCCAGGATGCCGAAACCACCGGTCTGCTGGAGGGCATCCACCGTAACTCCTCCCGAATGCTGATGCTCATAAACCAGCTGATGGACTTTACCAAGATAGAGAATGGTGTTTACCTACTGGGCGTCCGCTATACTGACATTATCGGCATCCTGAAAGATACAGTAGCCTCTTTCTCTTTCCTGGCAGAGAAGCAGGGCATCAACCTGATTTTCTCCCCTCACGACAGCACCCAGATGATCTGGGCAGACGAAGACAAGATTGTCAAGATAATGGACAATCTGCTTTCCAACGCCTTCAAACACACACCCGAAGGGGGGACCGTAGAGGTCAGGACCGCCTTTTTGAAAGAGGCTCCGCAATATGGACTGGAGCCGGAGGACGGCTATCTGGAAGTCTCTGTACTGGACACCGGATGCGGCGTCCCGGCCGACCAGTTGGACCAGTTGTTTGTCCGCTACCGGCAGATAGAAGGCCGACGCCCCGACTACAGCGGCAACGGCATCGGCCTGCACTATACCCAGAATATGGTGGAGAAGCACCACGGAAAGATTGTCGCCAGCCTGCGGCCGTCCGGTGGTATGGCCTTCTCTTTTGTCCTGCCTATGGGGGACGTTTATTCCGACAGCGAAAAAGTAATCGGCAACCTCTCCGCAACCAACACCACTGCACCCGCTGCCGTCGATATAACAACGGAGAAGCCGGAGGCCCATACACTGATGGTAGTTGAGGACAATGCCGAACTGCGGGAGTTCCTGGTGGGCCTTCTGTGCGGCGACTACAAGGTGCTGCAGGCCCCCGACGGCGACAAAGCCTGGGAGATTCTCCAGAACAATTATGCAGACCTTGTGATAAGCGATGTCATCATGCCCGGCATATCTGGTTATGAGCTGTGTGCAAAGATCAAGGAGAGTCCGCTACTATGCTACCTGCCGGTGATACTGCTAACGGCAAAGACATCTCACCAGGAGCAGATGGAAGGGTTGGAAAATGGCGCCGACGCGTACATATGCAAGCCTTTTCACGCCGATTTGCTGATGATGACCATCCGCAACCTGCTGCGGGCCAAGGATGTAATGCGTCAGTTCTTCTCCCAGCCGGGTATCTCCCGGGAGAATATCATCGATGTCGACATGCCCGGCTCCGACAAGCCGTTCCTTGACAAACTTACGGCAGTCATGGCCGCCAACTTGTCCAATCCGGACCTCAATATCGACATGCTTGCCCGCGAGATGGGATTCAGCCGTACCGCTTTCTATCTCAAGGTAAAGCGCCTCACCAGCACCGCGCCCAACGACCTGGTGCGCAACTACCGGTTCAAGGCGGCTGCAGAGGCCATCAAGGCCTCGCAGGAAAGCCTCTCAGACATTGCGGAACGCACCGGCTTCGGATCGTATTCCTACTTCTCCAAAGCCTTCAAGAAACACTTTGGAGTCAGTCCTAAGGAATACCGTACACAAGATTAATTTACCACCCCAGCACCGATTCTTTGCTCAGGTAGTCCTGGGCTTCGGAGGCCGATAGGACTTTGCCGTAGGCGTTGTGGCCGTTGACGGGTTTGCCGGCAGCATCTTTGCTTCCGAATTCTCTCCAGCCGCCGGTGGCGGTGGGGGCAGAAGGGTTGGGGGCGGGATTGGAGTACCAGCCAGATGCTGAGATGGCGGGCGACATTGTGCAGTTTACATACACGACATTGTCAAAAACCTCGCTCTGACCAGCGCTGCGGGCAAGATATACGCTGCCGGAAGACACTCCGTCTTCTGCCGTAAGTGAGCAGTTAAGGAATACAAAACCCTTGTCGGTGACCTTGGGCACCCGGGCCTGGATTATATAGCCGGCGGCACGGGAGCGGATCTCGCACTCTTCGAACAGGCACACCTCGGGATAGCCCCAGATGTAATCTACGTGGCCGGCAATGAGGCTGTTATGGACCCACACGCGGCCTTTGGCCAGGAACGTATCCTGCCAGGAAATGAGCGAGCAGCTTTCTATTGTCAGACGGTGGGTATTGTTGCCGGAGTTGAAATAGATGGTCTCCGCCTGGCCTTTCTGCTCTCCGAAACTGTTTTCGATGGTGAGGTTCTCGAGGCGCAGATTGTCACAGTTTTCCACCAGGAAAAGACCGCGTCCGCCCGAGGCGCCAGTCTTGGAGCCGATGGCGGGTTTGGACGTTGCAGCCGCGCCGGAACCGCTTTCATAGCTCTCGTTGTTGGGATAGACTATCCTGACGCCGTCGCGGGAATCGCCCTTGATGGTAATGTCTTTTTTGTCCCGCAGATAAAGCAGCTCGCGGTATGTGCCAGCAGCCACGGAGATTGTGGCACCGTCAGTTGCGTGGCTCAGCGCCCGCTGGATGGTGCAGAAATCACCGCTGCCGTCGGCTGCCACGCGGATTTCTGTTTTTGAAGGAGCCGGGGCGGTGGAGAATTCTTCCTTGACCGCGCCCTCCATTTCCAGCTTATACTTCTTGCCGAAATCCAGCGCCTCGCTGTGCAGGGTAATGATCAGTTTGTTGCCTTCTATACGCAGCGGAGTGTAGTGGACAATGCGCCACCGGCCGCAGTGCAGCGCATCCATAAAGGTGTTGAAGGTGGATTCGGCCGTAATCTGCGCCTTGGGAACCATTGCCCCGTCGCTTTCGCGAATGGTGACAGATGCCATATCGGCCATATCGATTCTGTCCACCTCCTTGCCGCTGTCGTCCAGCACCCGGATTACGCCAGTCAGCTCCTGAAGG
>JAEEGI010004928.1_pt1 | contig 30932 bp, 24 predicted proteins | sample 8958751 | NCBI WGS metagenome assembly JAEEGI01 (sample SAMN16246545, study PRJNA631951) | gut metagenome | biome: gut microbiome; feature: rumen; material: KS-attached | host: Bos | place: Iran: Karaj | collected 2018-10 | reverse complement strand
CGAGGACGACTGCTCTGCGCGCAGAGCGGCGTTTGCCGCCAGCGCGGAGGCCGAGACGGAGGAGATGCCGATCGGCGACGGCGGCCTTGAGGCCGCGACCGCCCCGGAGCTTGCGGACGGCGTTCGCACCGGCGGAGCCGTGCAGACGGACGGAGCATACCTGTATCTGATCGACGGCTTCGGCCTGCGCATCCAGACCGCAGCCGGAGCGGAGAGCCGTCTGCTCTCCTACACCCCGGTGCAGACCGGAGCAGAGGTGGGAGACGCCTGGCTCCAGACGCTTTTCGTCACCGGCGACCGCGCTGCCGTCCTCTATACGCGCCTCGACTCCGAGGACGGAGCCTACGACGCAACGCAGACCCACGCAGCGATCTTCGACGTCTCTGACCGGGAGCGCCCGGTTCAGATCGCCGACCTCGGCGCAGACGGCGGGCTCCAGACTGCCTGCCTGCTTCCGGACGACACCCTTCTGCTGGTGACGAACCGCTACGTCTGGGACGCCGGAGCCATGACGGAGGACCGCCTGCCCCGGCTCTGGACGGCGGACGGCCCCATGCCCATTCCGCCGGAGGATATCCTGCTCTGCGACAGTCCGAGCACCGCTGCCTTCACCCTGCTGACCACCCTCTCGCTGACGGACGGCACAATTCTGGACGCCCTCGCCTGCGACGACGCCGGAATGGCGGTCTGCCCCGGGGAGACGGCTGTGATCCTGGCGCGGCCCGTCTGGTCCGTCGGCTCTGCCGACGCCGGGACTGACGGGGTCTACGCCCTGTCCGACTGGACCGACCGCACGCAGACCGAGCTTCTGCGCCTGGCGCGCGGCGCGGACGGAGCGCTGACGCCGGACCTCTCCGCCCGTGTAGAAGGCGGGATTCTCTCCCCCGACGCTGCCCGCTTTGACGGAAGCGCCGTCACCCTGGTCACCGCCGACGCGCGGCACGGCTTCCGCCGCTATACCGACGAGGCAAAGGGCTTCCAAAACGATGAGCCTGCCCAGGCGAGCCTGATCAACCGTCTCTACGTGCTGGACGAGGCGTTCGGCGAGGTCGGACGGCTGGAGCACTTGGGCCAGGACGAGCCTATCTGCGCCATCCACCTCTCCCGGCGCTTCGGCTGGATCTCCACCATCTCCGAGCCGGAGACGCTGCAGCTTTTGGACCTTGCCGCGTCTGACGGTCCGACGCTCGGGACGGCCCTCAACTGTCCCGGTGCATCCCGTCTGCTCCGCGTCCTGGACGACGGGCGGCTGTTCTGTCTGTCCGTCGGAGAAGCGCAGGACGGCGTCACGCTGACCCGCTTTGACGTCTCGGACCCGCAGGACGCCCGGACGGAGGCGACACGCTCCGCCACAGGCTTTGCGCACACGCCCGCGCTCTGGTACGCCCCTGCCCTTTATGCGGAAGCGGACGGGAGCCGGGTCGGCTTCCCGGTCAGCGGGAAGAATCAAACGGCCTTCCGCCTCTACCGCTGGAGCGATAAGGCCGCCGAATACAGAGAAGTCGGCACGACGGACCTGGAGTATCTGCCGGAGGAATCCGAAACCCTCCGTCTCGGCGGCGAGCTGTACGTATGCAGTGCGGGCGTGACCTACGCCCTGGACGCCAAGACCGCTGCGCTTTTGGCAACGATCACCGACGCGGTCGGATGAGAGGAACAAATATGACAGAAGAACGAATCGCAAGAATCAACGAGCTTGCCAGAAAGGCAAAGACCGAGGGTCTGACCGAAGCCGAGCTCCGCGAGCGCGACGAGCTGCGAAAGGAATACGTTCAGGCCATCCGCGCCAACCTTCGCGCCCAACTGGACAACACCTTCATCGTGGACGAGCATGGGAACAAACGGCCCCTGCCAAGGAAGCAATCGTGATTCTGCGCACCAAAAGACGCCTGCCCCGCCGATGCTGCGGAGCAGGCGTCTTTTTGATTGTCTTGATCCCGGAGGAAACGGTCACAGGCCTTCTATTCTCCGAACACGTAATGCGCGATGCCGGCGGCCACGCCGTCGTGGTCGCAGTCGGCGGTCACGGCATCCGCAGCGGCCAGGGCCTCGGGGCAGGCGTTTCCCATCGCCACGCCGAGACCGGCGGCACGGAGCATGGTCACGTCGTTCAGCCCGTCGCCGAAGGCCATCGTCTGGTCCGGACGCAGGCCGAGGCGTTCGGCCAGGCTCTGCAGGGCGCGCCCCTTATGCGCGTCGGCATCGTTGATCTCCACGTTGTTCTTCCAACTGCTCGTGACGCTCAGATGCGGGAAGCGCTCCGGCAGCTCACGCAGAAGCCGCTCCCGCAGGTCGAGGTCCTTCACGATGAGCTGGAGCTTCTGCACGCTGCGGCCCCGCGCAAGGAGCATGGCCTTCAGATCCGGGACCGGTCTGCGCGTTTCCCGGACCAGCTTGCGGGCATGGGGCAGGTCCACGTAGTCCGCCACCCGCTCCCACATGGACCGGGACATCCACCCGGCGTTGTCCTGGTAGCAGTCAACGAGGACCGGCAGACCCTCCACGGCCTCCATGATCTCCAGCGCGCGCTCCAGCGGGAGCTCGGCCTTCGTCAGATTCTCTCCGCGCCGCACGTCGAAGACCGCCGCTCCGTTGATCGTGATGGCATAGCGGAGAAAGGGCAGGGTGCGGACGGGCTCCGGGATGCCGTCAAAGAAGCGTCCCGTGGTGGGCACGATCTCGATACCGGCGGCCGCCGCCCGGGTCAGGGCTTCGCGGCTGCGGTCCGAGAGCCGCTTTTCGGTATTGAGCAGGGTCCCGTCCAGATCAAGGGCAATCAGACGGATCTCCCGCGGGGTTTTGTCCCGGTTCATGGCGGTTCACCCTCTCTGATTCTCATCGTTCTTCGTCTTTCCTTCGGTATCACGACGCGCCGAAGTCGTCGATGCGCCGCACGATTCCGGTTGCTTTCAGATCAAAAAACTCCATTGTTCCGTAATTTCCAAGGATAGTCTTTGGTTACACGCGTGGAATGATCCAAAGGAAGGATTGGAAAAATCGTGCTACAGCTTCTTAAACAGCCGTGCGCTCCAGAAATCCATGCCCAACTCCTCCAGATAGAAATGCAAAATGGCGCGCCAGTTCTTTGTTGCCGTACCGACCATGATAAATTCCGCCTCTGGTGTTGCAATCTGCTCGGCAAAGCGGAACAGTGCCGCGCCGATGCCCTGTGAGCGCTGCGCCGGAACGACATACAGCTCCTCGACCTCAAAAACAGGCGTGCCTTCCGGCATGACGGAACTGCTTTGCTTAGCTCGATGCAGCGCGCCAAACAGATACCCGATCACGCACCCGTCTTTCTCGGCAAGGAAGATTCGGTTGCCGTCAATGTCCGCGCGTTCGTTTTTGCGGTAGCCATGGCAGCATTGCTCCGCCTCCCAATCCTCCGAAAGCGCGATCAGTGTTTGCAGCACGTCCTCCGTCAATTCTGTTTCCCGGATGGTCATATGTTTTCATCCCTTTTTCTGTATGATCCTATCGGAATATCAATTTATTTCAGGGTTCAGCTCTTCGCTTGCAGCATCGCATCGAAGGATCGCCTGCCAATCGTACAGCTCACAGGACCCCCAGATGCTCCAGCAGGATCTTGAGTCCCAGCAGGATCAGGATCACGCCCCCGGCAATCTGGGCCTTTTTTTCAAATCGGTCGCCAAAGACGGAGCCAAGCTTGACGCCGAGCATCGAGAGCAGACAGGTCGTCACGCCGATGATTGCAATGGCCGACCAAATCTGCACGCCGCCGGACATCGCCAGCGAAATGCCGACGGCCAGAGCGTCGATGGAGGTCGCAATCGCCATCGTCAGCATGGTCCGGACGGAGAAGTCCGCGTCGGCGTGCTCCGTCTCGCCGGAGACGGCCTCGCGGATCATATTGAGGCCGATCAGAGCCAGCAGGACGAAGGCGACCCAGTGGTCCACGGCCTCGATCGCCTCGGCAAAGAGGCTGCCCAGATAGAAGCCGATCAGAGGCATCAGGGCCTGGAAGCCGCCGAACCAGAGGCCGCAGGCCGCCATATTTTTCAAGCTCGGCCGCCGCGTCGCCAGACCCTTGCAGACGGATACGGCGAAGGCGTCCATGCTCAGCCCGACGCCGAGCAGCAGCAATTCCGCAAAATTCATGATCCGGTCCCCGCAGGGACCATTCCCTCCCCGTTCCGCTTTCGGTATTCATCATTCCCATCCTACACGATATATCCGCCTTTGTCAATCCCGAAGCGTCAAGGGGGGCGCCGCCCTGTTTCCCTGCGTAACAGTTCAGCAGCCCCACAGATTGGGGTTTGCCGAGCGAAAAGCCTTCCCCCCTCGGGGGGGAAGGTGGCATCCGGCGTCTCACGGAAGCCGGATGACGGATGAGGGGGCGTATCGGTCACCGATTCGTATATTCAGCTGTCTGCTTGTCGGAACGCCCCCCTCATCCGCCTCGCTTCGCTCGGCACCTTCCCCCCAAGGGGGGAAGGCTCTGTCGGAACCCTGGCAAGCTGGCCGCACCGCCGCTTCCGCCCTACGTCCTCCTGACTGGTCACTGGTGACTGGTCACTGGTCATTCTCTGTCCACTGGCCACTGACCACGCGCATTCCGCAGGGCTGAACGGTTGCTTCCGGGCCGCGCGGCTGCCTTCGGCGAAAAGTTCTGTTAAACTGCACAAAAATCGTTATTTATCATTATGAAAACTGTCAACATTCATTTATGAGCGCATATTATGCACGAATCAGATGAATGTTGTGAATAATTTTCATAAAAATCAGTCTCAAGATTTGTGTAGAATTGAGATTTGAATTTCCATCCGCTTCGTGGTATATTGGTGTAGTGGTTGCGGCGGACAACCACAAATTGGATATTCCGCCGAATGAGAATTATTTAAAGGAGAAAAGAGTATGCTCAAACACACGAGAAAGCTGTTTGCAGTTCTGTTGGTCATGGTCCTCGTTCTGGGCCTGTTCCCGACTTTTGCGGCAGCGGAAACCACCAGCGCCAAGAGGGTCCACGTATTCACCGCATTGGAAAACGCAGCTTTGGATACCGACGTCTTCGCCAAGATTGAAATTGCGAAGGCAAACGCTGCACAGCCCATGGGCGGCGTAGCCAGGCTGCAGGAAGCTGACTACGTCAACATGATCCCCCAGGTCATCGACGCGATCAAGAGCTCCAAGACCTACGTTCCCGGCACCCTTCAGCAGAACGGCAACTTCCTGGTTTGGGAAACCACCGTCGGCATCCCCTGCTGCTACGACCCTCGCATGGAGGCTGAGCTGCACAACACCGAGAATGAGCCCAGCGCAGAAGAGATCGCCCGCATCGAAGCCCAGGCTGAAGCCATGGTTCAGGATTTCTCCCAGACCCGCGGCGGCAGCCCCAGCTCCGCCAAGATCGGTCTGATCCAGCCCTACTGGGAATCCAGCTCCAGCTACTCTGATTCTTCCTTTACCAGCTACTCCCCCTACTACAAGACCGTATGGCAGAACCTCTACGGCGCCACCGGCGGCACCGGCATGCGTTACTCCATGACGAACGCCACGGTTGACAACATTGCCAACACGCTTGAGCAGTGCGGCCTGGTCATCTTCGACTCCCACGGCACCACCGACTACTCCGGCTCCAACGGCGACTACACCTCCCGCGCCAACTCCTCCTACCTCTGCCTGACCACCAACAGCGGCGTCACCTCCACCGACACCGCTGCCCGCACCGGCACCTACGGCACCTACTACAACGCCATGAAGGGCTCCGGCTACGCTTACGTCAACGGCGACTGCATTGCCGCCCACATGGATCAGAACGCCCCCAACTCCATGCTCTACATGGGCATCTGCCTGGGCATGGCCACCGACAAGATGTTCACCGGCCTGCGCGCCAAGGGCGTTGAGGTCGTCTACGGCTACTCCCAGTCCGTCTCCTTCAAGGGCGAGCTGCAGAGCATCCAGTCCATCATGCGCTACATCCAGAACGGCAAGACCGCCGCTTACGCCATTGAGCAGTCCCAGGTTGACCTCGGCTGCCAGTGGGACCCCGCCTACAGCTCCTATTCCGAGTCCAGCGCCAGATCCAATAAGGTCGCGTTCCCGGTCGTCGTTTCCGACGAGGACACCTATCTGGGCCACGGCAACGTTGACTGCGTCCAGACCGCGCACTCCACCTGGACCCTGTTCGGCTCCACCACCTCCTACACCGTGACCGCCACCTCCAACAACACCTCCTACGGCACGGTCTCCGTCTCCGGCAACACCATCACCGCCTCCCCCAAGACCGGCTACTATGCCGCCGGCTACACCGTGACCTCCGGCACCGCCACCGTCGTCCAGAACGGCAACACCTTCACGGTCACCCCGTCCTCGAACTGCACGGTTCGCATCAACTTCGCCGCCAAGTCCACCTACACCCTGACCTACAAGGCCAACGGCACGACGATCAAGACCGCTTCCGTCTACTCCGGCGAAGCCGCTGCCCTGCCCACCACCGCTACCGCTTATGACGGCTACACCTTCGTCGGCTGGGCGCTGAACACCGTCTCCGAGACCACCACCAAGCCCAGCTACTACGCCCCCGGGGCCTCCTACACCCCGACTGCCAGCACCACCTTCTACGCCGTCTACACCCGCGTTTCCGGCGGCACCGGCTCTGTCACCTACAATCTGGTCTCCTCCGCTCCGTCCGACTGGTCCGGCAACTACGTCATCACCTACGGCTCCTCCCCGAGCTACGTGCTGACCGGTATGACCCCGTCCTCCAACGGTGCTTCGATCGAGTCCACCTCCAACCGCACCGCTTATTCCTCCACCGGCATGAGCCTGAGCAGCTCCAAGCTGAGCAACGTCGCTGACAAGTACGTCTTCACCGTTGCCTCCACCGGCAGCTACTACACCATCCGCAGCAAGACCACCGGCACCTACCTGGGCATGACCTCCGGCTCCTATCTGGCCGGCTACACCACCTACAGCTCCAGCTACTGCAGATGGACCATGGGCGTCGGCTCCAGCGCCAGCTCCGCCAAGAACGCCGCGAACGGTTCCTATCCGTACCTCGGCTTCACCACCTCCAGCAACTACTTCTGGTCCAACAGCTCCGCCAACACCAGCATCCGCTGGTGGAAGGAGACCTCCAACGGCACCACCTACTACTCCACCACCATCAGCGCGCAGACCGATCCCGATCCTGTCACCCCGGACCCCGAACCCACCACGACCTACACCGTGAGCTTCTCCGTCCCGTCCGGCGTGGCTGCGATCAGCCCGATCACCGTTGAGCCTGATGAAGCCTTCACCCTGCCCACTGCCGGCGCGCCCAGCGGCTACACCTTCGTTGGCTGGGTCACCTCCACCGTGAGCGCCACGACCACTGCCCCGACCTCCTACGCCGGCGGCACCTCCGTGACCACCTCCGGCAGCCTGACGCTCTATGCCCTCTACACCTACACCCAGACCACCAGCGGCACCGGCGGCTACCAGCTCGTGACCTCCGCGCCCAGCTCCTGGACCGGCGACTACGTCATCACCTGCGGCACCGGCTCCGACCTGTACGCGATGAAGGGTCTGAGCGGCAACACCAAGTATGAGTCCGCCTCCGCCGGCGGCGCCGTGGCCCTGGCCTCCACGGGCATGAGCCTGAGCGGCACCACCCTGACGAACGTGCCGAACGCCTACGTCTTCACCGTCGGCACCTCCGGCTCCTACTACACCTTCAAGAACAAGTCCACCGGCACCTACCTGGGCAGCTACCGCAGCTACCTGTACAGCCGCACCAGCCTGAGCACCAGCTACTGCAGATGGTCGATGTCCATGAACGGCACGGCTGTCAACCTGTACAACAGCGCCAGCAGCAGCTATCCCTACATGGCCTTCTCCAGCTCCAACTACTTCATGATGTACTCCGCCTCCAACACCACGATCAGCCTGTGGAAGTACACCAGCAGCGGTTCCGGCTCCACCACCTATTACACCACTCTGTAATCGGCGGACGAACGGCCAACCGACTGTCTGAGCATCAGGCAGTATAGCGATCGCGCCCGGCACCAATCGGTGCCGGGCGTTTGATTCATCCGGGCGGCTGCTCAATCGGGCTTGACGCGCAGAGATTTCCGGTGTAGAATAAAGAGCAGAAACGCGGCGGCGGACGCCGCGAAACCCCGTCATTTTATCTATAAGGAGGCTTGCAGCATGGAGCTTGCACGCAGAAAGGACGTCCCCGAGGAGCTCAAGTGGGATCTGTCTCTGATTTACCCGACCGAGGCCGAAATGGAGGCCGATTTTGCCAAGGCACAGAAACTCGCCGATCATCTTGCGGCGGAATACCCCGGCACGCTGAACGACCCTGCCCGCATCGTAGCCTGCCTGGACGAGCAGGAGCAGATGGAGCGCATCCTGGTTCTGGTTGGCTCCTATTGCGGCCTGGCTGTGGAGGTGGACTACTACGACACCGCCAACCAGCAGCGCAGCGACCGCGTTTCGACCGTCGAGGCGCAGATCGCCAGCCGCCTGAGCTTCATCGAAAGCGAGATCCTGCAGGCGGACGACGCCGTGCTGGACGCCGCCATCGAGCAGGCCGTCGGCTGCAAGCATCGGCTGATGGATCTGCGCCGCCGGAAGCCCTACCAGCTTGCCCCGGAGACCGAAAAGGCCCTGGCCGCCCTGCAGATGACCTTCAATACCCCCTACGAGGTCTATAACATGGCAAAGCTGGCCGATATGCAGTTCCCCTCCTTCACCGTGGACGGCAAGGAGTACCCCCTGGGCTATTCCCTGTTTGAGGACGACTATGAATACGAGCGCGACACTGCCGTCCGCCGCGCCGCCTTTGACGCCTTCTCCGCCAAGCTCCGCCAGTATGAGAACGTCACTGCCTCGGCCTATAACGCTCTGGTCCGGCAGGAGAAGAGCATGGCCGAGCTGCGCGGCTATCCGTCCGTTTTCGACTACCTGCTCTTTGACCAGAAGGTCACGCGGGAGATGTATGACCGCCAGATCGATCTCATTACCGAGCGCTTGGCCCCGCATATGCGCCGCTTCGCCCGCCTGCTCCAGAAGAAGTACGGTCTGGACGAGATGACCTTCGCCGACCTGAAGCTCTCCCTGGACCCCGACTACGATCCCCGCGTCACGATCCCCGAGGCGAAGGATTACGTCAAGAAGGGGCTTGCCGTGATGGGCGAGGACTACGTTTCGATGGTGGAGGAAGCCTTTGACAAGCGCTGGATCGACTTTGCCAAGAACCAGGGCAAATGCACCGGCGGCTTCTGCTCCTCTCCCTACGGACGGAACTCCTTCATTCTGCTGAGCTGGAACGACCGGATGTCCGACGTCTTCACGATCGCCCACGAGCTCGGTCACGCGGGCCACTTCCGCCACTGCAACGCCAAGCAGTCGCTTTCCGACACCGAGGTCTCCACCTATCTGATCGAAGCGCCGTCCACGATGAACGAGCTGCTTCTGGCCCAGTATCTGCTCAAGACCAACGACGACCCGCGCTTCCGCCGCTGGGTGCTCTCGTCCATGATCTCCAACACCTATTACCACAACTTCGTGACCCATCTGCGCGAGGCCTGGTATCAGCGCGAGGTCTACAAGCTCGTCGATGCGGGCGACTCGGTCAACGCCGAGGTCCTGTCCGACATCTTCCGCAAGAACCTGGAGCTGTTCTGGGGCGAGGGCGTGAAGATCAACGACGGCGCGGAGCTGACCTGGATGCGCCAGCCGCACTACTACATGGGTCTCTACTCCTACACCTACTCCGCCGGTCTGACCGTCGCCACCGAGGTCGCCCGCCGCATTCAGCGCGATGGCGCGCCCGCCGTGGAGGATTGGAAGAAGGTTCTGGACGCCGGCTCGACCCTTGACCCGATCGGCCTTGCAAAGCTGGCCGGCGTGGACATCACCACCGACGCCCCGCTCAACGATACGATCGACTACATCGGCTCCATCATCGACGAGATCTGCAAGCTGACCAAGGAGATCGACGGCATCGAAGCCTAAGCCGCAGCAGAACCGAACATGCTGCTGCACGTCTATGACAACGACCTGCCGGAGCTTCTGACCGCGCTCGCCGCCACGCCTCCGATGCAGCGGCTGCGGGCGGTCGGGATGAATTGCGGCTGCGAATACACGGCCTTTCCCCGCTTTGCGCGGGGAAGGTCCTATTCGCGCTGGGTCCACTCCCTCGGCGTCGGGTCCATCGTCTGGCGCTTCACCCACGATCCGGCCCAGGCCGCCGCGGGACTGCTGCACGACGTGGCGAGCCCGACCTTTGCCCACGTGATTGACTTTCTGCGCGGGGACTATCTGACCCAGGAGGCCACGGAGGAAGGGACAAGGGAGCGGATCGCCGCCAGCCCGGAGCTCCAGTCCATCCTGCGCGCGCACGGACTGACGACCGACGACGTGGCCGACTACCACCGCTACCCGATTGCCGACAATGACAGCCCCCGCCTGTCCGCCGACCGGCTGGAATACACCCTCGGGAACGCCTGGCGCTACGGCTTTCTGACCGAGGACGGGATCGAAGCGCTGTATGCCGATCTCACCGTCTCCAAGAACGAGGACGGCGCGGACGAGCTGTGTTTCCGCACGCGGAAGCAGGCGGTCCGCTTCGCCGAAACCGCCCTGGCCTGCGCGCGGGTCTACGTCTCCGACGAGGATCGCTGCGCGATGCAGACCCTCTGCGAGCTGCTCCGGGACGCGATAGAGGCGGGTATTCTCTCCCCGGCGGACCTCGACGGGACCGAGCCGCCGTTGATCGAAACGATCGCGGCCTCTCCCCTGTCCGGACGCTGGGCGGCTTTCTGCGCGATGGCCCACACGGCCCGCGCCCCGGCATCCGACGCACCGCCGGACGGGCGCCCGTGGCGGATCATTCCGGCCAAGAAGCGGCGCATCGACCCGCTGGTGGCCGGGTCGGGCCGCGTCAGCAGTCTCGACGCGGCGTTTGCCGCATCGCTTGCGGCCTTTCTGAACGAGCCGCAGACGGAATGGGTGCTGGGCTGGTAAGCACGCCTGATTTTAAAGATCGGAGACCTTCCATGAAAACTCTGCTACACATCTGCTGCGCGCCGTGCGCGAATATGTGCATCGATACGCTGCGTCAGGAGGGGCAGGACGTGACCGGGTTCTGGTATAACCCGAACATCCACCCCTTCACCGAATACCGGTCCCGCCGGAACTGCCTGCGGGATTACGCGGCCTCCATCGCCCTGCCGCTCGTGGAGCGCAACGACTACGGTCTGCGCCCCTTCGTGCGGGCAGTGGCGGACGACATCGCCAACCGCTGCGTAAAATGCTACGAAATGCGGCTGATGACGGCAGCCGAATACGCCGCCGCCAACGGTTACGACGCCTTTACCTCCAGCCTGTTCATCTCGCCCTATCAAAAGCACGAGCTGATGAAGGAGGTCGCTGAGCGTGCCGCCGACACCTACCGCGTGCGCTTCCTCTACCGCGATTTCCGGCCCTATTTCAAGCAGGGGCAGGAGCGGGCGCGGGAGCTGGGCTTCTACATGCAAAAATACTGCGGCTGCGTCTTCTCCGAGGAGGAGCGCTATCTGAAGGCCAGCAAGATCATTCCGTAGGGAGGCGGTTTCATGCCCTTCCATATTGAGCGAAACGACCTCACCCGGATGCGGGTGGACGCCATCGTGAACGCGGCGAACCCGAGCCTTCTGGGCGGCGGGGGCGTGGACGGGGCCATCCACCGCGCCGCCGGGCCGAGGCTCCTGCGGGCATGCAGGAAGCTGGGCGGCTGCGAGACCGGCCAGGCCAAGCTGACCAAGGGCTACGACCTGCCCGCAAAGTACGTGATCCACACCGTCGGCCCGGTCTGGTGCGGCGGCGAACGGAATGAGGAGGCCCTGCTTGCCGCCTGCTACCGGAACAGTCTGGCGCTGGCGCTGGAACACGGCTGCAACAGCGTCGCCTTTCCGCTGATCTCCGCCGGAGCCTACGGGGTTCCAAAGGATCTGGCGCTCGCCGTCGCCGTGCGGGAGATCGGACGCTTCCTGCTCGAGCACGAGCTGGACGTGACCCTGGCGGTCTTTGACGCGGACAGCTATCGGCTCTCCAGCGTCCTCTTTTCCGCGGTCCAAGCCTACGTGGACGAACGCTTTGTGGAAGCCGCGCCGCAGAGAAACGAGGCTTCCCTGCTGCATCAAAAGCAGATGGCAATGGACGCGATGGTCGGCGCTGCGCTTCCAACGCCTCCGCAGAAGCCGCGCCGCGCAAGAGAGAAGGCCTTCTGCGCCGCGGCGGAGGAATGCGCGGCCCCGTCGCTGCTGCCCGATTCTGCGCAGAGTCTGGACGACCGGCTGCGGAGCCTGGACGAGAGCTTTTCCCAGATGCTTCTGCGGAAGATCGACGAAAAGGGCATGACGGACGCCGCCTGTTACAAAAAGGCCAACGTGGACCGCAAGCTCTTTTCCAAGATCCGCTCCGATCCGCACTACCGCCCCTCCAAGCAGACCGCGATCGCCTTTGCGATCGCCCTGGAGCTGCCGCTGGACGAGGCAAGGGATCTTCTGATGAAGGCGGGCTTCGCCCTGTCCCGCTCGAATCGCTTTGACGTGATCATCGAATACTTCATCTCCAGCGGAAACTACAATATCTTTGAGATCAACGAGACCCTGTTCGCCTTCGACCAGAGTCTGCTGGGAGCATAGCATGACGAAATACTTCAATTTGAACGCCGCCGGCAGCAGCATCAAGTGCAAGCTCTGCGCGAACGATCCGCGTGCGGTCCGGAATCTCGTGGTATACGGCCACGGCTTCGGCGGGCACAAGGACAACCACGCCGCCGAGCGCTTTGCCGAGGCCCTGCTCTCCAAGCGCAAGGACGCCGCCCTTCTGACCTTCGATCTGCCCGCCCACGGCGACGACGTGAAAAAGCGGCTGACTTTGGGCGACTGCGACGCCTATCTGCGCGAGGTCCTGGCCTATGCGCAGGCGGAGCTGCATCCGGCTGCCGTCTTCGGCTACGGGACCAGCTTCGGCGGCTTCCTGTTCCTCAAATATCTGGCCGAGCACGGCAACCCCTTCCGCAGACTGGTCCTGCGCTGCCCCGCCGTGGATATCTACGAGTCCCTGACCACGAAGATCCTGACGCCCAAGGACGCGGAGGCTCTGCGCAAGGGCCGCGACGCGGAGCTGGGCTTTGACCGGAAGGTGCGGGTGAATCAGGCCTTCTTTGACGAGCTCCGGATCGTCGATCTGTTTGCCCTCGACTATCTGGACTACGCCGACGACCTGCTGATCCTGCAGGGCACGGCGGATGAGATCGTAAGCTATGACGCGGTCAGCCGGTTTGCGGATCAGAACTGTATTGAGCTGATCCCCTTCGACCGGGCCGACCACCGCTTTCACGACCCGGCAAAAATGGGCGCGGCGATCGCGGAGATCATGAAGTTCTTTGCCCCTGCGTTCCAATAAAAAATGTCGCCCGGCAGGCGACCAAAGACGGCCCTCCGTGTGATAGATTGTCAGCGTAAGGAACAAACGCCGACAACAACATCACATGGAGGGCTTTCTGATGAAAAACAAAGTTGAAAACAACGTCACCGAGCTGGTATTCATCCTGGACCGCAGCGGGTCGATGAGCGGACTGGAGCGCGACACGATCGGCGGCTTCAACGCAATGATCGAGAAGCAGAAGAAGCAGGACGGGCTCTGCCTGGTTTCCACGGTCCTGTTTGCCAACGACGCGGCGGTCATCCACGACCGCGTGCGCCTCGATCAGATCGAGCCGATGACGGACCGCGACTACACGGTGGGCGGCTGCACGGCGCTTCTGGACGCGATCGGAGACGCGATCCGCCACATCGGGAACGTGCATAAGTACGCCAGAGCCGAGGACGTTCCCGCGCATACGATGTTCGTGATCACAACGGACGGAATGGAAAACGCCAGCCGCCGGTATGAGGCCGAGGAGGTGCGGCGGATGATCCGCCGGAAGGAGGAGGAATCCGGTTGGGAATTCCTCTTCGTCGGGGCCAATATCGACGCCGTACAGACCGCCAGGCGGTTCGGTATCCGGGCCGAACGGGCCGTCAACTACAACGCGGACGCCGAGGGCACGCGGGTGGTCTACGAGACCCTGAGCAATGCGGTCTGCGGCTTCCGCGCGAACGCCGCCATGCCCGAGGACTGGTCCGCCCGGATCGACGCCGACTATCGGAAGCGCGGGAAGAACAAGCGGTAGGCCTCTCGGCCCTTTCCCGCTATTCCTCGTTCAGCAGGGTTTTGACCAGACGCTCGGTCTCCCCGGTCACGCCGTCGAAGTCCACGAGCGGGCGGCAGAGGGATTCCAGCGCATCGTGGTGGAGCTTGGCGCGGCTGAGCCAGCGGACGGCCTCGGAGACCAGCTCCGCGCGGATCGCGTTCAGGGCTTGAAGCCGCTCCAGATCGGCGCTGGGCAGCACGGACTCCGCCGCAGCGTCCAAACGGAGCTGGAGCAGGGCCGACTGTCCGATGGTAAACAGCGGATCGGTCCGCAGGAAGGCCGTCCCAAGCTCGGGAACGAGCAGGCCCGCAGGGCTGTCCGGGTCCATCGGGTCCATCGCAAGAATCAGATCGTGCCCGGCGGACCGGTATCGTTCGGCCAGGCGGCGCAGAAGGCCGGCGCCGACGCGGAAGCTGTCACGCAGGGCCCAGACCGACGCCGCATTCGGCTCGAAGCTGACCGGTCCCTTGGGCGTCAGGCCGGTGAGATAGCAGCGCAGGACCCTTCCCGTTCCCGTGCCGCGCGGCAGCGGCTCGCGCCGCAGCCGCTCCATCGCCTCCCGCTCCGCCGCCTCCGCCGCAGGCGCTGCGATCAGGCGCATGGCCCGCTCGGCTCCCGCCGCCCCCGAAAGGCAGGCATAGGCCGGACCGTAGCAGGCCTTATAGGCCGCCTGCTCCGCGCGAAGGGTCCGGGCCATGCCCAGGGCTGCGCCGTCGTGGTAATAGGCGCCCAGATTCAGATAATTCGCCCCGCAGGCGCAGAGCTCCGGCTCGAGCACGTGCGGGGCCGTTCCATCTGCGACGGCAAGTCCGGTCTCCGGCACGACCACGCCGTCCAGAGAATCGGGGTCCGAAGAGCAGAAAATGCGCCGGACGCGCAGGCCCAGACGCTCGGCCTCCCGGGCGAGGGTCTTCATCAGGGTGGATTTCCCGCAGCCGGGGCCGCCCTTGAGGATGACGAGGCGGCGGATCGACGGGTCGGATTGCAGGGCGTCTGCCTCGGAGCGGAAGCCCTGCGGGGTATTTGCCCCGAAAAAGCAGGAATCAAGCAAGCGAAAGCCTCCCTTTCACAGCGATTTTGTGTTCCCTACCAGTTTATGCGAGCTTTCCGGCTGCGTTCCGCAGAATCCGTTGGATTTGGGGATTGCCATTTTCGGGGCAATATGCTATAATAGCAAAATCAAGATCTATCCCTTTCGAGGTGAATGATATGGAAGAAAAAAAGGTCATGCTCTCCGGCATCAAGCCCAGCGGCGATCTGACGCTCGGCAGCTATCTCGGTGCGATCCGTCATTGGAGCGCACGCGCAGAGGAATTTGACTGCTACTACTTCATGGCGGACCTGCACGCGATCACCGTGCGTCAAAAGCCCGCAGATCTGCGCCGCCGCACGATGGAGCAGCTGGCGCAGTATATCGCCTGCGGCCTGGACCCGGAGAAAAACACCCTCTTCATTCAGAGCCACGTCCACCAGCACGCGGAGCTGGGCTGGGTGCTCAACTGCTACGCCATGTTCGGGGAGCTCTCCCGCATGACGCAGTTCAAGGACAAGAGCGCCAAGAACGCCGACAACATCAACGGCGGCCTGTTTACCTACCCCGCTCTGATGGCGGCGGACATCCTGCTCTATCAGCCCGACTACGTTCCCGTCGGCGAGGATCAAAAGCAGCACGTGGAGCTGACCCGGGACATTGCCACCCGCTTCAACCACGTCTACGGCGATACCTTCAAGATCCCGGAGCCCTTCATTGCCAAGGTCGGCGCGCGCATTATGAGCCTTGCCAATCCCGAGGCCAAGATGTCCAAGTCCGAGGACGACGATCCCGGCCGCGTGACCCTGATGGACAGCCCGGATACGATCATGCGCCTGTTCAAGCGGGCCGTGACCGACTGCGACGCCTGCGTCCGCTACGACCCGGAGAACAAGAAGGGCGTTTCAAACCTGATGACCATCTACTCCGCCGCCACCGGAAAGACCTTCCCGGAGATCGAGCGGGAGTTTGACGGCAAGGGCTACGGCGACTTCAAGGCCGCCGTGGGCGAGACCGTGGTTGATCTCCTGCGTCCCATCCGCGAGGAAGCGACCCGTCTGCTGGCGGACAAGGCCTATCTGGAGACCGTCTGCAAAAACGGTGCGGAAAAGGCGAGCTATATTGCCAACAAGACCCTGCGCAAGGTCTACAAAAAGGTGGGCTTTGTCGCCAAATAAGAGGCTGCTATGAATCTGGATCTCAATTTTTTGCTGCGTGTGGGCCTGACCCTGCTCAGCGCGGGCGTTATCTCCCTTGCGGCAACGCCGCTGGTCAAGCTGCTGGCCCAGCGGATGGGCGTCATGGACGTTCCGAAGGACAACCGGCGCATGCACACCGTCCCCATCCCCCGGATGGGCGGTCTGGCAATCTTCCTGGCCTTCTTCCTGGCTGTTCTGGCCTTCTCCAAAGAGGTAGACCGCTCGCTCTCCGCGATCCTGCTCGGCGCTGTGGTCATCGTGATTTTGGGTGTGTTTGACGACAAATACGCCCTTCAGGCCAAGTTCAAGCTCCTGGTGCAGATCGCTGCGGCCTGCATCGTGGTCTTCTACGGCAACTGCCGGATCGAGCGGCTCACGAATCCCTTTGGCAGCAGTCTCTACTCCTACTGGGATCTGGGCTGGACGTCCTATCCGATCACGATCATCTGGATCGTCGCCCTGACGAACGCGGTCAACTTCATCGACGGTCTGGACGGGCTGGCCTGCGGCGTTTCCTGTATCTCCGCAGTGAGCATGCTGGTGATCGCCCTGGTCGTGAGCGACACCCGCGTCGCCATCGTGATGGCGGCGCTGGCCGGCGCCTGCCTGGGCTTCGTGCCCTACAACTTCAACCCCGCCAAGATCTTCATGGGGGATACCGGCTCGACCTTCCTGGGCTTCATTCTGGCAACGACGTCGATCCAGGGCCTGTTCAAGGCCTACGCGGCGATCTCCTTCGCCGTTCCCTTCCTGATCCTGGGTCTGCCGATCTTTGATATCTGCTTTGCCGTGATCCGCCGCGTCGCCCACCACAAGAGCCCGATGGAGGCGGACCGGGGCCACATCCACCACCGCTTGATCGACATGGGCTTCAGCCAGAAGCAGACCGTTGCCATTGCCTACGTCCTGTCCGGCATTTTGGGGCTTGCCGCGGTTCTGCTGACGGTCTCCGGCGCGATGCGCGCGCTTCTGATGCTCGGCGCCGTCCTGGTGGTCGGCGCCATCGGTCTGGAGCTGATTATGACGGCCAAGCCCCCGCACCGGAAGCACACGGAGGAAGCCGAGCCGTCTGACGAGGGCAGCACAGAGGAGAAACAGGATGAAGCCGATTAAAGTCATGTCCATCTTCGGGACCCGGCCCGAGGCCATCAAGATGGCCCCGCTGGTCATGCACCTGCAAAGCCGCCCGGAGTTTCAGTCCATCTGCTGTCTGACCGGCCAGCACCGCGAGATGCTGGATTCCGTGATGCAGATCTTCCGCCTGAAAGCGGATTACGACCTGCAGATCATGCAGACGCGGCAGACGCTCTCCTCGATCACCTCCCGCACCCTGCTGGGCATGGACTCCGTGCTGGAGGAGGCGAAGCCCGATCTGATCCTGGTCCACGGCGACACCTCCACGACCTTCGCCGGCGCCCTGGCCGCCTTTTACCACAAGATCCCGGTGGGTCACGTGGAGGCCGGTCTGCGCACCTGGGACAAGTACTCCCCCTATCCCGAGGAGATGAACCGGACCCTCGTGGGCGACATTGCGGAGCTGCACTTCTGCCCGACGCAAAACAACCGCGACAACCTGCTGCGCGAGGGTCTGCGCGGCGAGATGTTCCTGACCGGCAACACGGTCATTGACGCGATGCAGACCACGGTCCGCCCGGACTACGTCTTTCAGACCAAGGCGCTGAACGATCTGGACTTCACGGGCCGCCGCGTGATCACCCTGACCTGCCACCGCCGCGAGAACTACGGCAAGCCGATGGAGAACGTCATGCAGGCCGTCAAGACCCTGGTCGAGCGGCATGAGGACGCGGAGGTCGTCTACCCCGTCCATCTGAGCCCGGTGGTGCGCGAGTGCGCCTTCGGCATCCTCGGCGGGCTTCCGCGCGTCCACCTGATCGACCCGATCGACGTGGAGGAGATGCACAATCTGATGGCCCGCAGCTATCTGGTGATGACCGACTCCGGCGGTCTGCAGGAGGAGGCTCCGGCGCTGGGCAAGCCCGTTTTGGTCCTCCGCCGCGAGACGGAACGGCCCGAGGCCGTCCGCGCCGGGACCGTCCGGCTCGCCGGGGTCGAGCAGGAAGCGATCCTTCGCCATGCGGAGGAGCTTCTGACGGACCGCGAGGCCTATCAGAGGATGGCCCGCGCCGTGAATCCCTACGGCGACGGCCACGCCAGCGAGCGGATCGCGGACGCGATAAGCTGGCATTTCGGCCTGCGCCCGGAGCGCCCCGCAGACTTCACGGCGAGCGAATAAACACCATATTTTCCGGTCCGCCCGGGCCGGCGCAAGTGATTTTGCGCCGGCCCGGGCTTTTTTGCGCGCAGAGGGAAAGACCGTGGAGCGGGGTTCAAAATTTTCTTGTAAATTGCGCAAAAAGTGATTGCAATTTCGTTACAAAGCAGTTATAATGGAGCAAAGTGGATGTAAATGGGGCGAATTCCCACAAATTCCCCAATTTGGGAGGAGGTGAGCAGGTTGATCGGCAAATATACGCACAACGTAGACGCCAAGGGGCGTCTGTTCGTGCCTGCAAAGCTCCGGGAGGAGCTGGGCGACGTGTTTTACGTGATGATCGGTCTGGAAAACAGCCTGCTCGTCTACCCCGCAAAAAAGTGGGAGCAGGTCAGCGAGAGCTTCAACTCCGTCCGCCTGTCCGATTCCGCGGCGCTGCGCTATATCCGCGCCAACGTCGCAAAATGCGAGCCTGACAAGCAGGGCCGCTTCGTTGTCCCGCAGATCCTCCGCGATTACGCCCATTTGACGGAAAACGTCACCTTCCTGGGTGAAGGCGACCACGCCGAGATCTGGAACGCCGAGGACTACGCCGCCAAGGAGGCCGCCTTCCTCGATACGCCGGGTTCTCTGGCGAACGCACTGAAGGAGCTGGGACTGTGAGCGAATTTCATCACGTCTCCGTTCTGCTCCGCGAGGCTGTGGACGCGCTGAATATCCGCCCCGACGGCATTTATCTGGACGGGACGCTGGGCGGCGCCGGGCACTCGCTGGAGATCGCCCGCCGCCTGACCACAGGTCGGCTGATCGGCGTGGACCGGGACCGGAAGGCTCTGGCCGCCGCAGGCGAGCGTCTTGCGCCGGTCCATGACCGCGTGACCCTGGTCCACTCCAACTTCGCGGAGCTGGATTCGATCCTGGACGGGCTGGGCATTCCCGGCGTGGACGGGATGCTCTTTGACCTGGGCGTTTCCTCTCCCCAGCTCGACGAGGCGGAGCGAGGCTTTTCCTACATGGCCGACGCGCCGCTGGACATGCGCATGAACGCCGAGGACCGGCTGACGGCCCGTGAGATCGTCAACACCTGGCCGCAGGAGGAGCTGCGCCGCATTCTATACGCCTACGGCGAGGAGCGCTATGCGCCACAGATCGCCGCATCCATCTGCCGTCGGCGCGAAGCTGCGCCGATCGAGACGACGTTTGAGCTCGTCGATGCGATTCGGGCCGGGATGCCCGCAAAGGCTCTGCGCGAAAAGCAGCATCCGGCCAAGCGGAGCTTTCAGGCCATCCGGATCGCGGTCAACGATGAGCTGACCGCCGTGGACAAGATGATGTCCGCTGCGATCCCCCGGCTGAACCCGGGCGGAAGGCTGGCTGTGATCACCTTCCATTCGCTGGAGGATCGCATCGTGAAAAACGCAATGGCCCAGGCTGCAAAGGGCTGTACCTGCCCGCCGGAATTCCCGGTCTGCGTCTGCGGCAAGAAGCCGACCGTCCGTCTGATTTCCCGCAAGCCCATCCTCTCCGGTGAGGCGGAGCTGGCGGACAACCCCCGCGCCCGGAGCGCCAAGCTCCGCGTGGCGGAGAAGCTCTGAAGAAAGGAGACCCGTTATGGCGAAAAATCAACTGCCCGATCTTGAGGGCTCCGTGGCCTATCAGATCTACGAGCGGCCGTTTGACGGCAACACCGCCGTACAACCCATTCCCGCCGCCCTGCCGGAGGAAAAGGTATCCTCCAAAAAGCAGAAGGCCCCGAAGGCCAAGCTGGAAATCGCGCCCCTGGCCGCAATCGGTCTGGCTGTGGTCGTCTTTCTTCTGGCAATGGTCCTGTACAGCTATGTTCAGCTTTACGAGGCAACGAATCAGGCCGGCGATCTCCGCGCCGAGCTGACCGCCGCCCAGAACGAAACCGCCAAGCTCCGCTCGGCCTATGAGAGCCGCATCAATCTCGACGAGATCGAAGCGCGGGCGAAGGAGCTTGGCATGAGCACCCCGACGGCCAAGCAGACCGTCTACATCAACGTTGCTGGCGCAGACCGGGCCGAGGTGCTGCAGGTGGACGAGCGCTCCTTCCTGCAAAAGGCGCTGGACGCCATGACCGGGAGCTTCCGCGGCATCCTGGAATATTTCCATTGACAAACCCATAAAGCTAAAAGGGGCGACACCCGGTGCCGCCCCTTTTTACCGATTTCAGTACCCTTGAAAGGAGGCCTCCGCGTGGCGAAAAAAGCGAACATCCGGATCGTCCGCCCGGGCGAACGCCCCGCATATGACCGCGAAAAGGCCAACCACGGCGTTCTGCGCCGAACCACCGCCATCATGCTGGTCTGCGGCGTTCTGCTCTTCCTGCCGCTGTTCTACCAGTTGTTCACGCTGATGATCGTGGATCACGACAAGTACGAATCCGCTGCCATCAGCAACCAGACCCGGACCACGGCGGTCCCGGCGGACCGCGGAACGATCTACGACCGCAACATGAAGATCATCGCCGCCTCCTCCACGGTCGAGACCGTCTTTCTCGACCCGCTGGAGATCCACAACGCCGAGGAGGACGTGGACTTTATCGCAACCGAGCTCAGCCGCATTCTGAACGTGGACGCGGAAATGATCCGCAAGAAGGCAGCCAAGATCAACCGCCAGTACGAGGTCATTGCCACGCAGCAGGAATACGAGGTGGCAGAGCAGGTCCGTAAGTTCATCACCGACAACAAGCTGACCGGCATCCATCTGGAGCCCGGCTCCAAGCGGCACTACGCCACGCCCGCCACGGCGGCCCAGGTCGTCGGCTTCGTGAACGCGGAAAACGTCGGCGCGGACGGTCTGGAGGCCTATTACGACAAGCTCCTGCAGGGAACGCCCGGCGCGGTCATCACCACGAAGGGCAACTATCAGACCGAAATGCTCTACTCCTACGAGAAGCTCTATGAGGCCTCCGACGGCAGCTCCCTCGTGCTGACCATCGACGCTCAGGTTCAGCGCATGCTCGAAAAGAATCTCAAGGCCGCGGTGGAGAAGTACGACGTGAAAAACGGCGGCTTCGCAATCATGATGAACGTGAACACCGGCGAGATCGTCGGCATGGCCATCGAGGGCAGCTACGACCCGAACAACTATCTGGAAATCACCGACCTGAGCGTTCTGGAAAAGCTGGATGAGATCGGCACGGAGATGGATCAGGTTGCCGAGGGCACCGACGCCTACAAGGAGCTGGCCGATCTCTACAACCAGACCGTGGCAGCAGCCCGCCTGCGCCAGTGGCGCAACCGCTGCGTCTCCGACGGCTACGAGCCCGGCTCCACCTTCAAGACCATCACCCTGGCCTCCGCACTGGACTGCGGCGCGGTGGATCTGAACACGACCTTCTACTGCGCGGGCGAAAAGGACTACCCCGACCGCCAAGACACGCTGCACTGCTGGAAGCCGGAGGGACACCGCGCCGAAAACACCGCCCAGGCCCTTCAGAATTCCTGCAACATTGCCTTTGCCGACATCGGTCTGAAGATCGGGGGCGAGCGGCTGTATAACTACGTGGACGCCTTCGGCTTCCTGGAGAAGACCGGGATCGACATGCAGGGCGAGGCGACCGGCGTCTTCCATCCCAAGGATGAGTTCGTCAAAAATGCCCAGTTGACCACGATCGCCTTCGGCCAGTCCATCAAGCCGACCCCGATCCAGATGGTCCGGGCGATCTCCGCCGTGGTCAACGGGGGCTATCTGCTCAAGCCCTACGTCGTCAGCGAGGTTCTGGACGACAAGGGCAACGTGGTCCAGAAGAACACGCGAACCGTCATCCGTCAGGTCATCAGTGAGGAGACCTCCAGGATCATGTGCGACCTGATCGAATCCGTCGTCACCGAGGGCACCGGCGGCAACGCCGCCCTGACCGGCTACCGGATCGGCGGCAAGACCGGCACCTCCGAAAAGCTGGACGTTTTCGACGAGAACGGCAACCAGACCGACGATAAGATCGTCTCCTTCGTGGGCATCGTTCCGATGGATCGTCCGCAGTACATCTGCCTGGTCGCTCTGGATACGCCGTCCCCCGGAACCGGCTTCCGGATCTCCGGCGGCGTTATGGCGACCGCCGTGGTGCGCGACATCTTCTCCGACACCCTGCTCTATCTGGGCGTTCCGCCCGACTATACCGACGTGGACATGAAAACCGTCAACGTGCAAATGCCTGACGTCCGCGATCTGACCGAGTCCGAGGCCGCCACGGAGCTTGCCGCCGTGAGCCTGACGCATATCGTCGTCGGCAGCGGCGAGACCGTTACCGGCACGATCCCCGCCCCGGGCGAGATGCTCCCCGGCAACTCCGAGGTCATTCTCTACATGGGCGAGCCCGTGCCGACGGACAAGGTCAAGGTTCCCGATCTGAGCGGTCTGACCATGGCTCAGGCCAATCAGATGCTTGCAAACAGCGGTCTGTATCTGCAGACCAAGGGTTCGAATCTCTACTACGCCACCGTCACCGATCAGGACTACGCACCGGACGCCGAGGTTGCACGCGGCACGACGATCACCGTGGAGCTGACGGATAATTCAGTGGTTGACTAATGAATTGGATGTGATACAATGAAGCTCTCTGAACTGCTGCGGGATATTCCCGTTCTGGAAACCAACGCCGACCCGGAACTCGAGATCACCGGCGTCAGCTACGATTCCCGCGAAACCCAGGCGGGACACCTGTTCGTCGCCGTGACCGGCTTCCAAACCGACGGGCACGACTATATCCCGAAGGCCGCAGCAAGCGGCGCAGTCTGCGTCCTCTGCGAGCGGAAGCCGGAGGCCGGCATTCCCTTCGTCCGCGTGGCGGATTCCCGCGCGGCTCTGGCGATCCTCGGCGCAAACTGGTTCGGCCATCCCGCCGAGCGGCTGACCGTGATCGGCGTGACCGGAACCAACGGCAAGACGACCGTAACCTTCCTGCTCAAATCCGTGCTGGAACGGGTCCTCGGCGCAAAGGTCGGTCTGATCGGCACGATCCAGAACATGATCGGCGACGAGGTTTTGCACACCGAGCGAACCACCCCGGAGAGCTTTGAGCTCCAGGGCCTGTTTGCCGAGATGCTGGAAAAGGGCTGCACCCACGTCGTGATGGAGGTCAGCTCCCATGCCCTCTGCCTGCACCGCGTGGACTGCATCCCCTTTGCCGTCGGCGCGTTCACGAACCTGACCGAGGACCATCTGGACTTCCACAAGACGATGGAGGCCTACCGCCAGGCCAAGGCCATTCTCTTTGACCGCTGCCGCATCGGCGTGTTCAACGCAGACGACGAGGCCGTCCGCCGGACGATGGCGGAGGCTCCCTGCGAAAAGCTGACAAGCTCCGCAAAGGGTGCCGCTGACCTCTATGCTGCCAACGCCGTCCTGGGCTCCGACCACGTGGCTTTCGACGCACACTGGCAGGGTCGGGTCCGCCCCGTCCGCATTGAGATCCCCGGCGGCTTTACGGTGTACAACGCCCTGACCGTTCTGGGCTGCGCGCTTGCGCTCGGTCTGGACTTTGAGACTGCCGCCGACGCGCTGGCGGAGGCCAGGAGCGTCAAGGGCCGGGTCGAGGTCGTGCCGACCCCCGGAAAAGACTATACCGTTCTGATTGATTACGCCCACACCCCGGACGCCCTGGAGAACGTTCTGCGCTCCGTGCGCGGCTTCTGCAAGGGCCGGGTCATCGGCGTCTTTGGCTGCGGCGGAGACCGCGACGCAGCGAAGCGTCCCATCATGGGCGAAATCGGCGTCCGCTGCTCGGATCTGGCCGTGATCACCTCCGACAATCCCCGGACCGAAGCGCCCGGAAAAATCATCCAGGACATTCTGGCAGGCGTGAAGGGTCTGGACAGGCCGTATCTGGTCGTAGAAAACCGCCGCGCTGCCATCGCCCGCGCCATGCACGAGGCAAGGAAGGACGACGTTATCGTTCTCTGCGGCAAGGGTCACGAGACCTATCAGGAGATCAATCACGAAAAGTTCCACCTGGACGAGCGCGAGGAGGTCGCCCGCGTGCTGGCCTCTGACCGGGCTGCGGCCCAGTCCAACGCCATCACCTTCGCCCAGGCAGCCGAATGGTGCGGCGGCGAGGTCCTGCCGGAGTTTGCAGACCGCTGCTTTGCCGGACTTCGAAACGACACCCGCGAGCTGAGCGAAGGGATGCTCTTTGCCGCCCTGCGCGGCGAAAAGGCGGACGGACACGACTACATCCCCGACGCGATGAAGCGCGGAGCCTCCGGCGCGCTGGGAACCCGCCAGCTCCCCGGCATCCCGATGATCGTGGTGCCTGACGTTACGAAGGCGATGGGCGACATTGCCCGCGCCTATCGCCGGACCCTCCCCGTCAAGGTCGTGGGCGTGACCGGAAGCGTCGGCAAGACCACGACCAAGGAAATGATCGCCGCCGTCCTGAGCGAGGGCTTTCGAACCCAGTGCACCCCCAAAAACTACAACAACGACATTGGTGTGCCGATCACCGTGCTCAGTCTGCGGCGGGACACCGAATTTGCCGTGGTGGAGATGGGTATGAACCACCGGGGCGAGATCTCCTATCTGACGCAGATCGCCCGCCCGGACGCCGCCGTCATCACCAAGATCGGGGAGTCGCACATTGGGAATCTCGGCTCCCGCGAGAACATTTGCCGGGAAAAGCTGGATATCATCGACGGCATGGGGCCGGACGGCCTTGTGATTCTGAACGGCGACGACGATCTGCTTCGGGTCGCGCAAACCGGCCACAGGACCCTGACCTTCGGCTTCGGCGCGGATTGCAGTCTGCGCGGCGAGGAGCTGATCGAGGACAAGGACCAGATCCGCTTCACTGCCGTTGGTCTGGATCGGCGCTTCCCCCTGACCGTACCCGTGGCGGGCCGCCACAACGCCATGAACGCCCTGAGCGCGGCCCTGACCGGCCTGGCCCTGGGCTTGAGCCCGGCGCAGATCGCCGCCGGCCTTGCAGACTTCCGCAACACCGGCGACCGCCAGCGGACCGAGACGGTCGGCGGCTATACGCTGATCATCGACTGCTACAACGCCGGACCGGACTCGATGCAAGCTGCCCTGTCGGTTCTGGCAGGCCGCAGCGACGCGGGCCGTCGGATCGCCGTACTGGGCGATATGCTGGAGCTGGACGACTACGCCCCGGAAGCCCACCGCAAGGTGGGAAGGCTCGCGGCAGAAGCCGCCGATCTGGTGCTTGCCTGCGGGCCGCTGAGCTATGCGCTTGCGCAGGCCGCCGGAGAGAAGGGTCGCTGGTTTGAAAGCCAGGACGCCCTGCTCGAAGCCCTTCGCGCAGAGGCAAAGCCCGGCGACGTCCTGCTGTTCAAGGCAAGTCACGGCATGCACCTGGAGCAGCTCGCCAAAAAATTCAAAGAAGAGATTTGAAAGACAGCCGCGTCCTTGACTGACGCTGCCAACGGAGGGATCACCCATGACTGAAGGTTCCGTATTGACTATCATCCTGTCCATGCTGCCCTGCTTCGTGATCGCACTGATCGCAGGCCGCTTTATCATCCCCTGGCTGCGCGCCATGAAGGCCGGGCAGACCATCCGCGAGATCGGCCCCAAGTGGCACGCCTCCAAGGCCGGCACCCCGGCCATGGGCGGTCTGATCTTTATCCTGACCGCCCTGATCGGCACGGTTGTCCTCTGCGCGATCACCAAGACCTGGACCTCGGCCTTCGTCTTCGCCTTTGCTCTGGTCTTCGGCGCAATCGGCTTCCTGGACGACTACTTCAAGGTCAAGAAGAAGCAGAATCTCGGCCTGAAGGCCTGGCAGAAGATGGCCCTGCAGCTTCTGGCCTCGGCCCTGTACCTCTTCCTGCTGTACAAGGCCGGACATCTGACGGCCAGTCTCTGGATCCCCTTCACCGCCGTCCGCTGGAGCATCCCGATCTGGATCTACATCCCCTTTGCGGTCTTCGTCATCGTCGGCACCGTGAACGCGGTCAATCTGACCGACGGCGTAGACGGTCTGGCAACCGGCGTGACGATCCCGGTCATGGTCTTCTTCCTGGTGACGGCCCTCTCCCTGCACAAGGCGGAGCTGGCGATCTTCCCCTCCGTCCTGCTGGGCGGACTTGCGGGCTTCCTCTGCTACAACTTCCATCCGGCCAAGACCTTCATGGGCGACACCGGCTCCCTCTTCCTGGGCGGCGCGGTCTGCGGCCTGGCCTTTGCCCTGGATATGCCCCTGATCCTGATTCTGGTCGGCTTCGTCTACATCGTCGAGACCGTTTCCGTTATCATGCAGGTGAGCTATTTCAAGCTGACCCACGGCAAGCGGATCTTCAAGATGACGCCGATCCACCACCACTTTGAGATGTCCGGCTGGAGCGAGGTCAAGATCTGGTGGGTCTTCTCCGGCGTCAGCCTGCTCATGTGCGTGCTGGCCTATCTTGCCGCTGCCCCCCTGCGCTGATTCCTCATGCCGGCCCGCGCGCCGGAGATTGGAGCAATTATGGCTTTGTTTCGGAAAAAACAGGACCCGATGGAGCGGCTGAAGCCGCAGGAGCTGGACGAAACCGGCATTCTGGATATGCCCTATCTGGTGCTGACGGTTCTACTGGTCTCCATCGGCGTGCTGATGATGTTCTCCGCCAGCTATGCGAAGGCCTATTATGACACCGGCAACTCCGCCTTCTACTTCGTTCGTCAGGCGATGTTCGCGGCGGGCGGGATCTTCGTCACCATCGTGGTCGGACGCCTGAACTACTTTATCTGGTACCGTCTGGCCCTGCCGATCCTCGCGGTCTCCATGGTCCTGCTGGTGATGGTGCTGATCCCCGGCGTCGGCGTGACCCACAACGGCGCGACCCGCTGGCTCAAGATCGGCATTGAATTTCAGCCCTCCGAGATCGCAAAGCTCGGTCTGATCCTGACCTTCGCGGCGATGATGGCCGTCTGGCAGGATAAGATGAACACCTTCCGCTACGGCGTTCTGCCTTACGCCGTCATCCTCGTGATGGTCGCCGGTCTGCTGGTTCTGGAAAAGCACCTCTCCGCCACCCTGATCATCATGCTGATCGGGGCCATTCTCATGCTGATCGGCGGCACGCAGAAGCGCTGGTTCCTGATCGGCGGCGTTCTGGTGGCAGTCTTTCTGGTGATCTATCTGGGCAGCCACGGCTATGCCAACGCCCGCATTGCGACCCACCGCGACCCGGAGAGCGATCCCCTGGGCAGCGGCTATCAGATCATTCAGTCCCGCTATGCCATTGGCTCGGGGGGACTGCTCGGTCTCGGCTTCGGGCGCAGCCGCCAGAAATACCTCTATCTGCCGGAGAGCCACAACGACTACATTTTCGCCATCGTCTGCGAGGAGCTCGGCTTCGTCGGAGCGGTCGGCGTGATGCTCCTGTTCATGCTGCTGATCCTGCGCGGCTACTGGATCGCGATCCACGCCCGCGACCGGTTCGGCACCCTGGTCGCCGCCGGCTTTACAACGAAGCTCGCCATCCAGGTCTTCTTCAACATCGGCGTCGTCACGAAATTCCTGCCCTCCACGGGCATTTCCCTGCCCTTCTTCTCCTACGGCGGCACGGCCCTGCTGCTGCAGATGTTCGAGATGGGCGTCGTGCTCAGCGTCTCGCGCTGGTGCGTAAACAAGCGGGCATTGCGGAGGAAATCGGCATGAGAGTGATCTTTACCTGCGGCGGTACCGCCGGACATATCAATCCCGCCATCTCCGTGGCAAAGCTCCTCCAGGCCCGGCGGCCGGACGCTGAGATCCTCTTCGTCGGCGCGGAGGACGGAATGGAAAACAAGCTGGTCCCGCGCGAGGGATTCCGGCTGGAAACGCTGAAAATCTCCAATTACCAGCGCAAGCTGACGCCGAAGGGCATCTGGCACAACCTGGTCACGCTGAAAAACCTCCGCGGCTCGCTGAAAAAGGCCGACCGGATCCTCAAGGAGTTCCGGCCTGACGTCATCGTCGGAACCGGCGGCTACGCCTCCTACCCGATGCTCAAGCAGGGAGCCAGGCGCGGCGTGCCCACAGCCGTCCACGAGGCCAACGCCATGCCCGGTCTGACGACCCGGATGGTCGCAGACACTGCATCGCGGATCATGGTCTGCTTCCCCGAAAGCCGGGACTACTACAAGAACCCCGAACGGGTTCAGGTGGTCGGCATGCCGGTCCGGGAGGACTTTCTCTATACCAAGCGCGCCGATGCGCGGCGCGCGCTCGGGCTCGGAGACGAGCCGCTGGTCATCTCCGCCTGGGGCAGTCTCGGCGCCCGCGAGATGAACCGTATGATCACCGACTTCATGCTGCTGGAGGTGCAGAACGGCTGTCCCTGGCGGCATATCCACGCTACAGGCTCCTACGGCTGGCGCTGGATGCCGGACTGGGCGAAGGAGCACGGTCTGGATCTGGAGGCCCATCCGCAGTTGGAAATGCGGGAGTATATTTACAATATGCCCCAGCTCATGGCGGCAGCGGATCTGATCATTACACGCGCCGGGGCCTCCACGCTGAACGAGATCCAGGCTGCGGGCACGCCCTGCATCATCGTTCCCTCCCCCAATGTGACCGACAACCACCAGGAGAAGAACGCCCGCGTGCTGGAGCGGCATAATGCCGCCGTGGTTTTGACGGAGCCCGGCTTGACCGCGCAGGCCCTCTATGAGGCCGCTGACGCCCTTCTGCGCGACGCGCCGCGGCGGGAATCCATGCGATCCGCCCTGCACGAGATGGCCGTGGTGGACAGCGCAGAGCGCATCTGCCAGACGGTTCTCGACCTGGCAAAGACCTGATCCGCGCACCCGAACGCCCCCTGCCGCATAGAATGGCAGGAGAGGAGGTCGGGCGTTGGAACGCATCCGGATTCGGGGCGGGAGGCCGCTTTGCGGCGCCGTCCGCGTCCACGGCGGGAAAAACGCCGTTCTGCCGATTTTGACAGCAACGGCGGCGATCCGGGGACGATTCATTCTGCACAACTGTCCCGCCATTCGGGACGTGGAGATCACGCAAGAGCTTTTGGCGGCGCAGGGCGTCACCTGCGTTCGCACGGGAGATACGCTGCGAGTGGACAGCACCGGTCTTCGGCCCGGTCCGATCGACCACCGGCTGGCCGGGCGGCTGCGGTCCTCCGTTCTGTTCCTCGGGGCGCTTCTGACCGCCTTCGGGGCGGCGGAGATCCCCTTGCCCGGCGGCTGCGTCCTCGGGGCAAGGCCGCTGGACCTCCATCGCTCCGGTCTGGAGTCTCTCGGCGTGGAGACCGCCTGTGAAAGCAGCGGGCTGATCGCCCGGGGAAGACCTCGGAGCGGGACCGTGATCCTGCGCTACCCGAGCGTCGGGGCAACGGAAAACCTTCTGCTTGCCGCCCTCGGGGCGGCGGGACCGGTCCGCATCCTCGGCGCAGCCCGGGAACCGGAGATCGACGACCTCTGCGCGTTTCTGACCGCCTGCGGCGCAGAGCTGACGGGCGTCGGCACAGCCTGTCTGACCCTGACGCCCCGGCCCCTGCACGGGGCCGAGCACCGGATTCTGCCCGACCGGATGGAGGCGGCGACCTATCTCTGCGCCGCAGCCTGTGCGGGCGGAGCGCTGACCCTGACCGGCCTGATCCCGGCGCAGCTTGCTCCGGTCACGCAGGCCCTGCAAGCCGCCGGCTGCACCATTGAGGACGGTGCGGACGGCATTACCATCCGCGGCACAGCGCGGCGGGCGATCCCGCCGGTCCGCACCGGGCCCTACCCCGGCTTCCCCACCGACGCCCAGGCTCCGCTGACGGCGGCGCTTCTGCGCGCGGAGGGCTCGACCGTTCTGGAGGAGACGGTCTTCGAAAACCGCTTCCGACACCTGCCCGCTCTGGAGAAGATGGGCGCAAAGATCGAAGGCGGCGGAACGCTGATCCGCATTCGGGGCGTTCCAAGTCTCCACGGCGCTGCCGTGGACGCGACCGACCTCCGCGGCGGTGCTGCCATGGTCTGCGCCGCCCTCGGCGCGGACGGCGAAACCCTGATCTCCCACGCCGGGCTTCTGGACCGGGGGTATCAGGATCTGATCCCGATCTTACGGAGCCTCGGCGCAGACGCTGAGGCCGACGAACCAAAGAGAACAACCCCCTGACCCACGGAGGTACACGATATGGACGAACACAGAAGACCGCGATCTCCGGAGGAGCGCGGACGCGCAGCGACACAGGAACGGCCTCGCCGTCCGGGCGGCCCGCAGCCTCCGCGCCGGCAGAGCGGAACGACGTCAAGTCAGGCCCGCGCCAGACAGCAGCGTCTGGCGCAGCAGGACGCGCAGGATCGTCATCCCGCAGCAAGCGCCGCCCGCTC
>JAEEGI010004927.1_pt1 | contig 30937 bp, 19 predicted proteins | sample 8958751 | NCBI WGS metagenome assembly JAEEGI01 (sample SAMN16246545, study PRJNA631951) | gut metagenome | biome: gut microbiome; feature: rumen; material: KS-attached | host: Bos | place: Iran: Karaj | collected 2018-10 | reverse complement strand
CCGGTCCTTCGGGATGCAGCACGGCCCGGCCGGTGAACCAGATGATGAAGAAGGCCATGGCGGCCCCGCCCATCGAGTCCCGGAACGCCTTGGTGGCGGTGGCGCCCATATAGATCCCGTCCCAGGTAAAGGCCGCGCAGCCCAGCGGAGGCATCAGCAACAGCCAGGGCAAGAACATCCGGCAAGTCTCGACAACGCTCCCGTCGGAAGTCAGCAGCCGCACGGCCGGCAGGCCCACGGCGGCGTAGAGCCCGATGAACAACGCCCCGATCCCGGCGCTCCAGGCGAAGACCTGGCGGATGCTCTGACGCAAGGTCGCGCCGTCCCGCGCCCCGATGAAACGGCCCGACAGCGCCTCTCCGGCATAAGCGAACCCGTCGGTAAAATAGCTGAAGAACATCAGCAACTGCATCATGATCGACCCGGCGGCGAGCAGCTGGTCGCCGAAGCCGGCGTTGATCATCGTGAAGCCGATGTAGATGAGGATGAAGAAGAAAGAGCGGCCGAGCAGGTCAAGATTCATCCGGAAAAAGCCCGGCAGGGAACCGTCGTGCAGCAGGGCGTGCACGTCGGCGCGCCCCAGGGAGCCGAAGACGCTGCGGCCGTATTTGCGCGAGCAGACCCAGAGTCCGAACAAGAGCCCGCAGTACTGGGCGATCACGGTGCCGAGCGGAATGCCGATGAAACCCAGTCCCGGCCAGGAGCCGATTCCGAAAGCGAGCAGGATGCTGGCGCCGATGTTGACGGCGTTGATGATCAGGTCCAGCCACATCGAGTCGACGGAATTCTGCATCCCCACCAGCCAGCCCCGCAGGGCCATCAGGCTCATCGTGGCGGGCGCGGCCCAGATGCGGATGAAGAAATAGCGCTCCGCGAGCATCTTGACCTCCGGCGTGGCATCCGTCAGCAGCATCACCCCCTTGAAGAAAGGCCACTGCAGCAGGAGCGCGGCGGCTGCGGCGAGCAGGGCGAGCCCCACGCCGCGCAGCCAGATGCGTCCGGCCTCGGCGGAATCCCCCCGGCCGAAAGCCTGGGCCGTCAACCCGCCCGTGCCCGTTCGCAGGAAGCCGAAGGTCCAGTAAAGCAGGGTGAGCACCATCGAGCCCACGGAGATGGCGCCGATGCTGGCGGCCACGTCGCCGCCCAGGTGGCCGGCCACGGCCGTGTCCACCATCCCGACCAGGGGGACGGTGATCCCGGCGAGGATGCTCGGGACGGAAAGCCGCAGGATTTCGCGGTTCAGTGCTGCCCGGTTCATCGGAATTTGCCGTCTTCCTCGAGCATCCCGAGATAAGAATTATAGCGGTCCGCGCTGATCCGGCCCGCATCCACGGCCGCCTTGACGGCGCAATCGGGCTCGTGGGTATGCGTGCAGGGCACGAAACGGCAGTCGTCCATCACCGCGAGCATCTCCGGGAAATATTTGGAGATTTCCTCCTTCTCCAAGTCCACCAGGCCGAAGCCGCGCAGCCCCGGGGTGTCGATCACATAGCCGCCGGAACCCAGGCGGTACATCTCGTAGAGGGAAGTAGTGTGCTTGCCCTGGAGATGGGCCTCGGAGATCTGCCCGATCTTGGGATCAAGCGTGGGGTCGAGGGCCTTGATGAGGCTGGATTTCCCCACCCCGGACTCGCCGGAGAAAAGGTTCACGCGCCCCCGGCAGCGTTCGCGCAGCGCATCGATTCCCTCGCCTTCGGGGATGGAGGTCTCGAGCACGGGATAGCCCGCGCCCTCGTAGATGCGCCGGAAGGCCTCCACCTGCTCCGGAACCTGCTCCCGGTAGAGATCCACCTTGCTCAGGACGATCAGCACGGGGACTTTGTAGACCTCGCAGGTCACGAGGATGCGGTCAAGGAAGGGCAGTTTGACCTCGGGGAAATAAAGGCTCACGATGACGACGGCCTGGTCGAGGTTGGCGGCGATCACGTGGGACTGGCGGGAGAGGTTAGTGGAACGGCGGATGATATAGTTGTCGCGCGGCAGGACCTCCTTGATTACCGCCGGATGTTGCTCGGTGGCCTGGCCCTCGAGGGAATAGCGCACGCGGTCCCCCACGGCCACGGGGTTTGTGGCCCCGCTGCGCTCCAGGCGCACCTTGCCGCGCAGCACGGCGGGGAAGAGTTCCCAGTCGGGCAGCGGGCTCAGCAGGTAATGGCTGCCTGCGTTCTTGACGACCGTCGCGACCCCTTCCATCCTATTTGGCGCGGCCGACGAGCCGCTCGGCGAAGCGGTGCAGGGTTTCGAGTTTGAGCGGACTGAATCCGGCGCCGGACACGGCATCCATCGCCCGCTGGGTGAATCGCACGATCTCGGCCTTGGCGTCGGCGTCCACGCCGAGGCGGAGGTAGATATCCTTGACGGCCGCGATCTTGGCGGCTTTCTGCTCCGGCGTGTCCGCCGGAAGGGCGAAGGCCGACAGGAAAGCGGCCTTGTCGGGGGTTTTCTCAAGGGCGCGGACCGTCAGCCAGCTCTTCTTGCCGTTGACGATATCCCCGCCGATGGGCTTGCCGAACACCTTCTCGTCGCCGAAGGCGTCGAGATAGTCATCGGCCACCTGGAAAGCCATCCCGAGCTCATAGCCATATTGGTAGAGGGCCGCGCATTCGGCCTCGGAGGCACCTCCGATCAGGGCGCCCATCGCGGCCGAGCAGGCCAGCAGGACGGCGGTCTTCAGACCGATCATCCGCGCATAATCTTCCATCGAGACCTCGGGAACGCCCTCGAATTCCATATCGAACTGCTGCCCGTCGCAGACCTGGGCGGCCGTGCGCGAGAAGAGCGCGAGCACGCGGTCCAGCACCGCGCGAGGCGCCTTGGCGATGCGCTGGTAGGCGTCGATCAGCATCACGTCGCCGGAAAGGATGGCGGTATCCTCGTTCCATTTCTTCCAGACGGTCGGCATCCCGCGGCGCAGCGGCGAGCGGTCCATGATGTCATCGTGCATCAAGGTGAAGGAATGGAAAACCTCCAGGGCCGACGCGGGAGCGAGGATGCCTTCGTCAATCTGGTCGGAGAAGAAGGAATAAGCCGTCAGGCAGAGGCGCGGACGGATCCGCTTGCCGCCGATGGCGATCATATAACGCAAGGGGTCGTAGAGCCCCGCCGGTTCGCGGGTGAATTCAATGCCGTCAAACAGCTGCTTGACGAGTTCGTTTATCTGGGTCTCGGTCATCATATCATACAAAGATACAAAGAAAATGCGTTATCTTTGTGGCATGATGAAGATCATCTTTGCAACCGGCAATCCCGGCAAGCTCCGCGAAGCCTCCGAGGTCCTCGGCGAGGCTTTCGAAATCGTCACGCCCACCGCCCTGGGCATCACCGAAGACATCCCTGAGACGGGATCCACCCTGCAGGAGAATTCCCTGCAGAAGGCCCGCTACCTCTACGAACGCACGGGCCTCCCCTGCTTCGCCGACGACACCGGCCTGGAGGTGGATGCGCTGGGCGGTGCGCCCGGCATCCACACGGCACGCTATGCCGGGCCCGGGCACGACAACCAGGCCAATATGGATAAACTCCTGGCGGAGCTTCTCCACGCCGAAAACCGCCGGGCGCGCTTCCATACGGTGATTACTTTGATCCTCCCCGGCGGGCAGCCCCGTTTCTTCGAAGGCTTCTGCGAAGGGGCCATCGCTCTCCGGAAAGCGGGCTGCGGCGGCTTCGGCTACGATCCGGTCTTCCTGCCCGACGCATATCCGGGCAGGACCCTGGCCGAAGTCTCCGAAGAGGAAAAGAACGCCGTCTCACACCGCGGGAACGCCCTCCGCGCCCTCGCCGCCTGGCTTAAGAACTCCCGGCTTTAAGCTGATACCAATCTCCTGAAAACGAGTCAACCCCCGGCCTTGCAGCCGGGGGTTGATTCGTAAGGCACTCTTATCGAGGCGAGCCTATATAAAGATATAGCGCAACACGAAGAGCACGGCGAGGACCCACATCGGGATGGAAATCTCTTTGAAGCGGCCGGCGATGGCGTGGGTGGCCACATAGGCGATCACGCCGATCAGGATACCGTCGGAGATGCTGTAGGCCAGCGGCATCAGGATGATGGTCAGGAAGGCCGGAATGCTCTTGCAGTAGTCCTCCCAGTGGATGGCCTTGATGGAAGGCATCATCATCACACCCACGATAATCAACGCAGGAGCCGTGGCGGCACTCGGGATGGCGAGGAAGATCGGGGAGAAGAACAGCGCCAGCGCAAAGCAGATGGCCGTGGAGAAGGCGGTGAGGCCGGTACGACCGCCCTCGCCGACGCCGGAAGCGCTCTCGACGTAGGTCGTGGTGGTGGAGGTACCGAAGCAGGAACCGGCCACGGTGGCGATGGAATCGGCGAGGAACATTTTCTCCAGGCCCGGAATCTCGTCATTACCCTTATTGATGATACCCGCTCCCTGGTGCACACCGATGATGGTGCCCATCGTGTCGAACATATCGATGAACAGGAAAGTGAACACGACCACGAGCATATCCAGGCTCAGGACCTGCGAGAAATCGAACTTGCAGAAGATCGGGGAGATGCTGTGCGGCAGCGAGAGCAGCTGCACGGCGCCCGCATCGTTGTGGGAGAGCTGCGTGACGGCGGCGCCCGTGGCGGGGTCCTTGATCACCAGGCCGATGAGCGTGGTGACGATGATACCGATGAGGATGCCTCCGCGGACCTTGAGCATCACCAGGCCGGCCGTGATGATAAGGCCGATGCAGGCCACGAGGGCCGTGCCGTGGGTGATGTCGCCGAGGGTCACCAGGGTGGAGTCGGAGTTGGCGATGATGCCGGAGTTCTGCATGCCGATGAAGGCGATAAACAGGCCGATACCGGCGCCGATGGCCTTCTTGAGCGTGCCCGGGATGGCATTCAGCAGCCAGCTGCGGACCTTGGTCAGTGTCAGGACGATGAAGAGGAGACCCTCGATGAACACGGCCGTCAGGGCGAACTGCCAGCTGTAGCCCATCGTCAGGCAGACCGTATAGACGAAGAAGGCGTTCAGGCCCATGCCCGGGGCGAGGGCGAACGGTTTCTTGGCATAGATTGCCATCACCAGCGTACCGACGATGGCGGCCAGGGCCGTGGCGGTGAAAACCGCTCCGCCGGGCATGCCGTCCAGGGCGCTGAAGATGCTGGGATTGACAGCCAGGATGTAGGCCATCGTCAGGAAGGTGGTGATTCCCGCGACGATCTCAGTCCGGACACTATTCTTGCCGGGCTCGAAGCCGAAAACTTTGTTCAGGAAGTTAGCCATAGCTCATCCGTCTAGAAGACCCACTTGAAACCTGCGCAAGGACGGCACCAGAAGCCCTTGGCGGTACCGAAATCATAGGAGAGCTCGAGCTCGCCGCCGATATTGAGGTTGTCGACACCCATATGCTGGCCGATGTTGTACCAGAGCTGGGGCTCGGAGATGAACACGGTGTGGGAGACCTCCGGAAGGATCGCGCCGTTGTGGTCTTTGAAGAGCGTATGGTCCTCCCACCAGAAATCGGCGAAGCCGGAGAAGCGGAGGCCCTTCGCGCCGAAGAGATCCTGGATGCCCCAGACGAAGGTGAACTGCAGGGGTGCCTGCTGGGCCGTGCGGGCAATCGTCTTGTAGAGCACCTTGAAATTGAAGGTGCTGCTGAAGTCCGCGCTGTGCACGAAGTAGTCCAGACCCAGGAGAAAGGCATTGTTGATGGTGTAGCCGTTGTAAACGCCGCCGTTGTACTCGAACTGGAAGCTCAGCGGAGCGAGGGCGCTGTCCTGCCAGAAGTTGAAGCAACGGGCGATTTCCCAATAAGTACCGCTCGGCGCAACGACCTTGTTCTCGACCTTGGAATTGTAGTCGTGGTCGATGAAGAAGAAGGTGTTGCCCCAATTGTCGTTGTAGAAGCCTTCGAGGGTCGTCGTGAAGTGCTGACGATCGGACCCGAAGTCATAGAACGTCTGGAGATTGGTTTGCGCTTTTGCTCCTTGAGCAAACAGCAGGGCGGCGGCAGAAAACGCCAACAAGAATACTTTTTTCATCTTATGGATTTAAAGTGAATGTCAAACTTTGATGACGGAGGTCACCTCGACGTCGGCAGGCAGCAGGGCGCGGCCCTTGAGGTCTTCGATCTCGATGATGAAATTGATGCAGACTTTGGCCGGATGGAATGCGTTCACGAGCCGGGCGGCGGCCGCCACGGTGCCGCCCGTGGCCAGCAGGTCGTCGTGGATCAGCACCACGTCGTCCTGGCCGATCGCATCCTTGTGGATCTCGATCGTATCGTGGCCGTACTCCTTGTCGTAGGTCTCGCTGATGGTCTCGGCGGGCAGTTTGCCCGGCTTGCGCGCCATCACGAAACCCGCGCCCAGGCGTATGGCCAGCGCAGGACCCATCACGAAGCCGCGGGACTCCAGGCCGACGACTTTGGTGATGCCTTTGTCTTTGTAGAGATTGTAGAGAATGTCTTCGAGCTCCCGCAGGCACCCGGCATCTTTGAATAAGGTCGTGACATCCCAGAACAGGATACCTTCCTTCGGAAAATCAGGAACGGTCCGGAGGCTGGATTTAAGCTTTTCGATACACATATGGGTAGTTTACCGATTACGAAGATACAATTTTTCCGCGAGATTTCAGACAAGTTTTTTTTATCTTTGTAATGATTATGCAAAAAAGAAGTGGAAAAGGCCGGCAGGCCTCAAGAGGAGCAAAAAGAGCCGGCTCGGGTAACAAAAAAGTTTTCCCGCAGTATGTCGGGAAGGTCCAGATGACCCGGGAAGGGTTCATCTTCGTGAACATAGAAGGCCAGGACGGCGACGTCTTCGTCAAGGCCTCCAAAACGCGCCACGCCCTGCACGGCGATCTCGTGCGGGTGGCCGTGACGCATACATTTTATGATACCGGACGGCGCGAAGGCGAGGTGGTGGAGATCATCGAACGCTCCAAGCGTCCCTTCGTGGGTTATTACCATACCGTCGGTGCCCAGGCCTGGGTGCTGATGGAGAGCAAGACGATGCCCTACGACATCCAGGTGGATGCCGAAGAAGGGGCCCGCCTGGGGGCGCAGGCCGGGATGAAGGTCGCGGCGGTCGTGGACCGCTGGGACCGGCGCGACCACGGGCCGCACGGACACCTGGTCGATGTGCTCGGGGTGCCCGGGGAGAACGAGACCGAGATGCACGCCATCCTCGCGGAATTCAATCTCCCCTATCGTTTTTCTCCCGAGGTGGAAAATGCGGCCGACAAGATTTCGGAGGAGATCACCGAGGCGGATCTGAAGGGACGCAAGGATTTCCGGCAGACCTTCACGCTGACGATCGATCCTGCGGATGCCAAGGATTTTGACGATGCCCTGTCGTTCCGGGTGCTCCAGAACGGGAATTTCGAGATCGGCGTGCACATCGCCGATGTGTCCTATTATGTGAAGCCGGGTTCGGCGGTGGATCTGGAGGGTCGGGAGCGGGGGACGTCGGTGTACCTGGTGGACCGGACGGTGCCGATGTTGCCGGAGAAGCTCTCCAACAAGCTTTGTTCGTTGCGGCCGCACGAGGACAAACTGACGTTCTCGACAGTGTTCGAGATGACGCCCAAGGCGGAGATCCGCTCGCGCTGGATCGGGCGCACCATCATCAACTCCGACTGCCGCCTCAACTACGACCAGGCGCAACAAATCATTGAATCTGCGCGCGGCGGGAGCGCTCCAGAAGCGTCTGAAAGCGTACCGGAAGCGGCAACTGCCTCCGGAAACCGTGCCACCCTCGGCATCGTAAGAGGGGGGACCGCAAGCGAAGCGCAGCGGTGGGGTCCGACGGAGGAGGACGTTTCAGGAGGCAGCTTGCCGCTCCGGGAAGCGATTTTGACGTTACATAAATTGGCGTCGATCCTGAAGGAGAATGAGCGGAAGAACGGGGCGATCGATTTCGACCGGCCGGAGATGAAGGTGGAGGTGGATGAGAAGGGGAAGCCGCTGCGGGTATATCAGAAGGTCACCAAGGAGTCGAACTGGCTGATCGAGGAGTTCATGCTGCTGGCGAACCGGACGGTGGCGGAGTTTGTGGCGACGGGCGGCCAGATGAACGGCGTGGCCCAGAAGAACGCAAAGACCTTCGTGTACCGCGTCCACGGCGAACCCAACGAACTCAAACTCGAAGCACTCTATACCTTCGCCAAGGGTTTCGGCCACCGCATACCGACGGAAGCCCCGACCGGCGCGCGCGCCACGGCCAAGGTCCTCAACCAGCTCCTCGAATCGGCCAAGGACAAACCCGAGTTCGCCGCGATGGAGAATCTGGCCCTGCGGGCGATGGCCAAGGCCTGCTACAGCACCGACAACATCGGCCACTACGGCCTGGCTTTCAAGTTCTACACGCATTTCACATCTCCGATCCGCCGCTACCCCGACCTGATGGTCCACCGCCTGCTCTCCCGCTACCTCGAAGGGGGCGAAAGCGCCAAAAAGGACAAGTACGAGCAGGAATGCCGCTACGCCTCCGAGCGCGAACTGGTGGCCGCGGACGCCGAGCGGACTTCCACCAAGTACAAACTCGTGGAGTTCATGCAGGACAAGATCGGGCAGGAATACGACGGCCATGTGTCCGGCCTCACCGAATGGGGAATGTACGTGGAGATCGAGCCGACCAAGATCGAGGGAATGGTGTCCGTGCGCGACATCACCTCCGATTTCTACGAATTCGACGAGGCGCGCTACCGCCTGGTCGGCAAGCGCCGCCACAAGCAGTTCCGCCTCGGGGATCCGGTGCGGATCCGCGTCAAGAACGCCAATCTGGAGCAGCGCCTCCTGGATTACGAACTCATTGAAAACCAATCATAAAGTTATGGCTAACGGCAATTTTTTCGCATTCCTGGCGGGTCTCGCCACCGGTGCGGTGCTCATTTCTCTCGCCAGCACACAGAAAGGTGAGGAGGTCATCGAAGACCTCAAGGAGAAAGGCTCCGAGGCTTTTGAGAACGGACGTGCCGCCGTCCTGAACGGTCTGGACAAATTGGAGGACGCCCTTTCCTCCGACAAGGAGGACTGAGTATGGCTGCAGAGGACAACAAAACTTTCGACGATCTGGTAAAAGAAACCTGCCGCTTCGTCGATGTTCGCTTCGAGGAGTTCAAACTCAAGACCACCCGCGGGCTCTCCACCGCACTCGGACAGGTCCTCTCCTACGTGCTGATCATCGCTGTCCTGCTGATCGTGCTGAGCCTGCTTGCGCTGGCCTTGCTGCAGTGGCTCAATACCCTGCTCGGCAGCCCCTGGGGGACGCTCCTCGTCGCCGGCGTATTCACCATCGGCATGGTCGTGCTGCTGCTGCGCCGTCACGCCCTGTTCAAGGATCTCTTCATAAAACTCTTCATCAACATCTTCTACAACTCCGACAGCGATGAACAAGTACAGTAAGATCCGGACGGCCGAAGAGTTGGAATTCGCCATCCACGTCGTCCATACCGAGCGTATGAAGCTCCAGGAGAAGTATGTGCAGGATCTCGGAGATTTCCGGGAAGGCCTCAAGCCCGGAAAGCTGGTGGGCACCGCCCTGAAGACGGTCACCCCCTATCTTTCCTGGTCAGAAATAGGCCTCGGACTGGTCCGAGGCCTCAAGAATGCTATCACGCCTAAAAATAAGAAGGTCTCCGCGCGGGATCCGGAGCGTAGCGACCGAGAGGGTCTGGGGGAAACTTCCCCCAGTAATTAAGCTCCGGAGGCGCTGATCGTCAGATCAGCGGCTCAGCCGTCATCGCAGCCGGTTGAGGAATCCCCATCAGCTTCAGAATCGTAGGCGCCACATTGCAGAGGGCGCCATCCTTCACTTCCTTCACGGCCGGGCCGGCATTGATTACGACGAACTGGACCGTGTTGAGGGAGTGTGCCGTGTTGGGTGAACCGTCCGGGTTGACCTCGTAGTCGGCGTTGCCGTGGTCGGCGGTCAGCAGGACCACGTAGTCTTGCGCAATAGCGGCCTCGACCACCTTGCCCACCAGCTTGTCGATGCAGGCGACGGCGCGGGTCACGGAATTGTAGACGCCGGTGTGGCCCACCATATCACCGTTGGCGAAATTCAGGATGATCAGGTCCTCGACCCCGGAATTGATCTTGTCGATCAGCTTCTCGGCCACCTCGGGGGCGCTCATCTGCGGCAGGAGATCGTAGGTCGGAACCTTCGGGGAGTTGACCAGGATGCGGTCTTCATTCTCGAACTGCAGCTCGCGGCCGCCGTTGAAGAAGAAGGTCACGTGGGCGTATTTCTCCGTCTCGGCGATACGCAGCTGGCGCTTGCCGGCCTTAGAGACCGTCTCGCCGAGCGTATCGTTCACAAGCTCCTTATCGAAGAGGATGTGGACGCCGGTGAAGGAGGCATCGTACGGCGTGAGGCAGCAGTAATAAAGGGGAATGGTGTGCATCCCCTCCTCCGGCATATCCTTCTGCGTGAGGACGGTGGTCAGTTCACGCGCGCGGTCATTGCGGAAGTTGTAGAAGATGATGGCGTCGCCTTCCTCGATCTTGGCGAGGGGGGCGCCGGCAGCGTCGGTGACCACGATCGGCTTGACGAACTCGTCGGTCACATCAGCGTCGTAGGATGCCTGGATGCCCTCGATGGCAGAGGTAAAGGCGTCACCCTTGCCCTCGACCAGCAGGTCGTAGGCTTCCTTGACACGGCCCCAGCGCTTGTCGCGGTCCATCGCATAGAAGCGGCCGCACACGGAAGCGATCTTGCCGGTGCTCTCAGCCATTTTCTGCTCCAGCTCCTCGAGGAAGCCCTTGCCGCTGCGCGGGTCGGTGTCGCGGCCGTCCATGAAGGCGTGGACATAGACCTGGTCCAGGCCGTATTCCTTCGCGACGCGCAGGAACTCATAGACGTGCTCCAGGGAGGAGTGCACGCCGCCGTGGGAGGTCAGGCCCATCAGGTGGAGCTTCTTGCCGGAGGTCTTGACATAGTCATAGACCGCCTTGATCTCCTTGTTCTCCAGGAATTTATGGTCGCGGACGGCCATGTTGATCTTGACGAGGTCCTGGTAAACGATGCGGCCGGCGCCGAGGTTCATGTGTCCAACCTCGGAGTTGCCCATCTGCCCGTCCGGCAGACCGACCCACTCGCCGCAGGCCTTCAGGTGGCCGTAGGGATATTTTTCGCGCAGGCCGTCGATCACCGGCGTGCCCTGCGTGAAGATGGCGTTGGAATAATCGTGTCTGCCCTCGCCCCAACCGTCGAGGATCATCAGAAGTACTTTTCTATTCATATCTTGTTTCTATTATTATCTATCCTGCAAAGATACGAAAAATAGGGATAGGCTCACTACCGAAAAATGATGAAAAGAGCCCGGCACTGTGCCGGGCTCCGTCCAACCAAAAACCATTCATCATTCCCAGATATCCGGGAAGCGTCCTCCGACCCTTTCGAGCTCGCGGCTGAAAGGCTCGGTTTTTCCATCATGAACATCGTAGCAGTCTTCCGAGACGGCCTGGATGGCGCGGACCATCCACTTGTAGGGGCGGTCCGTCACGTCGAGCAGCCCGATGTTGTAGTTCTCGCCGTCGCCGCGCCCGAAGAACGGCTGGTCATACCAGGTAAACCAGGACGTTCCGATCAGGGCGGGATGTGAGAATGCTTTTTCTGTATAATTCCGGTAGGCGGTGCCCCGGTCCTCCTGCGAGACCACCCGTACGAGCGATTCGCCCAGACCGCGGTCCGTGGTACCGAAATGGAACTCGCCGATGATCATCGGCATACCCGTCGCCTCGTAGATGATGTCCATATTCTTCAGGCTCGGTTCGATCCCGTAATTATTGAAACTGTAGACATCGAAATACTTCTTCGACAGGGCGAGCACTTCCTTCGTCGGGACACCGGAGCCGTAGCGGATGCCGAGGTTCAGGTGGTTCGGATCATACTTGCGCAGGGAGCGCTGCACGATGGAGAGGAAGCGTTCGAAAGTCTCGTAGACGAAGGCCTTGCGGCTTTCGGGCGTGTCCCCGTTCTTCCGGAGATACGCCTGCAGAGCCTGCTTGAGCGGGCGGCTGTCATCGGCCTCGAGAATCAGCTCGCACAGGCGCAGTTCCTGGTTGCTCCAGGTGGGTTCGTTGCCGACGAACCATCCGATCAGCATCTTGTCCCTGCGGTAAGGCTCGACGGAGCGGCGCACGCCTTCCTCGACCGACGCGGCGAAACCGGGCGCATACACGTCCGGCATGCCCAGGATACCGTTCTGGATGCCGATGCCGCCCAGCGATACCATGAAGGGTTTCTCATCCAGGGCGATCACATCGCGGCTGGACCAATTGCCAATGGTATTCATGCCCCAGAGGGACATACGGTCCACGACCAGCCGGTTGGCTTTCGCGGCGGCTTCCGGCCCTTCGCCGAAACGCAGGGCCCGCAGGTTCCGCGTACCCCCTTCCGGATAGAGTCCGGGGAGCGGCTCCTGGCCGGGCCGGGTCGGCATCATCCCGCCGCCTCCGGGGGACGTGCCGTTGGAGCTGATGGACAGGAAGCAATAGCCCTCCGGATCGACGAACCACCATTTGCCGTCCTTCTTCTCCACGCGGAACCATCCGGTCGCTCGCGTCTTGCGGGACAGATCGCCGCCGTAGCGGGAATGGCGGGTGTCCTTGAAGGCAGCGATCTGGGCATCTTCCTCGGCCCAGGCCGCCTTCAGTTCTTCCTCGGAGTGGATCTTGTCCTCGAATTCACCCAGGTTCCACTGGCCGAACTCATCCACGGCCGGGACGTCCGACAGATAGGCATCGCCCGGATCCTCGACAGCCAGATACGCCTTGGCGATCTCGACTTTCTCGTCCCGGACAGGCATATGCATACGCACGCCCAGGGAATCCACCCCCTTGAGCGGGTGGCGGGTGCCGTGGTCGATGTTGATATAGGACAACGGCCGCTTGTGGTTATAGGTGGCCGCCAGGTCGTGCGCACCCGCGGGCAGGTCCCGGAAATAAGTGAGCGGCACCGCTGTCCGGATCCAGGCGCCGGGGGCGTAGAAGATGAAGCGGAGTTCGTTGTAGCCCTCCTCGGTGGTCACGCCCAGATAGACCCGCTGGGCCGTCGAGGCGCGCATTTCGAGGACCAGGTAGTTGTAGTCGCTCCAGTCCGTGGGGAAATCTTTGTCAAACACGGTGAGCGGCACTTTCCAACCGGCCATCACCTTGTCCTTGCTCAGGTCGAAGGTCACGGGACCGTCATCCTTGCAGCCGGCAAGCAGTGACAGCGCCCCGAGCACCAATAGAAATAGTAGACGTCTTTTCATTGTTTATCTGCGGGTTGCGGGTTTCTCGGAAAAGGGGATCTCGAAATCCTCGTTGAAGTTGCCCTTCTGCAGGTGGACCTTCACCTTGGAAGAGAGCAGGGTCTGTGCATCGGATTTCACGGGCAGGGTGATGACGGAGCGGTCTTTCAGCTTGTCCAGCTGGACGACCACCGGCTTGCCGCCCTTGGGATTCTCCCAGGTCAGCGTGCCGCCCACGCCCTCCTCCAGCGGCCGGTAGAGACGCACGGTCACGGCATTCGCCGGTTCGACAGGCAGCCCCAGCGGGAAGCACCACTTGCTCCAGGCCACGGACGCGGCGTCCGCGGCAGCCTGGTCGCGGGCGGCCAGGTCCGCCTTGTCGGCGAACACGCCCGTACCGACGGCCTCAAAGGCGCCGAAGTCCGGATGTCCGTCCTCCAGGGCGCCGCCGAAGAAGTCGCGGCTGCCGGCGTTCGGGACATACATACCCGTGTTGATGCACGGGGAATCCGGACGCAGCATATAGCCGCCGAGGGTGCCCAGACCGGTGCCGCCGGTGCCCGGCGCAACGAACTTCGGATCGGCGACAAGTGCCTCCGGATCATCGGGCATTCCGCCCAGCCAGGGGCCGAAATAGCAGTTGTGCAGGAAGATGGAACCGGCGGGCAGGCTGGGTCTCAGGCTCCCGTCGAAGGTCCGCTCCCAGGCGAGTCCGGTCGAATACTCCCAGCGGAAGCGGCCCTGTCCGGCAGCATAGAAGATGTTGTTGTAGAAGTGGGCGCCCAGGTCGTTGATGTCTTTGGCGGACTCGGCGAAGTCGCCCCGGAAGAAATCCAGGTCCAGGGTGCCGTGATCCACGTAGAAGACATTGTTGTAGAGGAAGTTGCTGTCGTTCTTCAGGCTTCCCTGCATCTGTACGAGGTGGGTCTTGTCGTTCTCGGAGATGTTGTAGCGGGCCGTGTTCTGGAAGATGTCGTACATCAGCAGGAGGAACCCGTGGTTCTCCTTGGAGTAGTTGTACTGGCAGAGACAGTTCTTGCAGTAGAAGTCGAAGTCGTAGGCGAAGCCGTCGCCGTTGCGGATCTGGCGTCCGGTGTCGTACACCTCGTTGAACTGCATGATGGTCTCCTCGCAACGGATGATCCAGCAGGCAGCCGTATGCGGCCACCAGCCGTCCCGGCCCTCGTTCCAGGCGGTGTCGCCGGGGAGGTCGAGCATACCGGAACGCATGCAGGAGCGGTGGATCTCGTTGAACTCGATGAGCGCCCGGACGGAGCCGCTCACGATGATGCCGTCGCCGCCCAGGTTGTCCATCCAGTTGCGGCGGACCCGGAGGCCGCCCAGGCCGCTGGTGGTGATACCGACCTTGTCCACCCGTTCGATCCGGTTGCCCTCGATCAGGACATCATCGAAAGTAGTGGGCTCGACAGCTGCCTGCGGCGTGGTCCCGGGCGCGCGGCGGGGACCGCTGACGCTGACCGAGATCGCCGCGTTCCGGCCCCGGGTGCCGCCCATCTGGCCCCAGACATCGTGGATATAGTTATCCTTGATGACCAGGTGCTTGTAGGCTACACCCGCGCCGGAGGCGTTCACGACGATGCCGCTGCGGCCCACTCCCACCTCGGGGACATAGCCGCTGGTGATTTCCAGGCCGATGATCTCCCAGCCGGATGCATCCGTCAGGGTGATGGCATTGCCGTCTTCCCGGCCCATGTCAATGACCGGACGCACGGTTCCTCCGAACGACGATAGCAGGATCGGTTTTTCGGGGGTGCCGCTTCCCTTGAGGACGATCTGCCCGGGGAAGGTCCTGCCGGACTGGAGAAGGATTCTGTCTCCCGGCTGGAAGGTGACGGAATTGATCCTCGCGATGCTCTTCCAGGCCTCCTTCACGGAAAGGCCGGAAGCGGCATCACTCCCGTCGGGAGAGACATAGTAGGTCTTATCCTGTGCCGGCAGCACGAAGGCTGAGGCGAGTAGCAGAAGGCTTATCAGCGTAACGGTTCTTTTCATGTTTTTCTTATGGAATGCTAACTAACGGTTAATTGCGACGGCGCGCCGCCGCCTCCTGGAACGGAACTTCAAAGACCTCGCGGAAACGGCCGTTGTCCAGGTTGACCTTCAGCGTCGTGCTCTCGAGGGTCTCCTTGTCGGACTTGACGGGCAGCACGAAACGCTGGCGGTCCTTCACCTTCGACAGATCGACCGTCACCGTCTTTCCCGTCTTGGGGTTGGTCCAGCTCAAGCTGCCCTTGATGTCATCGGTGAGGGGCTCCCGGAGCTGGATGACGGCCTGCGAGGGATCGTTGGAGGCGATGGTTTTCGGGAACATCCACTTGGCCCAGGCAATCGAAGAGGCCTGCCGGGCAATCTCGTCCTGCTCGGCTTCGCTCTTGCCGTCCGTGAAGACGCCGCTGCCCAGGAATTCGAAGGCACCAAAGTCCGGATGACCGTCATTCACGGGATTGCCGAAGAAATCGCGGCCGCCGTTGTTCGGGACGTACATACCGGTATTGATACAAGGCGAATCCGGACGGAGCATATAGCCCTTCAGGGTCGCAAGACCTTCACCGCCGGTGCCCGGCGCGACGAACTTCGGGTCCGCCACCAGGGCTTCCGGATCATCGGGGATACCGTTTTTCCACGGGCCGAAATAGCAGTTGTGCAGGAAAATGGAACCCGGAGGAAGGTCCGGCTTCAGCTCCTCGTCGAACTTGCGCACCGCCGTATCGCCGTCCGAATAGACGCTGCGGAAGCGTCCCTGGCCGGTGGCGTAGAAGATGTTGTTGTAGAACTTGGCACCCAGTTCCTCGGGCTTGCGCGTGAGGAAGTAGTCGATGTCGGCCATGCCGTAATCGATGTAGAACACATTGTTGTACACCAGGCTCTTGTCGCCCTCGATAGGGCCTTGCATCTGCACGAGGTGCGTGTGGTCGTTCTCGGAGATGTTGTAGCGGGTCTCGTTCTCGAAGATGTTGTACATCAGGAGCATGAGGCCGTGGTTGTTCTGCGAGTAGTTGTACTGGGCGATGCAGCGCTTGCAGTTGAAGTCGAAGTCGTAGGCGAAGCCGTCGCCGTTGTGGAGGTTGCGGCCGGTGTCATAGACCTCGTTGAACTGCATGATGGTCTCCTCGGTGTTCTGGATCCAGCAGGCGGCCACGTGCGGCCACCAGCCGTCGTCGCCGGGGAGGTTCGGGTCGCCCGAGCGCATGCAGGAACGGCGGATGTAGTTGTACTCGATCAGGCCGCGGTAGGGACCGTTGACGAAGATGCCGTCGCCGCCGAGGTTGTCCATCCAGTTGCGGCGGACGACCACGTTGTTGCGGGCGCCGCGGCAGACGATGCCGCATTTGTCCACCCGATCGATCTTGTTGCCCTCGATCAGCACGTCGTTGATCACCGTCGGTTCGGCATTGCCCGTCACGGCCATGCCGCCGGCCATCCGCGCCGTCTGGACCAGGATCGCAGAGCTATTGTAGCCCTGGTAGCGGCCGTTGCCGCCCAACTGGCCCCAGATGTCGTGTATGTAGTTGTCCCGGATGACGAAATGGTCGGAGGAGCCGGGCTTGCTGATCCGCACCACGATGCCCTGCCGGCCGATACCGATCTTGTAGGGCTCGTAGGAGACCACCTCCATCCGCGTCACCTCCCAGTGGTCCACGTCCTCCAGCAGGATGCCGGCACCTTCGGCCGCACCGAAGTTGATGACCGCACGGTCCTCCCCGCCGAAAGAGGACAGGCAGATGGGCGCTTCATCCGTGCCGGAGCCCTTGGGCATGAGCTGCCCGTAGAAGGTCTTCCCGGCCTCGAAGAGGATCCGGTCGCCGGGCTGGAAGACCACCGAGTTGACCTTGTCGATCGTCTTCCAGGCCTGTGCGACGGACAGTCCCGTGGCGGCGTCATTGCCGCCGGGGGACACGAAATAGGTTTTCTGCTGGGCCGCCGCGGAAATTGCGGCGGCCAGCAGGAAGCCGAAGAGGAAAAAACGTTTCATCTGCTAATAACCTTCGTTCTGGGTCAGCGTCTGCTGGCCCTGGTACTCGGAAGCCTGGAGAGCCTGCGTGGAGATCGGCATGTGGACGTGGTGCTGGGCCACGTGGATACCCTTGTCCTGGCTGGAATAGCCGGGCAGGGACGGATCCTTCTCGTATTTCTCGTAGTAGGCCTTCATCGTGTCATACAAGCGTCCGGTGCGGGCGAGGTCGTAGTAGCGGTTGTACTCCATGGCCAGCTCGGAACGGCGCTCCTTCCAGATCAGCTCGCGCAGTTTGGTCTTGTCGGTCTCGGTGACCGCCGGGAGCACATCCGGATCGTCGCCGCTGTTGCGGGCGCGGGTGCGGACCAGGTTGAGCAGGCGGAGGGCCTCCGCGCTGTTGCCGGTCTCATTGGCCGCCTCGGCGCCGTAGAGCAGCACGTCGGCATAGCGCAGCACGATCAGGTTCATGCCGAGGTTATCCTCGTTGGAAGGATCGGAGCGATACTCCATCGGGCAGTATTCCTTCTTGGACTGGAAGCCGGAAGGGCTGGAGAGGTTGAAGTGGGTGAAGCCGTCGAACTTCTCGCCCCGCTCGATGATGGTGTAGCCGCGGCGCGGGTCCCCGGGCTCGAAGCTGTTGTACAGGTCGAGGGTCGGGCAGTGCAGCGACCAGCCGGTCATCTTCTTGTCATAGGCGCGCGGCTTACCGGCGGAATCCACGAACACTCCCTCTTCCTTCATGGTGTTGTACACCCAGTCGTAGCCGCCCGGGCCGAGAAGACCGTCCAGGATGGTAGGATCGGTGAGGTCATTGCTCTTCACGCCGGCATCGCGTCCGTAGAAGGACATCATGTTGCCGTCGTTGCTGTCACCCCAGCCGGAGACCGTGGTCCAGAACTGGATGGCGAAGCAGATCTCCTTGTTGTTGCGGTTCTCATACTTGAACACGTCGCCGAAGTTCGGCAGCAACTGATAATACCCGGCGCTCTCGAGTTGCTTGACCGTATCGTAAGCGAGTTTCCAGGTCTCCTGGCTGCCGTTGGAACTGGCGTGATAGACATAGGCACGGGCCAGCATCGCGAGGGCGGAGCCCTTGGTGGCACGGCCGGTGTTGGCGGAATTCCAGCTCACGGGCAGACCCTCGGCCGCAGCCTTGAACCCGTCTTCGATGAATTTCCAGGTATCTTCCATGCTTGCGCGCGGGTTGTAGTATTCATCGCCGGAGAGGATGTGGTCCACCAGCGGCAGGCCGCCCAGCTGGGCCGCCATGTCGAAATAGACATAGCTGCGCAGGAAGGTCGCCTCGGCGATGTATTGCGCGGCGTTGGGGATGTTGTTCTTCTGGGCGTTCTCGATGATGTAGTTGGACTTGGTCACCACCTGCCAGTCCTGGTTCCAGGTATTGTTGCAGGCATAGGACATGGTGGGCAGGATGTCGTATTTCACCAGAGAGAAGGCCTGGCCGGCCCAGCGGGCGCCGTCGGAACGGTTGTTGGCCAGCATCGAGTCGTCGGAAATATTGTCACCGACATGCAGGTAATGGTAGAGGCCGAAGTTCTCGGTCATGAAGACGTGGTACACGCCGAGGACCGCCGTGTTGACTTCGTCTTCCGTGGTGTAGTAGTTCTCCACCGCCAGGGAGCCCAGCGGGCTCTTCTCAAGCAGGTAGTTGCAGGAGCAGGCCAGAAGGGCCGCCGCGACGAACACGAGGATTCTATTGGGTTTCATATCTTTCACAGGACATTAAAGGTTCACGTTCACACCGAAGATGAAGGCGCGCGGCTGCGGATACTGGCCGCGGTCGATGCCGTTGCCCGGGATTTCCGGGTCGAGGCCGGAGTAGCGGGTAAAGGTCACCAGATTCTGGACGGAGAAGTAGACTCTCAGCGATTGGTTCCTCGCCAGGAATGCAGGCTTGATGGTATAGCCCAGCTGGAGGTTCTTCAGGCGGAAGTAGGAGCCGTCCTCGACATACATCGTGGACTGCCACCAGTTCTGGTTGTTGCGCGCTGCATCGCGGGAGCCGGCCAGCGTAATCGGCCATACATTGGTCGAGCCCTTGCCGTTCCAACCCTGCTTGAAGGCGCTCGCAAGCACGTTCTGGGTTCCGTCGAACTTATTGAAATAGAACTTGGAAGCATTGAAGACATCCACGCCGGCAACACCCTGCCAGAGCATGGAAAGGTCGAAGCCCTTCCAGGCCATGTTGATGTTCAGACCGAAGGTGGCCGCCGGGTTCGGATTGCCGATGAACTTCATATCGCTCGCATTGATCTTGTTGTCATCGTTGAGATTCGCGAACTTGCTGTCGCCGGGCTTGGCGTTCGGCATGATCAACTCGCCCTTGCTGTTCTTGTAGTTGTCGATCTCGGCCTGGTCCTGGAAGATGCCGAGGAACTCATAACCGTAGAAAGAGTTGTACGGAAGACCGGGCTCGGAGCGCAGCACGCCGCTGAACTGGCCCTGCATGTCGATCAGGGCGTAGTCATAGGCGAAGGAACCGGACAGGTAACCGGACTTGCCGAGGTTCTTGACCGTGTTCTTGATGAAGGACACGTTGCCGTCGATGCTGTACGAGAAGTCGCCGATGTCGTCCTTCCAGCCAAGGGTGAGTTCGATACCGCGGTTGTCCATGCCGCCCACATTGCGGGTGATATTGGAGGTACCGGAAACGCGCGGCACATTCTCGCCCAGGAGGATGTTGTCGGTCTTGCGGATGAAGTAGTCGGCGGTGAGGGTCAGGCGGTTGCGGAGGAAGGCGAGATCAACGCCCACGTTGAACTGCTCGGAGGTCTCCCACATCAGGTCGGCATTGCCCAGACCGGACGGAGCCGCACCGTTGACACGGGTCGGCGTGTCGCCGATGATGTAGTACTGTCCCTGGCTGAGGTTGGTCTGGTACGGATAGTAGGAGCTCATGCGCTCGTTACCGATCTGGCCCCAGCCGATGCGGAATTTGGCGTTGTCGATGAACTCCTGGTCCCAGTCCTTGAAGAACGGCTCCTCGGAGAGTTTCCAGGCGAAGGAGGCGGAAGGGAAATAGCCCCACTTGTTCTTGCCGACGAAACGGGAGGAACCATCAGCACGGAAGGAAGCGGTGAGCAGGTAGCGGTTGAGCAGGGTGTAATTGATACGTCCCAGGTAGGACAGCATGCCGAGGGCGCTGCCGGAGCCGCTCACGGACGGGGTCACGTTGGTGGCGGCGCTCAGGAAGCGGAGTTCCGGTTTCTCGGAAGGCAGGTCCATGCGGGAAGCGCTCCAGTTCTCGGAATAGAAATCCCGGGCGGACATGGCCACCATGACGGAAAGATCGTGGGCCGTACCGAATTGCTTCGCGAAGGTCAGCATGTTTTCCCAGGTCCAGTCGGTCGAGTAGGAGGTGCTCCGGGAGACGGAGTTGTTGCCGCTCGCGATGTTGGAAGTCTCGTAATAGATCGGGCTGAAGCCGCTGCCGAAGTTGAACGCGTAACGGTAGCCGAAGCGGGAGGTGAAGGTGAGGTACTTCAGGAACTTTATGTCCGCGCTGAAGTTGCCGACCAGGTTGTTGCGCTTGGAAGTGCCGCTGTCGGCGTTGCGGTACACCACGCCGGCCGGGTTGGCGAGGCGGATGGCCAGGATGCCGTGGTAATAGTCGGCGGCGTCATCCCAGACAGGCACGTCCGGCGGGGCGATGAGCGAGGACAGCAGGATGGAAGCGTTGTTGCTGCCGTTGGTGCCGATGCTCTTGCTCGCGGAGAAGGAACCGGTCAGGGAAGCCCGCAGGGTCAGCCATTTGAAGGGCTTGAACTGGGTGTTGGAGGTGAGGTTGATCCGCTGGAAGCCGGTACTCTTCACCGTACCCTGGTTGTTGTAGTAGTTGACGGAGAAGTTCTCGGAGACGGTCTCGCTGCCGCCGTTGAGGCTGACGTTGTAATTCTGGTAGAGACCGGTCTGCATCACCTCGCCGAACCAGTCGGTGGTGGTGTTGCCCACCTTGTAGTCGGCAGCCAGTCCGGAATTGGTCCGGGCCAGGTTGACCATCTCGCCGTACTGCTGGGCATTCAGCATGGCCGGCTTGCGCGGCGGGGCCGTGATACCGAATTCGGCGGTGGCGCGCACCCTGAGCGGCTGGGCCTTGGCCTGGCGGGTGGTGATCATCACGACGCCGTTGGCGCCCCGGGATCCGTAGATAGCCGCCGCGGAAGCATCCTTCAGAATCTCGATGGAGGAGATATCATTCGGGGAGAGGTAGTCGATGTTGGACATCGGGAAACCGTCCACGACGAAGAGCGGGTCGGTGTTGTTGGTGGTACCGGTACCGCGGATCTTGATCTGGGCCGTGGCGGACGGGTCGCCGGTATTGGACACGATCGACACGCCGGCGGCGCGGCCCTGCAGGGCGGAAAGGGCGTCGCTGGAGATGTTCTTCGCAATTTCATCTCCGCTCACGGAGGCGACGGAACCGGTCAGGTCGCTCTTCTTCACGGTACCGTAACCGATCACGACGAGCTCTTCAAGGGCTTCGGCGTCCTCCATCAGGAAGACATTGATGACCTCGGAAGCCCCCACGGTGATTTCCTGGGTGGCATAACCGATGAAAGAGAACTGGAGGACGGCGCCGACCGGCACGGACGGCAGACGGTAGGAACCGTCCATCTCGGTCATCGTACCGACGGAAGGATTGCCGGCGACCATGACGTTAACGCCGGGCACGGGGCCCGAGGCGTCGGTGACGACACCCCGTACCGCGTGGGACCTTTGCTGCGCTCCGGCCGGATTGGCCGTCAGGAGCAGCAGACATGCAGCAAGCTGCAAAAAGGCAACGAGTCTTTTCATACTTAATTGTGTTGTTGGGTAATATGGTTAGTTAGTTGGGAAACTATTTGCTGGAATTGAGGAAGTATTTGGCCCAGACGTTGGACGGATCGACATCCAGCGAGCGGGAGAAGTTCTCGCGGGCGGAAGCCTTGTCGCCGCGGGCCAGGTTCGCGAGACCCTGGAGATAGATATTGCGGGCGCGGATGGCGTTGGAGGAGCCGTCCTCACCGAACTTGGAATAGATGTCGATGACGGAGGTGGCGCCGCTCTGCCTGAGTTGCTCGTCCACATAATCCTGGAGTTCGCGGATGGTCCGCTCGCTCTCCGCGTCGCGGCCGAGTTTCTTCTGCGCCATCGCGACGAAGTACTTGCTCTCGTCGGCATAGCCGCCGCGGCGGGAGAAGCCGAAGCCGCCGGTGGCGGTCTGGATGCACTTCTCAAAGGCTTCGCGGGCCTGGTCGGCCTGTCCGAGGGCCTCGTATGCCAATCCCTGGTGGTAAGCCACCTTCGCTACGGTCGGGCCGGTGGAGAGTTCGTTGGTCTCCAGGTTGCGCGGGAAGGTGCCGGCGGCAAGGAAGTCGTCCAGGGCCTTCTTGTTCTGGCGTTTCTTCAGGGACCCGAGGCCGCGCAGCAGGTGCGCATCCACGAACTGGGTGTAGACGGTCTGGCCGCCTTCCCAGACACGGAAGTGACGGTCTTTCAGGATATTGAGGGCATCATCATACTTTCCGTTCTCCACCTGGAGATAGACCAGGCGCGAGGTCGCGTCGTCGGACTTGAAAACAGTCTTGCGGTTCTTCTCCATCAGGGCGAGCCGGTCTTTGGAAGGCGTGCCGAGCGCCTCGGCGATGATGTCGTATTCGGTGAAGAACTTCGGGTCGGTCGGGTCCGCCGCGATGGCCTTGCGGTAGTATTCCGCGGCCGCGGCCCGGTCGCCCAGGTACTTGTCGGCGGCAAAGCCGAGGTTGCGCCAGCTCATCCCGTAACCCGGATCGATGGCGACGGCTTTCTTCCAGGCATCGATCGCCAGGTCTTTCTGCTCATAATAGTAGAGGAGGTTCCCCAGGTAGTACGGCGCCTTGCCGTCCGCGGGGTTGGCCGCGATCACGTCCTCCAGCATGCATTTCTCCTCCACGCGGAACGGGAAGCAGAAGGCGGGAGATTTCGCGGCAGCTTTCCGGTAGCGCTCAAGCGCAGCTCCCCGGTCGCCGCCCAGGGCGGTGTAATATCCGGCCATGTAGTCGAGCAGCGGGGAAACGGTGAACGGCTCCACGGCGTTCTTCTGCATCGGCGTGGAAGCGAACGGCGTACCGTGGGCGAGGGCGTAATCGAGCAGCCAGACCGCCTGCTTGTAGGCGCCTACACCCCCGTAGAAGGTGGATACTTCAAGGACTTCCTGCAGGGGGATGCCCATATGGGCGAGCACGTGGTCCACGGCGGCGTCATTGTTGTCGATGCGGGCGAGTTCGACCCGGCTGAGCCAGTCGAGCGGATCGAAGGCGATGTTCTCCTCCAGCAGTTTGCGCGCTTCGGCGCGGCGGCCCTGCTCGCTGAGGAAGAAGGATTTCAGGAAGCGGCTGACGGTACTCTTGCCGCTCAGGTCGATTGAACTGTCAATGGTCTCGAGCGCCAGCTTGCGGTCGCCCCGGAGCCAGTACATCTCGGCGAGGTAGCGGTAGGAGGCGGATTGGAATCCGGGATACCAGGTGGACTTCCAGAAGTAGGTCTCGGCTTCCTTGTCCTTGCCGAGGGCGCGGGACACGACGCCGAGGTAGTAGAGCATCTCGCCGTCCTTGGGGTTCGTCTGGTAGATGGCGCCGGTCTTGTCGATCTCCGGCATGAAGTGCAGGCCCGTCAGGCGCTGGTAGGCCGTCTGCAGATAGCCTTCGGCCTTCTCCCACTGGGCGCGCCGGGCATAGTAGATGCCCAGGTTCACGTTCACGCGGGTGTTCTGCGGGTCGCGCTTGAGGGCTTCTTCATAGTAAGGAAGCGGGTCCACACGTGCGTTGTGGAATTCCTCCAGCCGCTGGCCGGCGAGCAGGAGTTCCTCGACAGTATCATATTCGGCCGGATCGTTCTTGGGACGGTCTGCGGGGTGCGGGCGCTCCAGTTCATCCTTGACGACGGGAGAATAGCTGACCAGTTCCACGCCGTTGCTGTCGTACAGGCCGGCAAAGATGTCCGGATCCTGGACGGCGGAAGAAATGGTGAAGTCCTCGAGGAACGGGGTGTCGGGATCGATATTGACCGTGCGCTTGGCGATGACGGTACCGCCCGCCTTCACCAGGACCTTGGCCCCCCGGTAGAGGGAAGTGGCATTGAAGCCGACCATCACGGTAGTCGGGCTCTTGCGGACCACATTGACCGCTGCTTCGAGCGTCGCGTTCTTGGCGCCGCCGATCTTCTTGATGGGATACCAGTATTGCTTGGTGACCCGCACTTCGTTGGGGCCGATCCAGCTATAGTCCGGCTGGTTGTCGGAGTAGGTGCCGACCATCAGTTCAAGGTAGGCACCGTCCTCCTCGGTCAGCATCTCGTTCCAGACGCTGTCCGTGCCCCACAGGAAGAATTTCTTGCCGGGGACAAGATGGTGGTTGGCGAAATGCACGGTTCCGGCGTCCTTGCCGAAGTCATAACCGGCGAGGAAATCCTGCGCATAGTTGACGGCGAAGGTAGAGTTGGAGCCCCGCCAGTTCTTCCACCAACTGGTGTCCCAGGCCTCGTTGCTGCCCGCGGCCGCGGTATACGGCCAGTCGGAGTAGTTGGTCTTGCTGTGGGTCGTGCCATACACCGTCTGCGGCGGGAACTGCACCTGGTAGTTCTCGTTGGCGTGCACCGAGACATTCGCCCAGTACAGGAAGGACTGCATCATCGGGGTGCGGTTCTGCATCTGGAAGGTCGCCTCGACATAGGATTTGCCCGGGAACATCGTCAGGCCGATCGACCATTTCAGCCGCTGGCGGAGTTCGGTCTCACCGATCCAGATGGTCTTGCTGCCGTCCGGGTTCTCAACGACTTCATATCCGGCGTTGAGCGTGGACGAGGCACGGTGATGGTGCGGGATGTTCCACTCCACGCCACCGGAGATCCAGGATCCGATCATACCGATCAGGGCCGGGCGGATGACATGCTGGCGGTAGAAGAAATCGTAACCGGACTTCTTGTCGCGGGCATGGAAGATACGGCCGCCGATCTCGGGCAGGACCCCGATCTCGGTGTACTCGTTCTCCAGGGTAAGGTACTTGTAGTCCCGGTCCACCCGGTCATCGGTCAGGATGTCGTAGATGGGGTAGGGATAAACGTGCCCGGCGGCACCCTGGTACGTCCTGCCGGTAAAGAAATAGGGATCCAGTTCGGGATCGCCTACCAGGTAGGTCGGAATGGTGGTCTTCGTCACGTTTACCTTGACCTGGGCGGACAGGCCGGAGGACAGCAGCAGGGCAAGGGAAACGGAAAGGAGTAAAATAATTGGTTTTTGCATACTATAGTTTTTTAAAAACTAAAGGGCTCTTTTCCACAAAAATAAAAGAAAAGAGCCTTGGTTATTAAAAACTATAGACCATTTTTTGTCAATTCTGCGGTCTGAGCGGTCTATGTGCCGCTTTTGCGCTCGCCGCGTACCTGGCGGACGAAATCCGAAGGGGAAACATTGAATTGCTTCTTGAAATTGGCGGTGAAATAGGAGGCGGAGGAGAAGCCGACCAGATAAACGACCTCGCCGATTTTATATTTCTGGGCCGCCAGCAGTTCGGCGGCTTTCTTGAGCCGGCAGAGTTTGATGTATTCGAGGATGTTGAGGCCGGTATTGGCCTTGACCTTGCGGAACAGCGTGGATTTGCTGGTGCCCAGGGCGGAGATCAGGTCCTCGATGCTCAGGTCGGGATCTGACAGCCGGTTCATGACCTCCTTGTGCAGGCGGTTCATGTAGTCATCATCCATGTTGCCCACCTTCAGCCCGTTGAAGTGGGAGAGCGGAGAATCGGTGAACTGTTTGAAAGTCAATTCCCTGTTGGCGAAGAGATTCTGGATGTTGGCTTTGAGCAGGCCGATCGGGAAAGGCTTCTCCAGATATCCGTCCGCACCGACTTTCAGGGTCTCGATATGCCGCTCCATCCCGACCGCCGCGGTCAGCAGCAGGACCGGAATGTGGCTGAATTCGAGATTGGTCTTGATGATGTTGCAGAGGGTGCAGCCGTCGATGCCGGGCATCATGATATCGCTGACCAGGATGTCCACTTTCTGGCGCTTGATCAGCTCGAGTGCTTCATCGCCGTTGAAGGCCTGCAGGACATGGTAGTCGGCGCTAAGCTCTTTCCTCAGGTAATTGTTGAGTTCGGTATCGTCTTCGGCGATCAGCACGGTATGGCGGCCGGATGCAGCATAATCCGCGGCCTGTTCCGCCACGGCCTCGGGCTCTTGGACGTCCGCTTTCGGGCGCTGCAGGCTGATATCCTGGTCCTGCTCTTTGGGCAGTTCGAGCACGAAACAGTTCCCGGGACCGGGGGTGTCGTCGAGGTAGAGCCGGCCATTGTGCAGTTCGGTGAGCATCCGGGAGAAAGGCAGACCCAGGCCGGTGCCCCGGCTGCCCCGGATCTTGACCTGACTGGAGCGTTCCTGGTAGAAAGGCTCGAAAATTTTCTCCCGTTCGTCGGCGGAGATTTTGGGCCCGTCGCTGGTCACCCGCAGGACGGCTCCCTTCTCGCCCGCCATTTCCGAAAGGGAGAGGGAAACGCGTTTCTGGCAATATTTCAATCCGTTGGATATCAGATTGCTGATGATTTTCTCAATGCTGGCCGCTGCGCACATGACCGGGATCTGACCTTCCGGTATTTGCATGGCGAAATCGATGTGATGCGCCTGGGCGGCTGGGGAAAAATAGCTACAGACCCGCCGGGTCAGCTCGCAGAGGTCTTCCTGCAGGAAGTTGAGTTTCATCTGCTTGCTCTCCATTTTCCGGAAGTCCAGCAACTGGTTGGCCAGGGACAGCAGCCGGTCCGTGTTCGCCTTGACGGTGGCGATGTCCTCCCGGTTTTCCTCGGAGTAGCGCTTTTCTTCCATGATCTTGTCCACCGGCATCTTGATGAGGGTCAGCGGGGTGCGGATCTCGTGGGCGATGTTGGTGAAGAAATTGATCTTGGCGTCGTAGATCTCGTGTTGCTTCTCGTCTTCCAGCTGGTGCAGATAGCGCTCCCGCTCCAGCCGCTTACGTTTGTAATAATTGCGGACCATCCATCCTCCGGCGATGCAGAACGCAAACAGGTACAGGACCCGCGCCGGCCACGAGGCGGACAGCGGCGGCTTGACAAGGATGGTCAGCTGGCGGTGCGCTGCTTCGGATTTCGATCCGTCCACCCATACATCGAAGGTGTAGCGTCCGTCCCGGATGCCGGCGAAGGTCACGGCGTTCTCTTCCGTGACGGATTCTATTTTTTGCCGGCGCCGGCTGAAACTGTAGCGGTATTGCTGGTGGTGCCATTCGTCTTCGACGATGTTGGCGAAGCGGAACCGCAGGTAGGCGGCGTCCCGCTGCCGGACCGAGATCTGGGAAGAGGTCAGGGCGGAATGCCCCGGTTCGTGCAGCCGGAGGGTCTGGTCCTCCCGGCCGGCGAGGATGTCCGTCAGCAGCAGGACGGGGTCGCGGCGTTCGCGCAGGACGCTGGGGTGGAAGGCCAGCATACCCAGCGTCGTGCCCAGGTGGATGCGGCCGGCACGGTCCAACATGACCGAGCCGTAGCGGAAATAATTGCCGATGGTGCTATTCTTGTCGAGATAGGAGTCTATCACGCAATTGTTCTCCGGGTCGAAGGAGAAGAGGCCCTTGTCCGTAGAGACCCAGAGCATGCCCTCGCGACCCTGGACGATGGCGCAGGTGACATTGCTGGGCAGTTTGTCCGCCAGCGTGAACTGCGCCGTCCGGAAGCGGCGGGGCACGGCGGGATCGTCCGCTGCCTGGCAGAGGCCGTTTCCTTCGGTGGCAATCCAGATGGTGCCGTTGCGGTCTTCGGCGAGGTGGGTGATGCGCGTCTGGTCGAGCGGCGGGCAGCCGGGAGCGGATTCCACCCGGAAGCATTCCCCGGTGGAGCGGTCGAGGATCCAGGGCCCGGAGCCGTAGGTGCCGATCCAGACCCGGCCCTGCCGGTCTTCGTACAGGGCGTGCACGAAGGTGGATCCGAGCGCCTCGATCCGCTCGAAATTGCCGGATTCCGGCTGGAAATAATACACTCCGCCGCCGGTCCCTGTAAGCAGGGTCCCGTCCTGCGTCCGGAGCAGGCAGATGAAATTCTCGCCTGGCAGTTGGAAATGGGCCTTGACCCGGAGCCGCTCAGGGTCGAATAGGAAGATGCCGTTGTCGTAGGTGGCGATCACCAGCAGGCCATCGTGCAGCAACAGGGAATGGTAATTGGCCATCGGGGGCAGTCCGTGCTCCGGCCCGATGGGCAGGACCGTCCCGTCCGGGTTGATGCAGTTGAGGAATCCGTCTTCCGTGCCGATCCAGATACGGTCCGAGCTGTCCTGGCAGATGCTGCGAACGGTATTGCCCCGGATGGAGAAGGGGGAGGTGTCGGAAAAGTTCCGGTAGAAAGTGAACTCGGACTGCTGCCAGAGGTTGATGCCGCTGTAAAAAGTGCCGATCCAGACCCTTCCGTCCCGATCCTTGAACAAGGTGCGGATATTGTCGCTGGAGAGCGACAGCCGGTCGATCGGGTCGCTGCTTACTTCGCTGACGGAACGGGAGTCCCGGTCCACGAGGTAGAGCCCTTTGTTGCTGCCGACCAGGTATTCCCCTTTGCGGTTCTCGAGCAGGCACATGATGGCCGCTTCGTCCTCGACCTGGTCCGCGGACAGCACCCGCTCGCTCGTGCCCCTCCGCGGATTGACCTGCCAGACTTCATTGTCGCTGGTCGCCATCAGGAACTCCCCGTCGGAGAGCGGGATGAGCAAGCGGGGGTAGATCCCTCTGGCAAGGGTCTGCCGGGGGAGAATCTGATATTGCTCGAAAGAATCGTTCTCGGAAAGGTAGCGATACAACAGGCCGTCGCGGGAGGAAATCCATATCTGGCCCTTGTCGTCCAGGCAACTGCGGTAGGGGTAGAAGGTGTCCTGGCTGTCGTAGCGGAAAGTCTCCCCGCTGCGGGTGTCCATCCTCCGGATCTCGCCCTGTACGATAAACCAGAGCCGGCCCGCGGCATCGCAGTGCAGGTCCCGGGCACCGATCTCCGCCCCGAAGGCGCGGAGATCGCCGGTGGCCGGGTCGTAGCTGCAGATGCCCCGGTCGGTGGAGAGCCATACGGCCCCGTCCGGGCTGGTGCAGATGGAATGGATGGATCCGCTCAGGAATCCGGCGGTATCCCGGACTGTCGGTGGATTGAAGCGCTCGCCGTCGAACCAGCAGACGCCGTTGCGGGTGCCGGCCCAGATCAGGCCCATCCGGTCCTGGGTCATGCAGATGATGCTGTTGCCCGAGAGCCCGTCATCCGTACTGAAATGCCGGAACAGGTATTGCCTGGACGCGGCTTGGCAGACCTGGATGGAGAGCAGGGCAAGAAGCAGGAGCACGGGGGCTGTCCGCTGGGACCGGCGCTTCATTCCGCTCGGGCAGGGTTACGGACGTTCGCCTTCTTCGAAATCCCAGATACGGGGATTGCCGTCGGTGCGCTCCAGCGGATAGGCATATTGCTCGAAAGCCTCGAGGATGGGTTTCGCCACGTGGGTCTGGTCGTCGAAGCAGCCGCGGCCGCGCTGCATCGGCTCCCACCAGAACACGCCGCGTCCGAGGTTGTACGGTGCGGCCATCACGATCTCGTTGACCGCCTGGAACCACTGCTTCTGGCCCTCCGGGGTCTCGGGGAAGGGGGCGCGCAGGCCTTTGCGCTCGAAGTACTGCGAAGGCACGGAGTAGAAGCCGGTCTCGATCACGTAAACGGGCTTGCGGAACTTCTCGATGACATAGTAGAGGTTGTCGCGCAGGTCCATCAGCGTGCCGTGCGACCAGGGATAGAAAGAGAATCCGATGCAATCATAGACGACTTTGTATTCCTTCATCTTCGTGAAGAAGATCTCGCTCATCTCCAGGTCGCCGCCGAAGTCGAGGTGCAGCATCACCTGGATGGCCGGATCCACGTCGCGGATAGCCTTGATGCCGGCCTTGATGTAGTCGGTGAACTCTTTCCAGCGGCTCTGGTCACGCTTCTCCTCGCCGTAATAGATGCGGCCGGTGGGCCAGAAGGCGCCGTTGCTGATCTCGTTGCCTACCTGGACGAGCTCCGGCTGGACGCCGGCGTCGCGCAGGGTCGCGATCACGTGGTGGACATAGTCGTAGAAGGCCGCCGTACGTTCCTGGTGGGTCATATCCTTCATGCTCGAGGGCGTGGGCTGGGTCATCGGGTTGGACCAACCGTCCGCCATCATGAAGTCCAGGGCGAAGTGGATGTTGTTCTCTTTGAGTTTCTGCGCGCCCTCCATGACATAGTCGAGGGTCTGGCCCAGACGCGAAGGCTCGTTGCAGATCATCAGGCGGCCCCAGTTGTAGCCATGGCTGCGGAAGATCTGCCAGGGGCTCATCTGCGTGCCGTCGGTGTCGTACCACACTCCGCCGCGCTTCTCGGCGCTCAGCACGAATGAGAGATCATGGCCGAAGGCGTAGGGGTTGTCGTAAGGATACTGTCCCTGCGGGAATTTGACATCCGGGGTGCCGCAGCAAGCGGCAAACAGCAGGGATCCAAGGAGAAAGAGGATACTTTTCTTCATAAAGAGGGAACGGTTATCAGGTGTGTTTGTCAAAGATAAGACTTTTCCGGGTATTAGATTGTAAGGTATCGGTCATTTTTTAGCAAAGCGCGCCAAAGCGCCCGCCAGCGGGAAGAGGTAGAACTTCCGGGCGGGCTGGAAGTCGACCATCCACTGGTCGAAGAGGATGTGGTCGTCCACGGCGGAGAGGGTGAGGGTATGTGCGCCTTCCGAAAGCTCGATC
>JAEEGI010004925.1_pt1 | contig 30951 bp, 24 predicted proteins | sample 8958751 | NCBI WGS metagenome assembly JAEEGI01 (sample SAMN16246545, study PRJNA631951) | gut metagenome | biome: gut microbiome; feature: rumen; material: KS-attached | host: Bos | place: Iran: Karaj | collected 2018-10 | reverse complement strand
GTCCAACCGGTCGCCGTTTTGCAGGGCTTTCCGGCATTTCTCGATAAACTGGCTGCAGGTGGTCTGCGCCGCTTCGTAGTCGTTGGTACAGTGGCCCACACCGTCGGCCAGCGCCATCACCACGCAGCTGTTTTCCTCAATCCAGCTGCAGCAGTCGCCGTTGCGTTCGCCACGGTCTTTTTTACGTCCTTTCTCCGCTTTGGAGGCGATGTCAAAGTTTTTCATTGTCTGAGTTTTTATTTTTGTGCAAATATAAAATTACGAATCCAATATCTCCATCGCCATATCCACAACAAGCAAATCGTCCACAAATCCGAATGCGGGCACAAAGTCCCCAATCATATCCTTGACCCGGAAGAAGTAGTGCAGGGCGTGGTTCGCGACCCGAGCCAGATCTTTCCGTCCTGCGGCCGTATGCTCCTTATAGAGTGCGTACAACCGGTTTATCTTGTCAATGAATCCAAAATAGGTGGGCCATCCGGGGTCATCTTCCTGATACCAGCGTATTTGGCGGTCTATAGATTCCTCCTTCAGGGGGCTGCCGGCCAGCACCCGCATCGCCTTGTTGAAGTCCGCCACCGTCCTTTGCGGAGTGTTGACAAGCTTGGCGAACAGGGCGATTCTGTCATCCTGACGATACCCCTGCACATCTCCGCACAGTGTCAGCAATTGCGTCACCGAGACCATGGGCTTCCCTTCGCGGTCAAGTATCAGCCCTTCCAGATACATTGGCAGATTCACCGACAGACAGGCATTTAACACCATCCCTATCTCTTTCTTGCTCAGTTTGAACTCTTTTTCCGGGAAAAGAGAGGGCTCGCCAGCCTGCTCCAATCTGCGTCTTCCTTTCGTGTGAATGTACGTGCAGATCCGCTGCACGTCTGTCTCGCTTATGAGTTTGAGATTCCGCAGCACCCGTAGCATGACGGAGCACCCGTAGCGGTAGCCTCCGTTCCGCATTTCCTCAAAAAGACCCTTGGGCAGATCCTCTCCGATGTCAATAACCCTCTCCATCAGTTGCGAGAGTCCTTCAGCGTCGGCATCCATGTTGAACTGGGCATCTTTTTGCGCACGGTATCTTACCTCTTTGAAATCCATCCTGCTGTTTAGAGGCAAAACATCCTCGGGTCCCAACAGGCGGTTGCCTAACTCTGCAATGCCCTCCGCCCGGCAATGGTCAAGCATCCACAGAACCCACTTCAGCCGCTTGTAAGGGAGATTTCCCGAATAAACCTTAATCACACTCCTGTAGAAATGGTTCTTCAGGAGAATGTTCAGGTCAGCCTCATGCATTAATTCATGGAGGAGAACGTCCCGAAACAAGTTCTCATGCTCCTGTTTTTTCCATATTAGGTTGTGATTCAATTTGATGTAAAATTCCTCCTTGTTCGACTTTTGCAAGATGATTCTGCCACCGAACGAATTGTCGTCAGGCTCGCCCGCCACAATACGGATTGTTTTAGGGTTCTTCCGTTTCAGCACCTTTCGGAACAGGAGGTCAACCGTCTCCTGCACACAACCGGCCCATTCTTCGTTGTCAATGTAGATTTTCATAAGTATTTATGTTTTTTCACCTTTCCTCAACTAGTTTCTGCGCCTTTTCTGTGAGATAAGGCTTCAGCGGTGCCAGATCATACTTGGAGTCATCAAAGATGCCAGGAGCCCATATAAACTGGAATGCTATTGAGTCGTTCAGCAGCCCTGCATTAACGTTTCGGGAAAAATCACCATTTTCCATGCACGTCACAATATCGCCCAACACGCCATTATCCCTGCGGTCCGGATGCTCCCGGAGGAAGCGAACCAGATTGTCATCGGTGATAATCTCCCTCAGTCTGTGACCGTCAGATTTGGCAAAAGTGACCCAGGTGCGGGCTTCTTCAAGACCTTCGCCAAAAAAGACATCAACGACCTCGTATGTCACGTATGTAGCCGTTTGCGCCACCATGTTCAGCTCAAGACAGTGGGTCGCAAACTCGCACATATCCGGATTTTTCACATCGAAATACGGACGGTAAACTTTGCGGTAGTGTTTCAGCAATTGCGGAATGTCGGAGGAAAAGACCTTTTCGTATGGTAGAAGGTGTTTGTTCTCTGTGCTGGGGTCGAAGTATCCGTACAGCTCCTCGTTGAGGAACACGGTGATGGAGTCAACCAACGATTTGCTACCCTTCACCGGAAGGTCGGCAATGACTGCCAGGCCACAGTCTTTTTCTTGAATATGGGAATAGTTCTTCAGAAAACACATCTGCCGCTTGACAGCCAATGTGTCGTTATCCTCCCTTGTGTTGGCAGCATGTCCCGCTGTCAGAAAAGCGAGTGTCATTATCACAATGATTATTGTTGTGATTGCCTTGTGGTTGTTTTTCATAAAATGTTATTTATACTTGTTATTGTTTTGATAGAACTTTGAAAATCAAAAAGATAATGTGTTTTAGAAATACCTGTTTTTACGAGGCAAAAATACACATTATGACGTGATATACGTAGATTCGATGAGCCTAATCCCGTCTTTTCATACAATAACTCGACCATTTCATACAATTTTTCCCAACGCTTGCCCATAGACCCTCAACCCTGAAAAAAAATCCTATCTTTGCCGCCTCTAAATCTCCTGAAATGAAAAAGATTCTAACCCCCATAATACTTCTCGCCATGATGACCGCAACCGCGCAACGCGATTATATCCAGTATGTTAACCCGATGATCGGGACCAACGGTATGGGGCACACCTTCCCCGGCGCGTGCTACCCCTTCGGGGGCGTGCAGGTGAGTCCCGATACGGACACCATTCCCCACAACATCAACGGTCGCTATCAGCCGGGCGTCTATGACTACTGCGCCGGCTACCAGTACCGCGACAAGACCATCGTGGGCTTCAGTCACACCCACTTCAGCGGCACCGGCCACTCCGACATGGGCGACATCCTGCTGATGCCCTTCACCGGTGAGGTGCAGCTCAACCCCGGCACCGCCGACAACCCCGACGGCGGCTACCGCTCGCGCTTCAGCCACGCCACCGAGAAGGCCTCGCCCGGCTACTACGAGGTACGCCTCAGCGACGACGACATCCTCGTGCAGCTCACCGCCACCCCGCACTGCGCCATCCATAACTACAATTTTCCTCAAGGCGAAACCCATAAGCTCATCATCGATCTCAACCACGCCATCTACAACTATGACGGCAAAGTGCTGTGGGCCTCCCTGCGGATGGAAGACCCCTACACGCTGACCGGTTACCGCATCACCAACGGCTGGGCACGGGAGAACTACGTCTATTTCGCCATCCATTTCAGCAAACCCGTGGCACACTACGGCTACCGGGATTTCGGGAAACAGGACTACCACGGCTTCTGGGGGCGCTTCGATGTGAACCACGACTTTCCTGAAATGGCGGGACGAAAGGTGGTGGCGTGGATAGAGTTTGAGCAGGATGATGACCCTGTGCTGGAAGTGCAGGTGGCATTGTCAGCAGTCAGCACCGAAGGAGCCGAATTAAACATGAGTTACGAAACTAGCAATGCCGATAAAACATACGAAGAATTATATCAACAGACTCGTAAAGCTTGGAACGACAAACTGGGTGTGTTTGAAGCGAAAGGCAGTAAAGATCAACTCGAGATGTTCTATACGTCACTCTACCATACGATGATTAATCCATCTATTTATCAGGATGTTGATGGAAAATATCGTGGGATTGATCACAATATACATCAGAATGAAGAAGATCATACCAACTATACGATTTTCTCCTTGTGGGACACCTACCGCGCCGAACATCCTTTATTGAATATTATTGACCCGAAAAGTGCGGCTGATATGATAGTGTCTATGGTAAATCACGCCCATCAAAGTGTACACCATATTCTGCCCATTTGGAGTCATGCAGGCAATGAGAACTGGTGTATGATTGGCTATCACGGTGTGTCAGCGGTGGCGGATGCTTTTCTCCACAATGAAAAGATGCAATCTTCCATATATACGGCAATGTTCAATATTATATGCAGTGCAAATTTAGATTATTATGACCACACTGACCTCTACAATAAGTTAGGCTATGTTCCGTTTGACAGGTCGTCAGTAGGCACCTCCATCACATTGGAGAATGCCTACGAAGATTGGGTCATATATCGATTGATCGATAGAAAAATCAATCCATATTATCAAAAAACATACCTGTATGGTGATAAGGAAGACTACCGTCAACGTGCGCTGAACTTCAAGAACGTCTTCAACCCGGAGACGGGCTTCGCGCAGGCGCGGTACGAGGACGGCAGTTGGAAGACACCCGCCGACCTGCTCTCCACCTCCAACGAGGGCTTCATCGAGGGCAACAGCTGGAACTATTCGTTCTACGTGCCGCACGATGTCAACGGCCTGATCAAGATCATGGGCGGCGACAAAGTCTTCGTGAACCGCTTGGACGAGCTCTTCACGATGTATGTGCCCGACAAATTCTTCGCTGAGACAGAGGATGTTACCCGCGAGGGGATGTTAGGCGGCTATGTGCACGGCAACGAGCCCAGCCACCACATTCCGTACCTCTATATGTGGACCTCCCAGCCGTGGAAAACGCAGCTGCGCGTGCGCGAGGTGATGAACAAGATGTACCGCAACCACCTCGACGGGCTGTGCGGCAACGACGACTGCGGCCAGATGTCGGCATGGTACATCTTCAGCGCGATGGGCTTCTATCCCGTCTGTCCCGCCAGCGGCCAGTACGTCTTCGGGGCTCCCTACCTGCCCGAGAATGTCCTCCAGCTGCAAAACGGCAACACCCTGACCATCAAGGCACCCAACGTCAGCGACCAGAACTGCTATGTCCAGTCGGTAACGCTCAACGGCAAACCGCTGCACTGCGCCTACATCACCTACGAACAAATCATGTCCGGCGGCGAGCTAATCTTCACGATGGGGAGCAAGCCGAACAAGAAGTGGTTCACGGAAAAGCCGTATTCGTTGGAATAGTCAAAAAAATTGTATCTTTGCCGCTCATTTGAAAAAGCATTTACGATGAGCGTTGAATTATCAGAACAGGAAATCATCCGCAGAAAGAAATTACAGGATTTGCTCGATTTGGGCATCAACCCCTACCCCGCCGCCACCTACGAGGTGAACGCCACCACGGCAGAAATCTTAGAGAAATACCCGAAAGACAACAGCCTCTTCCAAGAGGTCAGCATTGCGGGACGTATTATGAGCCAGCGCATTATGGGCGCCGTCTCTTTCTACGTGCTCCAAGATGCCGTCGGCAAAATCCAAGTCTATGCCAAACGCGACGAGATCTGTCCCGGCGAGGACAAGACGATGTACAACAGTGTGTTCAAAAAATTGGACATCGGCGACATCATCGGCGTGAAAGGTTTCGTGTTCACCACTCAGACTGGCGAAATCAGCATCCACGTGAAGGAATTCACCATCCTCTGCAAGTCGGTGTGCCCGCTGCCCATCGTCAAGGAGAAGGACGGCGTGGTCTATGACGCCTTCCAGAATCCGGAACAGCGCTACCGCCAGCGTTACATCGACCTCATCGTCAACCCACAGATCAAGGACACGTTCATCAAACGCACACTGTTGGTCAACACGATGCGTAACTATCTGAACGAAAAGGGCTACCTCGAAGTGGAGACCCCGATTCTGCAACCGCTGTACGGCGGCGCGGCGGCCCGTCCCTTCAAGACCCACCACAACACGTTGGACATGACGCTCTACCTGCGCATCGCCGACGAGTTGTACCTGAAGAAGCTCATCGTGGGCGGCTTCAACGGCGTCTATGAGTTCTCCAAGGACTTCCGCAACGAGGGCATGGACCGTTTCCACAACCCCGAGTTCACCCAGATGGAGCTCTACGTGCCGTACAAGGACTACAACTGGATGATGGACACCGTGGAGGAGATGGTCGAGCGCATCGCCCTCGCGCTGCACGGCGACACCAAGGTGCAGGTCGGCGACAACATCATCGACTTCAAGCGCCCGTGGAAACGCTACACCATGTTCGAAGCTATCGAGCACTTCACCGGCACCGACATTTCCGAGATGACCGAGGAGCAGCTCGCCACCTTCGCCAAGACGCAAGGTGTGGAGGTTGACAGCACCATGGGCAAAGGCAAGCTCATCGATGAGATTTTCGGAGAAACCTGCGAATCTAAGCTCATCCAACCGACCTTCATCTACGACTACCCGATTGAGATGTCCCCGCTGACCAAGAAGCACCGCAGCAAACCCGGTCTCACCGAGCGTTTCGAGGCAATGTGCAACGGCAAGGAGATCTGCAACGCCTACTCCGAGCTCAACGACCCGCTCGACCAGCGCAAACGTTTCGAGGACCAGCTGGAACTCGGCAAGCGCGGCGACACGGAGTCCATGGTCTTGGACGAGGACTTCCTCCGCTCCTTGGAAATCGGTATGCCCCCGACAGCCGGCTTAGGCATCGGCATCGACCGTTTGGCGATGATCATGACCAACTCTCCCTCCATCCAGGATGTGCTCTTCTTCCCGCAAATGCGTCCCGAGAAAAAGCAGGAAGTCGCCAAGGATGAAGAATTCACCGCGTTGGGCATGGATGCCGCATGGATCCCGGCGTTGAAAAAGCTGAACATCCTGACGTTGGAGCATCTGAAAAACGCCAACCCGAACAAGCTGCTGAATGACCTCGGCGGATTGCGCAAGAAGCTGAAATTAGAGGTTCCCGCTGCCACGTTGGAGGCCATCAAGGGCTGGATCGAGAAAATCGGATGATTGGCTGTTGGCTTTTGGCTTTGGCTATTTGCTGTTAGCTGTTGGCTGTTATTTCGATTAAACGAAGTTCTTGTATGAAAAACAACTACTTTTTGACTGCCATTATCACTTTTCTGTTCGTGATGTCGGGGGTTGCACAGATTCCCACCATCGAACTGGTCTATGTAAAAGGTGGGGAATTCATCATGGGCTGCACTGACAATTCAAATTCCGACTGTGCCCGCAATGAGATTCCGGCCCATCCAGTAAAGCTGAACAGTTTTTATATTGCCAAGTACGAAGTGACCCAAGAACTATGGATGGCGGTGATGGGCGGCAAGAACCCCTCCAAGGTTATCGGCGACAGCCTGCCGGTAACACGAGTAAGTTGGTATGACGCCCAAACTTTCATCGGCAAACTGAACCAGCTCACGGGCAAGAAATACCGTCTGCCCACCGAAGCGGAATGGGAATATGCCGCTCGGGGCGGACAACTTTCAAAAAATTACAAGTTTAGCGGGTCAAACGAGTTGGAAGAGGTGGCATGGTGCAAGAAGAACAGTGGGAACAAGCCCCACCCTGTCGGCACAAAAAAGCCTAACGAACTGGGAATCTATGACATGAGTGGCAATGTGTATGAATGGTGCAGCGATGGCTACGATTTTTACGAATTGAACTACTACCAGACCGTTGAAAATCCACAAGGGTACAATTTGAGCGAGTTAAGAGTCTTTCGTGGAGGCTGCATGACCAGTTATTGGGATGTCTGTCGCGTTTCCGCACGCAACCCAAACACCCCTAACTACCAGTTCGTCTATACAGGATTCCGTTTAGCGATGGACGAAGATAACTAATTCTAATTGGGGCATTGTGTTTTTTTCGCTCAAAACATTCAAACGCATCCACGATATACCACTAAACGCTAAATCAACGCTTTTTTCTGCAGAGTAAAAAAAATATTTCCCTGATGGGTTGCCATATCGGAAAAAAGTGTATTTTTGCCGCCGATTTGAGCCGAAGTGGCGGAATAGGTAGACGCGTTGGTCTCAAAAACCAATGAGGTAACACTCGTACCGGTTCGATCCCGGTCTTCGGTACCAACAAAAAAAGCACTTAACCAAACGGTTAGGTGCTTTTCTTTTTCTCCAGTTTCTTTTGGATTTTGTGGAGCCGACGGGAGTCGGACCCGCGACCTCATGCTTGCGGAGCATGCGCTCTACCAACTGAGCTACGACCCCTTGTTTTTCAGGCGGCAAAAGTACAAAAATTTTGTGTATCTTTGCCATTCAAAACCGAATAATCGAAAAAAACTGTAATAACCATTATGACAATGAAAAAGAACATGAACATCATCGCCACATGCCTGCTGACGGCAGCCTTGACTGTGACCTGCTGCTGGGCCGTCACGAAAAACAACACCGATAGCGACCCTACCCCGAACCAATACGCCAACACCATCACCGCGCCACCCGTGCCCCAAAGCATGACCTTCGCGGGCGAGGAGGTGCCCTTGGATGTCTATTGGGTACACGAAGCTCTTGACCGCGAACTTATCGTCAATTGTTATCAACACTCGAAGACGCTACGCATTCTCAAACTTTCAACACGCATCTTCCCTGTCATCGAGAAAATCCTTAAAGAGGAGGGCGTGCCGGACGACTTCAAGTACCTGTGCGTAGCAGAGAGCGGGTTGGAGAACGTCACTTCGCCCGCAAGCGCCGGCGGATACTGGCAATTCATCCCTGGCACAGCCAAAGTGTATGGTTTGGAGGTCAGCAACGATGTTGATGAACGTTGTCATTTGGAGAAAGCCACCCGAGCTGCATGCCGCTACCTCAAGAAGATGAAGAACCAGTTCGGCAGCTGGACCATGGCGGCGGCCGGTTACAATCGCGGTGATGGCGGTCTGCAAGCAGCGGTCGATGACCAACAGGTACACGAATACTGGGATATGTGGCTCAACAACGAGACCTCCCGCTATCTTTACCGCATTCTCTCGTTCAAACTTATTTTCGAAAACCCACAGGAATACGGGGTCACGCTTTGTCCCGCGCAGATGTACCATCCTGTTGAGACAAAGACTGTTACGGTAACTTCATCCATCGCCAGCCTGCCGCGTTTCGCCGAGGAGCATCACGTCACTTACCGCGAACTGCGCAACCTCAACCCCTGGATTCGCAATAACAAACTGACCGTCGCCAGCGGGAAATCCTACGAAATCGAACTGCCCAAGCACCCGAAATCGGACTATCGCGATCTGTACAAACATTGTGATAATCCGTATTTGAATCTCGGGAGCAATGGCGAATAATATTTGCCCACACAGATTCTCTAAACAAGTTTTTTGTGGAACCGTATCGTTTTTTTGTTGAACTTTTGCAGCATTATTTTTTTGTATTGATATAAGTCCGATTAGAGCAGTTCAAGCTATGAAAAAAGTCAAAAGAACAATTTCCATATTGGCCATCACTGTTTTGGCCCTCTCTTTCCCGATTGTGGGTTTTGCCACCAATCCAAAAGGTGGTGACGACACGTTGACCGTTAAACGGCAGATGTGCTTTCTGAAGGACTACTCCCATCTTCAGGAAAAAGACTGTGGTCTGGGGGTCATCGCCGACCTTCCGGTGAAGGGCCCCAAAACGCTGGTTGACTCTATATTGGTATTCCTCAACGAGGAGCTGTACAGATACTTTGACTATAGTACCGATGACAACCACCGCCTGCCCTACGAGAAGGTGTTCTCCACCGACATCCCGCACCTGTTGAAGCATTACCAAAAGGTTTATCGCCCGTTTTACGACGTGAAGAATCCGAATGTCTGCGAGTTCGCGACCCACTACCTTGAGCTGAACCTGGTGGCGCAAACAGGGACCTACGTAACCTACGAGGTTATCCATGCTTTCTTTGGCGAGGGTCTTGAGGAGACCCGTTCCTGGGTCACCTTTGCCGAATCCGACGGACATAGGCTGAAGGAGGTGATCACCACAGACAACCTGTTGCGTTTTTTGCAAGAGCATCCCGAGCAGAGAAACAATGATGTATGGAATGATATTATGTTCACCATGAATGAACAAGGTTCCCTCCGCCACTATAATGTGGGATTGCTGAACGACTCACTGGCGTTCCAGTATATCTGGGCGCCTGGTATCTTTGACGATTTCAAATATAGTCTGGAGCCGTGGAAGCCTTATCTCACTCCTAAAGCGCAAGAATTGGTGAATGGACGATGAACACTCGGTGCCAGCTTAAAAAAAACAATGACGAATAATCAATCATAAAAAAGACAAGGGGACGATAATTTCGAAAACAATCGGAATGCTGTCTTGCATTGCTGATGTCGTGTTGCAAGCCTCCAAATCGCTCCTCTATCCTGACTGAAGGGTCTCGCAAATCAGGAGTTGGGGAACTTGTCACCCTTGTAGAATTGCGAGTTAAAATGAAAAGGATTTCACCGAAAAAAATGTATCTTTGCCGCTTGTTTGTAAATTGAGAGAAAAGTTTATGAAAAAGGTAACTGTTTTGTGTATAGCATTGATTACCATTGTTTTGGCATCATGCTCATCGCCCAAGAAGGTGAAAACGGAAGAGTCATCAGCGACCACTGGCGCCACGGAAAAGACAACCAAAACCAACAATACGCAAGAAATGACAAAAGTTTTATTGAAAACCACTTTTGGTGACATCACCATCGCCTTGTACAACGATACGCCGGCACACAGAGACAACTTCCACAAGTTGGTGAACGACAAATTCTATGACGGCGTGCTTTTCCACCGCATCATCAAAGGGTTCATGATCCAAGGTGGCGATCCGGATTCCAAGACGGCGAAACCCGGTCAGCGGCTCGGCTCCGGCGATGTGGGCTACACCATCCCCGCCGAGTTTGTGCCAGCGCACTTCCATAAGCGCGGTGCCGTTTGCGCTGCCCGCATGGGCGACAACGTGAACCCGCAGAAAGCCTCCTCAGGTTGCCAGTTCTACATCGTTGACGGTACGGTGTATGACAATGATAAACTCAACATGATTTCCCAGCGCACCGGCAAGACCTTCACTCCCGAGCAGATCCAGGCTTACACCACCGTCGGTGGCGCCCCCTTCCTCGATGGCGACTACACTGTATTCGGTGAAGTCATCAAAGGCATGGATGTGGTCGATAAAATCGCTGCACAGCAGAAAGACGGTGCCGACCGCCCGTTGGAGGACATCAAGATTATTAGCGCAACGGTGATTCGATAAAGACGATGATGCGATGAGACGATGACACGATGAAATAAAAATAATATGAAAAATATTGACGAAATAAGAGCGGAAATAGCAAATTTCAAGATTGAAAATGCGGAAAGCTTGGAGCAGTTCCGGATTCAGTTTTTAAGCAAGAAGAGTGAGATTCAAGCATTGTTCGGAGAGCTCAAGAACATGACACAGGAAAACCGCAAGGAGTTTGGCCAATTGGTGAACGAACTTCGCGACATGGCCCAGAACCACTACAACGAGTTCAAAGCCACCATTGAAGCCGCTACCGACAAGAAATCTAACCTGATTCCGGACATCACCCGTCCGGCAACCCGGCAGAGCGTTGGTTCGATGCATCCGATTTCCATCATGATGGGTGAGGTGCGCCGCATTTTCGAGGACATCGGCTTTTCCGCTGTGGAAGGTCCCGACATTGAGGACGACTGGCACGTGTTCACTGCCCTCAACTTCGCTGAAGAGCATCCTGCCCGTGACATGCAGGACACCTTCTTCATCGAGCTTCACCCCGATGTGCTGTTGCGCACGCACACCTCTTCGCTTCAGGTGCGCACGATGGAAAAACAGCAACCGCCCATCCGCGTGATTTGTCCCGGCCGCGTGTTCCGCAACGAAGCCATCACGTCCCGCGCCCACTGCATCTTCCACCAAGTGGAGGGTCTATATGTGGCGGAGAACGTGTCATTTGCCGATATGAAGCAGACCCTGCTCTACTTCGCGCAACGTATGTTCGGCGATGAGGTTCGCATTCGTCTGCGTCCCTCTTACTTCCCGTTCACGGAACCATCCGCGGAAATGGACGTCTCCTGCAACATCTGCGGCGGCGCAGGCTGCAACCTCTGCAAACACACCGGTTGGGTCGAGATTCTCGGCTGCGGCATGGTGGATCCCAACGTCTTGGAAAACTGCGGTATCGACAGTACCAAATACAGCGGTTTCGCCTTCGGCCTCGGAATCGAACGCATGACCATGCTCAAGTACCGTACCAATGACATCCGCCTCTATTTCGAGAACGATGTCCGTTTCCTGCAACAATTCAAAGCAGCGACGAAATAAAATAATTCATAATGCATAATTCATAATGCATAATTGTTGGGGTTGATCGACGTTTTGGGTTCGTAGTATGTTGCAGTTAGCAATGATTGTTATTTTTTCCAAACCTAGAACCTTGACCCTTGAACACCTTTCCCCTAAAGAATCAAAACAGCTCTAAAGAAACAAATACCAAAAAATATGACCAAAACCCAAAAAAGAATCAACAACCTGATCGGTCTGATCATCGGTATAGTGGCATCAGCCGTCTATATCATGACCGCCGAGCCTACCGTATCGTGGTGGGATTGCGGTGAATACATCGCCACCACCTCCAAAATGCTTATCGGACACCCGCCTGGAGCACCGACATTCCAGATTCTCGGTCGCATTGCCACTTTGTTTGCCGGTGGTGATGTCACCAAGATGGCCTACTGCATCAACTGCATGTCAGCGGTGTGCAGCGGCATGACGATTATGTTGCTTTATTTCAGCATAGTTCGTCTTGCGCGTAAACTCGTGGCCAAATGGGGTGAAATGAACACTCCGCGCTTCATCGCAGTGCTTGGAACGGCTCTCGTTGGAGCGTTGACCTACACATTTTCAGATACATTTTGGTTTTCAGCCGTGGAAGGTGAGGTCTATGCCATGTCCTCCTTCTTCACTGCATTAGTTTTTTGGTGCATCCTGAAATGGGACGAGGAATATGAGAACCCGAAAGCTAATGTCAATCCCAACCGTTGGATTGTGCTGATTGCTTATTTAGTGGGATTGTCCATCGGTGTTCACTTGCTGAACTTGCTGACTTTGCCCGCCATCGGATTGATTATTTATTACCGCATCTCTCCGAAGGCCACTGGCATGGGTGCCGTTCTTGCTTTTGCCATTATGGCTTTTGCATTCGGGATTTTCTGTTCCCCGTTGTGGATGATCCTGATTTGGTTGTTTATCACCACTCCGCTACTCATCCTTTGCGGCAAACACGGAGCTCTCACTTCCAAAGCGGAGTGGGGCGTTTTGCTTTCCCTCATCGTATCCGTGGCTTTGCTTGGATTCATTCTTTGGGGCATTGTGCCGCAGGTGGTTAACCTTTCCGGCAAGTTTGACTTGTTCTTTGTCAACACGCTCCACATGCCGTTTAACTCCGGCGTGATATTCTTCTTCCTGCTCATAGCCGCCATCATTGGATGGGGTATATGGTACGGACACAAGCGGAACAAGCCGGTGATTTCCATCAGCGCATTTTCTTTGATGATGCTCATCATTGGTTATTCTACCTTCATGACGTTGGTCATTCGTTCCAACGCCAACCCGACCATCGACGAGAACAGTCCCGAAGATGCCGTGTCGCTGCTCTCCTACCTTAACCGTGAGCAATACGGTTCGAACCCGTTAGTGTATGGACAAAGCTACAATACGCGCATTGTGGGTCAAAAAGACGGAAGCCCGATTTATTACCGCAACGAAGAGACCAAGCGTTACGAAATCTCCGATTCGCGTAAAGGGACCGACTATCAATACGATCCCAAAGGCTGTATGTTCTTCCCTCGTATGTGGTCTGCGGAGAAACAATCGCAATACATTGACTGGCTGAACAACCGCTATAATTCTGACAGTCAGTCCGACAAAGACAACCGTCGTCAGCTGGCACGCGGGGGTCTGCCCACTTGGCAGCAGAACATCAAGTTCTTCCATACGTACCAGCTCGGTTATATGTACTGGCGTTACTTCATGTGGAACTTCGCCGGTCGTCAGAATGACATCCAAGGTCATGGCGATTACCAGAACGGCAACTGGATTTCCGGTTTCAGCGCCATCGATGAGCCAATGGTCGGCAATTTGAAGGATCTTCCCGCCGCCATGGAGCGTCCTGGGCATAACAAATACTATCTGCTCCCGCTTTTGTTGGGACTCATCGGGCTTATTTTTCAAACGAAAAATGATGAGAAGCACTCCTTCGTGGTCTTCATGCTCTTCATCATGACTGGTATTGCCATCGCCATCTACCTGAACATGTACGCCTTCCAGCCGCGTGAGCGTGACTATGCTTTCGCAGCGTCGTTCTACGCTTTCGCGATGTGGGTAGGTTTCGGCGTACTTGGCATCTACCGTCTCTTTGAGAAATTGCAGAGCAAGAGTGTCCAGGCTATCGGCGCAGTGCTTACCACGCTGGTCTGCATTGGCGCGGTGCCATGTGTTATGGCTAAGGAAAACTGGCACGACCACGACCGCTCCGACAGGTACACTGCTTTGGCTGTAGCGAAGAACTACCTCGACTCGTGCGAGCCGAACGCTATCCTGTTCACCCTCGGCGACAATGACACCTTCCCGCTTTGGTACGCCCAAGAGGTGGAAGGCTACCGTACCGATGTGCGTGTCTGCAACCTTATGTTGTTGAGTACCAGCTGGTATGTGGATCAAATGAAACGTAAAGCCTACGAATCGGATCCGCTGCCTATCTCCATGACATGGAATCAATATAAAGATGGCACAAGGGATGTCTTGTATCTTGAAGCGGCTAACAACCAATTTGTTGACCTGAAAGCGGTGATGGATTATGTGAAATCACCCGAATTTGACAACCAGAGGGCCATTTTCCTGTTGAACCAGAAGAGCGGATACCGTAGCAACGGCCGTCCTGTTCCCGCCAGTTTTTCCCTGCCTGTGGATAAGGCGAAAGTGTTGGCCACAGGAACGGTTGCCGAAAAAGACTCCGCCCTTATTGTTGACCGTATGAGATGGAACATGAAGACCAATGGCGTGAACCCTCTCACAAAAGCTTATATTGTAATGATGGACATTCTGGCCAACAACAATTGGGAACGCCCGATTTATTATGCTTCAACCGCAGGTTCTGAGGCCTATTTGGGTTTGGAAGACTACTTCCAGCTTGAGGGCTTCGCTTACCGTTTGGTGCCTATCCGCAACACCACCCGCTCGTATGGAGAAACCGGCCGCATCAATTCGGAACGGCTGTACCACAACCTGATGGAGGTGTTTGACGATCACAGCCGATTGGATGCCGTAAAGAATCCCAACAACTCCGGTCACGAAGCCTATCCATACGCATGGGGCGGTTTCAACGACCCGACATTATATCATAGCGAAGACAACACCCGTCTGGTTCCGCTGATACGCAGGCTCTACGCACGCCTTGCGGAACAACTGATTGCCGAAGGCGACAATGACAAGGCCCTCAACGTGCTGATTCATGGTAATGAAGTGCTTCCAGACTGCAACTTCCCGTATGTTTCTGTCATGTCTAACATCTATGGTTACACTCACGGATGTATGACCTATATGGAGGATTTCTTCAGCATCGGTACCAAAACCGCCAACGAGAAGGGCATGGAAATGGCCAACAAGATTTGGGATGACCAAGTGGAGCTTTTCAACTGGTACAACAATTGTGACGAAAGAACATTGAACTACCGTAGCAGCGACATTCACTACGATTTCCTGTTCTTGTATTATATGTTGCACAATGTGAAATATCCTGACAACAGCCTCTCCCAGCGTTACAAGGAGATGAAACTTGACAATGTGGCTATGTATTATGCCAAATCGCTGCAAGGTAACATCTCCGCACAACTTCGCAAGGCCGATCTGGATCAACAAGCCATTGCCGGCGCATTACAGGAAATGCACCAGTTGCAGGAGATCGCTGACTATGTTGGTGACAAACAAACATCGCAGAAGATTCAGGATATGGCCGCTGCTCAAATAGACGTCTTTAACGGCATATCCCGGGAAATGGGCGCGGCATTCCGTCAGTTCTACTACAGTATGGACGCTCCGCAACAACCTATTGAAGAAGAATCTGCCGAGGAAGAGGTAGCGAATAACCAATAGAGACGCAAAATTTTGCGTCTCCTACGATGAGACTAATATATTATTTCCTTTGTAGAGACGTTTCCTGAAACGTCTCTACATGTTTTAAAAAATGTTACCTTTGCACTTTCAAAACAAAAAACCATTCATTATGAAAAAATTTGCAGTAATATTGTGCGGCTGCGGCACATTGGACGGCAGCGAAATCCACGAATCAGTGATGACCTTGCTTGCCATCGACCGCAACGGTGGTGAGTATCAAATCTTCGCGCCAAACGATTGGCAATATCATGTGGTGAATCACGTGACAGGACAACCGATGGACGAAAAACGCAACATGCTGTTAGAGGCAGCGCGTATCGCCCGCGGTAACGTGAAACCCATCGAGCAGTGCCATGTGGAGGATTTCGACGCGGTGGTGTTCCCTGGAGGAAACGGCTCCGCCAAGAACCTCTTCACATACGCACTTGAGGGCGCTGACTGCACCGTTCGCGAGGATGTGGCAGAGGTGATCCGCGCCTTCCACAAAGCAGGAAAACCCGTGGGTGCCCTCTGCATCGCCCCAGTGATGATCGCCAAAGTGCTGGGTGATGTGACCATTACTGTCGGGAGCGACCCCGGCACCATCCGCAACGTGGAATCTTTCGGCACGAAACACGAGATCACCGTCCAAAAGGAGGTCTGCTCGGATGTTGCCAATAAAGTGTTCACAACGCCCTGCTACATGTTGCCCGCCCGTATCGGCGACATCGCCGACTGTGCTGACAACCTCGTCAAGGCCATGATGGCTGTTATTTAAGGTACATACGTCATATAGGGGCGAATAATTATTCGCCCCTACGTTGTTTGAAAACTTCGAAACTACATGAAAAACATCGTCATTGTCGGTTTCTCGGGTGCGGGAAAAAGCACCGTTGGCAGAAGGCTCGCCAAAAAGCTGAGCATGGCCTTCATTGACCTTGATTTGTATGTCGAAGAAAAATACCACACGGCGATTCCCCTGCTGTTTGAACGGTACGGGGAATCGACGTTTCGGACGTTGGAGTATGCCGCCTTGCAAGAGGCTCTCTCCACCGACAACACCGTGATTGCCGTAGGCGGAGGAACACCTTGCCACGGAGATGCCATGGCGCAGATCAACGCTCATGCCAAAAGCATTTATTTACAACTTGATGAAAACGAAATTATTACACATCTTATACACTCAAAGAAAAAACGTCCGCTGACGAACCACCTCAACAAAGATGAGTTGCGGGCGTATGTACGGAAAACGCTGGCAGAACGGGAACCTTACTACTTACAAGCGCAGGAAATCTGGACTTTGGAAGAAGCTTCTCTAATCATGCTTGGATGATTTCCACTGATTCACTTCTTTCATGTTTCTTAGATATCTAAAGAGTATTTGCCCTTATTTTTTCGCAAAAGAGCATAGGAATATTATTTCTATCAACGAGAAAGTGCCAAAAAATCGTATTTTTGCCACCTCAAAAACAGTATTGGAATATGAAAAGAAACACCCTATCTATCTTTTGTATCTTGCTGGTAATCTGTATGGGAATGACCGGTTGCAAAAAGAAAAACACACCAGTGGATATCGCCAAACCAAAACTGACTGAAGAACAGGCGAAGGCTGCCAAAAGTATTGAAATCAGGATTTTACGGTATGAACAGGACTTGTTCAACATGGACACCAAAGACATGGCCGCCGGCTTTAAAGCGTTATACGGCAAGTATCCAGAGAACATTATCGCCAATGGTGCGTGGAACAACACAGCAATGCTACAGTCCATCAAAGGATTCATCAGCGACCCAGTCATCAAGGACATCTACAAAGACACAGAAGCCAAGTACGCTGACATGTCGGACTTCAAGAGCCAAATCATTCCGGCACTAACGCTTTATCTCACCCATTTCCCGAATGAGAAGGTTCCTATTTTCTGCACTTTAGTATCTGGCATTGATTTCCAGATGCCTTCCGTTTTCGGCTACGAAAACACCATTTTTGTCTGCCTTGACATGTATATGGGCAAGGATTACAAACAATATGCGCAAGCAGGGATGCCGAAGTTCATCGCCGCTCGCTGCGAACAAAAATATATGGCCACGGACTGTTTCACGAAAGCATTGGTTTACAAACACCTGCCGGAGAAGACATTAGTAACTCTCTTGGATAACATGGTGGATGCCGGGAAAAAGATGCTGTTCACGCAAACCATGTTCCCGAATGTGTCTGCCCAAGACATACTTGGATACTCGAAAGAGCAGTACGAATGGGCGACATCGCACGAATCAGCCGTATGGCACTATTTCGTTGAGAAGAACTTAGTTTATGACAACACCGACGACGTCATCCGCCGCATGATAGACGAGACCCCATTTACCCGCGACTTCGGCAACGATTCTCCTGGCAGAATAGGTGTTTTCATCGGGTTCCAAATCGTGCAAAGTTACATGAAAGCCCATCCTGAAATGACTCTAAAAGAGTTAATGAAGATGACCGACAGCCAAAAAATTCTTAAAGATTCAGGTTATAAGCCCAAGTAACCAATTGACTTTTAGTCAATTATATTTTTATTAACATTTTACATTTGATAAATTTTTTATTTACTATACGCAATCATTCAAAAATGGTTGTATTTTTGCCGTGAACTTAAAAACTTAATATTATGTCAGGTATTAACAAAGTAATCTTAGTGGGTCATTTAGGAAAAGACCCGGAAATCAGGACATTTGAGAACGGCAGCAAGAAGGCGAGTTTCTCGTTAGCGACGACCGAGTACCGTAAGGACAAGGACGGCAACCGCATTGAAATGACCGAGTGGCACAACATTGTGATGTGGCGCAACTTGGCAGAGCTTGCGGAGAAGTATCTGTCCAAAGGGCGGCAAATCTACGTGGAGGGCCGTTTGCGCACCCGAAACTGGGATGATGCCAACGGCGTGAAACACTACATCACGGAAGTGGAGGCCAACACCTTTACCTTCCTGTCGCCCAAGGAGAACAGCGGTCCGACAGTGACGCAGGTGCCCAACCAGACAGTTGTGACACCGCCGCCGCAACCGCAGCCAGCTCCGCCGGAGCCGAAGGTTCCGGAAGAGAATTTCTCTGACGACTTACCTTTTTAGGGTTCTTTCTTTTTGTTTCCATGGTTTTCAACACAAACGGCGGCCAAATGACCGCCGTTTGTTATGATTTGTAGAAACGCACCATGGCACGCACCTACTGCAATTTCTCCTTCGCCAATCGCATGGCTTCTTCAACTGCAGCAGATACTCCGTCGGGGTTCTTGCCGCCAGCCATGGCGAGGGTCGGGTGACCGCCGCCACCGCCTTGCATCAGCTTGCCAGCCGTACGCACCAATGTCGGAGCATCCACTTTGTCCGTGAGATTTGTGCTGATGGCCACCGCCAAATTCGGTTTGCCGTCGTGCACGCTGCCCAGCACAACCACATGGTTGTCACCCTCACGCAACTGCAGGGCGACTTGCCGCAGCATGTCAGCAGAGTAATCGACAACTTTCGACATAAATAAGACGCCATTAACCTCTTCAGCATTCTCCATCAGGGATTTACCGAACTCCAAAGCCATCTGACGGTCGATGTCTTCCATCTTCTTACGCAGCATCTGGCAGTCGTCTTGCAACTTCTGCACCGACTGCAGCAGATTGGAAGCATTCGTCATGGCCTTCAGCTGAGCAATAGTATCCTGATCTTCGTAAACGAGATTCTCAGCGGCTTCTCCTGTTACCGCCTCGATACGACGCACTCCGGCGGCCACAGCGCCTTCAGACACAATCTTGAAGAGACCGATGTTGCCTGTTGCGGAGGTGTGCGTTCCACCGCAAAGCTCTACCGCGTTGCCGAACTGAATCACGCGAACGGTCTTTCCGTATTTCTCGCCGAACAGAGCAATGGCTCCGCGCTCGCGAGCCTCCTCAATGGGCACATCGACAAACTCCTGCAACGGCAGGTTCTGACGGATCATCGCATTCACCATCTTCTCGACAGCACGCAGCTCCTCGTCTGTCACTTTGGCGAAGTGGGAGAAATCGAAACGCAGACGGTCGGAAGCCACCATGGAGCCCTTCTGCTCCACGTGCGTGCCCAAAACCGCGCGCAACGCATGATCAAGCAAGTGCGTGGCAGAGTGGTTATTGGCAGTCTTTTGCCGTTTCACCTCATCGATATGCGCGGTGAAATCCGCCGTCACATCGCTCGGAATCTTATTGGCATGGTGAATGGTAAGGTTATTCTCTTTCGTGGTGTTGTAGATGTCCACCGTCTCTGCACCGTTAGTCAGCACGCCAGTGTCACCCACCTGACCGCCCGACTCCGCGTAGAATGGGGTTTTGTCGAGGACAATCTGGAAGTAAGTCTTATTTTTGGCGGTCACCTGTCTGTATTTCACAATTTTACAACAGCATTCCGCCTCTTTGTAACCGACAAACACAGTGGGGTTTTCCTGCGGAAGCAACTCCACCCAGTCGCCAGCGGAGATAGAGGTGGCGGCGCGGGAACGTTCCTTCTGCTGACGCAAGCCCTCTGCGAAACCGTCCATATCGACCATCAGATTCTTCTCAGAAGCCATCAGGCAGGTGAGATCTATCGGGAATCCGTATGTATCGAACAATTCGAAAGCGAAATCACCGTCGATGACCGTCTTGCCGGCCATCTTCTTAACGTAGTTCTCGAACTTGAGGATGCCCGAGTCGAGGGTTTTGAGGAAAGAGGTCTCCTCCTCGCGGATAACATTCTCGATAAGCTGCTGCTGTGCCTTGATTTCCGGGAACTGGTGGCCCATCTGCGCCACGAGGTCAGCGACGAGCGCGTGCATGAAGGGCTCTTTGAAGTTGAGGAAAGTGAAACCGTAACGGATAGCGCGGCGCAGGATGCGACGAATCACGTAGCCGGCTCCCGTGTTGGAAGGCAGCTGTCCGTCAGCGATGGCGAAGGTGACGGCACGCAGGTGGTCGGCCACCACACGCAAGGCCACATCCACATCGTGCTTCTCGCCGTACTTCACCCCGGCATTCTGCGCAATCTTTTGGATAATCGGCTGGAAAACATCCGTGTCGTAGTTGGATTTTTTATTCTGGACAGCCATGCAAAGACGCTCGAAGCCCATGCCCGTATCGACATGCTTGGCAGACAACGGATGCAACTCGCCGGAAACCACACGGTTGAACTGCATAAACACGAGGTTCCAGATTTCAATAACGAGCGGATTGTCCTTGTTCACCAGCTCGGCACCGGGAACTTTGGCGCGCTCGTCATCATCGCGCAGGTCTATGTGGATTTCGGAGCAGGGGCCGCACGGACCCGTGTCGCCCATCTCCCAGAAATTGTCTTTCTTATTGCCCTTGAGGATCCGGTCTTCCGGAAGATATGCCTTCCAGAAGTCGAAGGCCTCCTGGTCAAAGGCGGTGCCATCCTTCTCGTCACCGGCGAAAACGGTGGCATAGAGGCGGGATTTGTCGAGTTTCATCACCTCGGTGAGGAACTCCCACGCGTAGGCGATGGCCTCTTTCTTGAAGTAGTCACCGAACGACCAGTTGCCGAGCATCTCGAACATGGTGTGGTGATAGGTGTCGCGACCGACCTCCTCAAGATCGTTATGCTTACCGGAGACGCGGAGGCATTTCTGCGAGTCGGCCACGCGCGGAAATTCGCGCGGGGTGTTGCCGAGAAAAATGTCCTTGAACTGGTTCATACCGGCATTGGTGAACATCAATGTCGGGTCATTCTTAATCACCATCGGTGCGGAAGGCACAATCTGGTGGCCTTTGGACTTGAAAAAGTCCAGAAAGGCGGAGCGTATTTCGTTGGATGTCATAATCTGAAAAATTAAAAGTGCAAAAGTACAAAATAATTGACAATGGAGGATGGGGAATTGAGAATTATCATCTCCCCTTTATTTCCCAATTTTTTATACCTTTGCCGTTTGATTTCGAATGATTCAGGAAAATATGGAAAAACTGAAGAAAATATTACCCGATATCCTCAAGGTAACTCTCTTTTTAGGATTAGGGATTCTATTTATTTGGTTATCAATCAAAGATTTAAGCAAGGAAGATGTCCAGATGATCTTCTCCTCGATGTCGCTGGTCAACAACCCACGCGGGTGGTTTTTCATCACGCTTTCGGCCGCGGCAATTGTAGCGGCGGACCTTGTGCGTGCCGCCAGAGCGAAACTCCTCCTCAAATCCATTCACTACAAACCCCGCTTGTCGATGATGTTCTACTCCGTGATGGTCTGCTACCTGGCCAACCTCGCCCTGCCCCGTCTCGGAGAAGTCCTCCGCTGCACCTTTCTGCAACGCTACGAAAACGTTCCCTTCCAGAAATCCCTTGGCACGGTTATCCTCGAACGCGCCGTTGACTTGGTCTGCTGGCTCTTCCTGCTCATCATCGCGATGCTGCTGAACAACGGCCTGCTGTCGCAACTTGTCGTGGATCAGGAAACGGGCACAACCCTTCAGGAATGGTTCGCGCAAAAAGGACTTAGCTATATCGGCAACTACTTGATCTACATCGTCATAGCCGTTATCGCCCTAATCGTTATTATTATCCGTGCAACACGTAACTGGTGGCAGAAGAAACCCGCATTGGTCAAAGTTGCCGATTTCTTCAAGGGCATCTGGCATGGCTTTGTTTCCATCAAGGATATCCCGAAACCGTGGCATTTTGTGTTCTGGACCGTTGCCATGTGGGTGTTCTACTTCTTCGGTGTCTATCTTTTCTTCCATGCCCTGCCCTATCTGCAACATGTTGGCCCCGGCGCCGCGTTCACCGTTCTCGTTTTCGGCACCATCGCCTTCATCATCTCCCAGGGCGGTTTGGGCGCGTACCCGCTCATCACTGCCGGCATCGTCATGCTTTACGGCATCTCCTACACGCAAGGATTAGCCGCCGGATGGATCGGCTGGATCCTGCAAACAGCTGTCTCATTGGTACTTGGATTTTTCTCCCTCGCCGTCACTTCTTTCTATAAGAAACATGATGCGGCTCAAATTCCTGAAGAAAATGAGTGATTCCAATATAGATATTGAACGAAAAATCGTCGGGCGGGACTTTTTCACTGAAAAAGCACACGAACTGCACCAACAGAAGATCGTCTTCACCAACGGTTGTTTTGATGTATTGCACTTCGGACACGTTCATTATCTTCTGGAAGCCAAGAAGTTGGGTGACATTTTAGTGGTGGGTTTGAACAGCGACGATTCTGTGCGGCGGTTGAAAGGTCCGACAAGACCCATCAACGGGGAAAAAGAACGCGCCTTCGTGTTAGCCGCACTTAGCTTTGTGGATTATGTCGTTCTATTTGAAGAAGATACACCCGAGAATCTCATCAAAGCCGTGTGGCCGGACGTGTTGGTAAAAGGCGGCGACTATGCTCTTGACCAAATCGTTGGAGCAGACTTCGTGACTCAAAACGGAGGCACCGTCACCACCATCCCCTTTGTGGAAGGATTTTCCTCCTCCCAGATCATCGAACAATTAAAAACCAAATAATGAAAAAATTAACCATTATCCTATTGTCTTTTTTCGCTACAACTTTGATGGCGCAAAATCCGGATGTCACCGCATACTCGCAGAATATCGCCTTGGCAGACTCTCTTAACAGTCGGCAAAGCATATCCAGACAGCCAGCATCATATCCCTACATATCAGAAAGTTACGAAATTCCAGCATACGGCTTGTACCAGCGTTATTGGGACACTTCAAATCTGCGGAGCAAGATGCTTGAGATTCCGTTCTCCAACGACCGGCTGATGCTGATGTTGGTGCAGGATGCCAACAATCCGTTTGTGATGCCGTGCCAGTTCGACAAAATCCGCACTGGCTATGGCGAAACAAAAAACGGCAGTTTCCACCCCGGGATCGATCTGAAAACTGAACCCCAGACCTTGGTCAAGAGCTGTTTCGACGGTGTGGTTCGTATGGCTTGCGGCTACGGTGACTACGGTCTTACCGTGGTGGTGCGCCATTACAATGGTCTGGAAACGGTGTATGCCCACCTCGACAAGGTGTGCGTGATGCCTAACCAAATCGTGAAAGCCGGGCAAGTAATCGGGCAAACCGGCACTACTGGCAACACCAAGGAGTGCATCCTCCATTTCGAGACCCGCTTCATGAACGAGTTTTTTGACCCGGAGATTGTCATAGACCTTGAAGAAGAAGACGTTGTGCAAAACAATATGGCACTGATGTCCCGCGACTTCAACATCCTGCCATTGGCGGATGTGGGCAATTGGAAGCCGGCAACCCCAAAACCAAAGGCTGCTGCACCGGACATCCAACCTGAAAAGACACAGACTGTCGTACAAGAGGAAAAAGCTCAACCCAAAACTTCCGGGTTGGATCCGGATGCCCAATCACCCGAAATAACTGAACACCGCGCCCCTTCCGAACAATCCCACAGCTTGGATCCGGACGCCCAATCACCTGAAATTAGCGGGCAAACCGTTCCTCAAACAAAACCGAAACCCCAAGAACAAGCATCCGAAGCCGTGTATCATATAGTCGCGGCAGGGGAAACCCTTTCCCGTATCTCGGTTAAATATCACACAACAGTTGATAAAATCCTTAAACTCAACAATTTGAAGGATGCCGACAAGATTGCCGAAGGGCAAAAGTTGAGGGTGAAATAACAGTAGAGACGCAATATTTTGCGTCTCTACAATGGTGAAATTTGGAAAAATACGAAATTACGCTTCGGAAGGAATCGTCTCCTTCTCTTCCTTGAACGCGAAGATAAACGTCACCGCGACCACTAATGCGTAAGCGGCGAATGTGTACCACGCATTTGACCAGCCCAGCATGATGGTGGTTGGTTCAGCACCATTCTTTAACGGGTTGAACACGAAATGGTTGAGTACCGCCTGTGCGCCGAAAGTTCCCAGTGTGGCACCGATACCGTTGGTCATCAGCATGAACAAGCCCTGCGCGGAAGAGCGGATGGACGCATCGGTTTGCTGGTCCACGAACAGAGAACCGCTGATGTTGAAGAAGTCAAATGCGACGCCATAGACTATACAGGAAAGAATGAACAGCCACACGCCTGGACCAGGGTTGCCCAGTCCGAAGAAACCGAAGCGCAGCACCCAAGCAAACATGGCAATCAGCATCACTTTCTTAATGCCGAATTTCTTCAGACAGAAGGGAATAAGCAAGATACATAATGTTTCAGAAATCTGTGAAAGGGAGATTAGCATGTTGGCATGGTTTACGCCAAAAGTGTCGGCATATTCAGGGATTCGACCGAAGCTGTGAAGGAACGGATTGGCGAAACCATTGGTAATCTGCAATGAGACACCCAATAGCATCGAGAAAATGAAGAAAACCGCCATTTTCTTTTGTTTGAAAAGCGTGAAGGCGCGCAATCCGAACATATCCACCAGTGATTTGACTTTTCCATCATTGCTACTATTGCATGTCGGCAGAGTGAATGCGTACAATCCCAGCACCAACCCGATACTGCCGCTCATCACAAACTGGCTGGCAGTCGGTTGGAATCCCAGCAAATCCACGCACCACATGGAGACTATGAATCCAATAGTGCCAAACACGCGGATCGGCGGAAAATGTTTCACGCGGTCAAGCCCTGCCTCTTCCAACGCATAGTAGGCGACTGAGTTGGACAGTGCAATGGTGGGCATGTAGAACGCCACACCGATGGTATATAAGGTGAACAGTGGTCCAAACTGTACAGCATCACCTGTGTTCAAGCCATAAAAGCCAGCACAAATCATAGCCGCACCAGAAATCAAATGACTGATACCCAGCATCTTTTGTGCCTGAATCCATCGGTCGGCGATAATGCCGATAATGGCAGGCATAAAAATGGACACGATACCCTGTATCGAATAAAAAAGACCAATCTTGCTACCCAATCCGTGAATATGCAGATAGGTGCCCATACAGGTCAAATACGCTCCCCAGACTGCAAACTGGAGAAAATTCATAAGAACGAGTCTAACTTTAACGTTCATAATATTATTGGTTTAAGTTTATGTCTAAAATCCTATATCCCAAGTCCACAGTCCTGAGTCCTCAGTTCACTTCACTTTAAAATCAAAAAGGCATTCGTCTTCAAGGTATCCTTGTAGATGGTCGTTGATATGCACCGGACCCACTCCGACGGGTGTCCCCGTAAACAATATGTCTCCCATCTTTAATGTCATAAAGCGGGAAACATACGAGATGAGCGTGTCAATGGAGAACAGCATCTCTCTGGTGTGCCCGGATTGCACCTTCTCGCCATTCAACAGTAGATGGAAATGCAAATCCTGCACATCGGCGAATTTCGTTTTTGGCACAAATTTCCCAACGACTGCGGAACCGTCGAAGGCTTTGGCAATCTCCCAGGGCTCTCCTTCGGCCATGCACTTGCGCTGGATGTCGCGGGCGGTGAAATCCACCCCGAGGCCGATTTCGTCATAATACTTGTGAGCGAACTTCTCCGAGATGCACTTCCCCAACCGATTGATTTTCACAATAATCTCTGTTTCATAATGCACCTCATCGGAAAAATCAGGCAGGAAAAAAGGGCGGTTGCAGCGAGTGATTGCAGATTCCGGTTTCAGAAAGAAAACCGGTTGTTTCGGCACCGCATTATGCAGCTCAGCCGCATGTGCCGCATAATTCCTTCCAATACAGATGAACTTCATATCGGTTAGAAGAAATTGATGTTCAAGGCAACTTCCACGCAACCAAGATTGGCACGCTGGTCAACCTTGCTGAGGCTGTTCTGCGCTTTTCCTTTCCCCTTGAAATAATTAGTGATGCCTTGGATATAGTTGATCGTCAGCCCCGCACGCATATTCCGGGTAATAGAATATTCGAATCCGAGACCTGCGATAAAAGACTCCCGCAACAATGCCACTTCCTCGGAAGGCACTCTTTGGCGTGACCATACTTCGTTTCCGATCGTATAACTGTCAATGTTGGAAGCTTTTATATTGAAACTGTGCAACAATCCGGCATTACCGCAGATAAAGAAATTGTTGATGGAACCTGTCTTTAACGTAATCATCGTAGGAATAGTGAGATAAGTGGCTCGATAAGTCCGCTGCGTGTGAGTGCTGTCGGCAATTATTAACGACCCGAATGGGATATTGTCCAAAAATTCCATCTTCCCCCCGCGATGTTCGACGAAAAAGCCTGTGGAAAAATAGAAACTTTTCTTATGGGTAAGGTTGATATTCAGATTCAGTCCATAGCGAAGCCCTATCACTATACCGTTTTTCTTATATCCTTCAGTATGGTCGTACATCCAGTCAAAGGCTTGTCCAAAAGTAACTCCGAAGTTGATACGACCTCCGTTGCACGGGTCTTTGATATACGTCGAGGACATCCGTGGCTTCTTCGATTTGTTCACATCCTGCGCGGAAAGCATCATCGTGCCTGCGCATACGATAACCGCCAATAACAGAATTGTCTTTTTCATATCCATAGGTTTTAATTTTGAAGCAGCAAAAATACAATTTTTTAAAACGTGTAGCGCACTCCGAAATTCAAACCCCAGTCAAATTTGTGATCGGCAAAATACCGGTTGAAGACGCAGCGGTAACCCGGACGAAAATCGAATTGGAAGGCGAGGTAAGAGTCAATGAGGTATTCCAAACCAACAATGGCATTCGCACCGCCTTTGGCGTTGTGGCGGCTCCATTGCTGCCCATATTCGTTGAAATAGCTGAAAAGATTGTTCCATGTGTAGCCGATGCTTCCGCCCACACCCACGAGTCCGAACAAGTCGCCGGAGAGCCGTCCTTCGTACATGAAATTCGGAGCGAGCTCCGCCGACCAAAGATGGGAACCATAGACATAACAATATTTGGTACCCGCATCAAGCTGGATAGTGAAGTGGTCGCCGATGAAGGTCTTATACGAAACGGCTTGCGTGGTACCTACGGTCACGCCAATGCCGTGTTTGTAGGGGGCCTGTCCGTTTGCATGAAACCTAAAGCCGGCAAAAAACATAACAAGCAGTATGAAAATGAATGTTCGTTTCATAATGGTATGACTTTTATTTTTCTAATATACAATAGGTTATAAGATATTTGCGCCTTTTGGAGCGCAGCGGCGAAAATACGAAATAATGAAGAATGATGAATTATGAATGCTGAATGCTGAATGTAAAATAGGGAGATATGCTTGGGGATAAACTTTGGCTTTTGGCTTTTAGCTATTGGCAAAAAGCTAAAAGCTAATAGCCAAAAGCAAAAAAATGTACCTTTGCGGCATGTTAATGAAGACTCGAAATAATAGGACATGCGGACTGCTCCTTTTGGCAGTCCTGCTCACCACCGCCTGCAATCGGACAGAGGTGGTTCCCTGCGACGACTACCGGCAGGCGATGCGCGATTTTGTGGTGCGTATCAGCGAAACAGCGCGGGCGCAGCATCCTGATTTCATCGTGATTCCGCAAAACGGCATCGAGTTGGTGACCGTGGGCGAAGATGCTGATGCGGAGCTGGCCGCAACGTATCTGGCCGCCATTGACGGTCACGGACAGGAGGACCTCTTCTACGGGTACGAGCGCGATGACAAACCCACGTCCGCAGCCGAAACGGACTATTTGTTGTCGTATCTCCGCCGCTCGAAGCAGACGGGGAATTGCATCCTCGTGACCGACTACTGCTCCCATTCGGAATATGTGGCTGGCGCCAGAAGCCGTTGCGATGCGGAGGGCTTTGTCTCCTTCGCTGCCCCGAGCCGCGAGTTGGACGTCATTCCCTCCGGTGCACCCACGCACGAGAACGCGCAGGACATCGTCCGTCTGAGCGATGCCCAGAACTTCCTGTATCTCCTTAATTGCGAACGCTTTTCCAGTAAGGCAGCATTTCTGGATGCCGTTTCCGCCACCAACTATGACCTCCTCATTTTGGATCTGTTTTTCGAAGATGACATGGCATTCACGGTGGAAGAGGTGGAACGGCTGAAGCATAAGGCGAATGGCGGCAAGCGGTTAGTTGTCTGCTATATGTCGATTGGCGAGGCGGAGGATTACCGTTACTATTGGCAGTCGGATTGGAAACGTCACAAACCGGCGTGGTTGGCCCGCGAGAACCCCGAGTGGCGGGGCAACTACAAAGTCCGCTACTGGGACCCCGCGTGGCAGGAGATCATCTGCGGTGCTGGCGACAGCTACCTCAACCGCATCCTCGCTGCCGGCTTCGACGGGGTGTATCTGGATATTATTGATGCGTTTGAGTATTTTGAGAAGTAGCTATCGCTACATGCCAAAGGCACGATATTTCAATAACCCCACACTGCGGCCTTACGGCCTTAGTGTGGGGTGTGGGGATAATGCGCGAGGACAGCGTGTCGGAGACACGCAACTTACTTTCTCGCAGGTAAAAGCGTCAGAATGCCATGCAATACCAAAAACAAGTAAGCGGAAAGTGCGAACCAAAGTCCGCCCGTACCAGCAGGACGATTGCGGAGTCCCACAATGCAAAGGACAATAGTTACGTGTTTTACCTGGCTTCGTGACGTTTCCGTTGCACGAAATGCAGATTTTTGTCGAGCGGTTTTTGCACGAAATGCAGATTTTTGTGAGTAGTGAAAAAAAAAAGTGTACTTTCGCGACATGATGATACGCAAGCGAAACATATTGCAGCCGATGGCTTTGACCGTTGTCTTTTGTGCGATGATTCTTGTCGTGTCCGCGCAAAAACCTCAACAACCATATATCGCTTACCATCAACTGGTTGTGCAAGCTGAAGAAGCAATCTTGGATGAGGACTACCAAAACGCGTTAAGTATCTACGTAAAGGCGATAGCCATTGTTGACTACGCCTTCACGAAAGATTTGTACAATGCGGCGGTTTGTGCCGCCATTGGGGATGACACGGCAACACTGTTCATCTTGATGGAACGCTGTCTGAAACAAGGGGCGGAATTCACCACATTTGAAAACAACAGGACTGTTTTTTCAAGATTTTTTCCAATAAAGCAATGGCATATTATTGAAAATGAAAAGGATAACTACAGGAAAGAATACTTGAGCCATCTTAATATGCCGTACAAAAGAGCTTTGGATTCATTGAATAGTATAGACCAAATGGCAAGAAGCGGCAACGTATATTCTCTGCTTCATAGACCCCAAAGCAAAAAAGCACAACAGCGACGAGAAATCATCAGACAAACAGACAGCTCAAACTACGAAGCCATCAAACAGTTGATTGAACAGTTCGGCTATCCTTCCGAGCGGAACATAGGAGTTGGCAGAACATTGAACTATTTCGGACACGTTTGTATTTGGCATATTACAGACAGTTCTTTCCTTGATGTTCAAAAGGATGCTTTTCTAAATGGAGAAATCCCCGTTGAGAGATATGTGGCAAAAATGGAATATTCCCATAAGGACTGTTATAACTACCTGTACCATTGCGAAAATGAAAGCAGAGATGAGAATTACGATAGTAGAAGAGTCGCCATCGGATTTCCCCAAACCCGATTTTTTGAAAAGTTAAAACAATATCACAAAAAGACCCATAACGAGTTTGGTTTTCTGTTCCTGTATTTCAACTAAATAAATTTTTTTGTGTGTGATGTAACATTTTTGAAATTTCCATACATATAGGGTGGAACAGGTTAGAAACTATTGACTTCTTTGTCCGTACCGAATTGCCACCTTTGGAAGGTGTGTTTTACAACGGACAGATATTCGATGCATATGTTTTTGCCACGGATTTGATAAGGTCGGCCAAAAGGCCGTTAGGCCGCAATGTGGGGTGTGCGGACAATGCGCGTGTACCAGCGTGTCGGAGACACGCAACTTGCTATCTCGCAGGTATAAGCGTCAGAATGCCATGCAACGCTAAGAACAGGTAAGCGGAAAGTGCGAACCAAAGGCCACCTGCACCAGCAGGACGATTGCGGAGAAGAGCAAAGCAAAGGACAGCGAAAACGACCCAGCCGAGCAAGGAAATGAGGTTTCGTTTCCTTATGACTGCCTGCTCCGACTCTGAAGGCGGATTCTCTTTTGTCCGACGAATCATAAACACGGAAAACAGTCCGAGGAGAACGGCGGGAAGGAAAGCCCATTCGTTATGCAGCACGAAACAAAGTGCGGCACCGACAAGACCGATGATGATGTAAATGTAAGCTTCTG
>JAEEGI010004924.1_pt1 | contig 30954 bp, 10 predicted proteins | sample 8958751 | NCBI WGS metagenome assembly JAEEGI01 (sample SAMN16246545, study PRJNA631951) | gut metagenome | biome: gut microbiome; feature: rumen; material: KS-attached | host: Bos | place: Iran: Karaj | collected 2018-10 | reverse complement strand
ATAAAATAAGAAAATTATCAAAAAATAAAGAACAAAAGCAAAAGAAAAAAAGAAAAATTTCACAAATAAATCATATAAATATTACAAATAATAATAATTATGGAAGTAATAATAACACAAATTATAATAATAATAATAATCATAAAAATAAAAGTATAATGTTAAATAAATATGGTAGAAATTTAAGTGTTTTTATACCAAATAAAAGTACAAATAGTGCATTTGTATATTGATTAAAAATAATTTAAATAAATTATGATTTAATTAAAAAAATTTTATTAATATTCTATTACAAAATCATATTATAATTGAATAATAATTGTTATATGTTTCATATATTTTTATTAATTAATAAATATTAAATTCTTCTTTTTTTTATATAATATTTTTTCATGAATTTTTTCAAATAATTTTTAAGCATTTATTTTTTTTAATTATTTTTTCCATATTTTTAATTATAAATCTTGGAATAATTAATTTAATTAAACACAATCCTACAATATTTTTTTCTAATATTATAATAGAATTTATAAATAATAAAATGAGTATAGGTTATAAAATTTACAATATTTTAAAAAATTTTGATATATATGGATATAATTTTCACCTTCGTTATAAACAAGAAACAGAATATTCAACATTTTGTGGAATAATATTTAGTATATGCTCAATAACTTTAATGATAATAATATCAATATCATATACAAAAAAAATGATAGAAGGAACTAATTTTTCCTTAGTAACAAATTATATATATTCAAATAATTTAAATGAAATAGATTTATCCTCAAATCCAATAATGTTTGGATTAGCATCATTTGAAGGAACTCATGAGATTAACCCAGAATATGCAACAATAAGAGTAGATAGAAATATTCATATACCGTATAAAGATGAAAATGGTATTTTTACAATTAAAAGAACATCACATTCAATATATTTAGAAAAATGTACAATTAATTCAATAGGTTCATATTTAAATTTATATGATAACTCCAATTTTGAATATTCAAAATTGTTATGTGTGAAACCAAATCAAAATTTAAAAATTAAAGGTCATCATGGAGACCTAATCAATGAAAGTATAACATTAGAAATTCATTTAATAAGATGTGAAAATTCAACAGATAATAATAATCATTGTAAAAGTAAAGAAGAAATTGATAAGTATTTAGAAAATTTATATGTTATTTTAGTTTATGTTTCTAAAAATATTGATCATTATAATGTATCAAATCCAATTTATGATATTTTAAGAGCAGATAGTTTCGCAGTTACTTTAAATCATGTTAAAAGATATTATTATTTTTTTTCTATTGAAACTTATATTAGTGATAATGGACTTATTTTGAATTCAAATAAAAAATATGATTTATTTACATATCATCATACTCAATTTGATTTTTTAGAAGAAGAAAAACAATTGTTTTATTCTAAGGAAACTTTAATAGAAATCAATTTAACTTGTTTAGAATTAAAAACTGAACACAAAAGAACTTATATTAAAATACAAGATGTTTTAAGTTATTTAGGAGGAATATTTGATATCATTTCTACTGTTTTTCATTTTATTTCTCATAATTTTATTAGAAAATGTTTTATAACAACAATTGGAGGTTCTTTGATTTCAAGTAATGTTAAAACAATTAATTTATGTGCTAAAAATGATTCTGATAATAGTAATCATAATATGTTAAAAGTTCATCATAAATTTAGTGGTACTACTTTTGCTTTAACTAAAAGAATGAAAATCGAAACTGTAAATATTTGTACTTTGTTTAATGTAAATGTAAAAAATAATAATATACTAAATTTATTTAATATTAATGATGATGAACAAAAAATGATGCAAACTTTTGGAAAAAAAAAAAAAAAATTATCTTTTTATATTTTTTATTATTTTATTCCTTTAGCATGTTTATTTAATTTTAAAAGGTTTAAAACTTATATACTTTATAAAAATATTTTTCAGAAAATGTTAAGTATAGATATTTTTATTCCAATGATTTTACATTCATATCAATCATTAAATAATCAAACATAATAAATATTAGAAATATTTTTAATTTTTTTTTTCATATGACTAATAAATATATAAATATAAAAATAAATAAAAGTAAATAATATTTAAATACATAGTTTTTATAGTAATATCAATAGAATAAGAACCAATTAAATATCTTTAAATCTATATAATTCAGTAATATTATAATCATGAATATGATTTTTTAATATAAATATTTTCATAATATCACATTTTATCTTTACAAGAACCACAAATAGTAAAAATTCCTTTATCTTTAAAAAATTGGATAATAATAAAATTGAATATCAATTATTTTAATAATATTTTTTTTCAGAACAGAAAAAACATAAACTTTATTTACTCCATTGAAAGATTATTTTAACTGATCTTGTTCAAGTATCTCCATTTAAATAAGAAATAATATCTTCAATAAAACATTACATTGATAAATTATTTAAATTCATTCAAAATCAAAAGAAATTAAAATATTTTTATTGAATTTATATTTTTAGAATGAGTTCACATTGTTATTCATTGATGATAATTTTTTCCATGCCATAATTTTACTGATTTTTCTTTTTGAATGAGAGATATTATTAACATTTGTAAAAACTCTTATTTTATTTGTTATATGATAATTAGCATTGTTTTATTCTATTAATTTAAATTATTTTCTTTATATATCATATTTTAATGTTTAAATCTTTTGAATATGCTACAAAAGTGTTTTCCCATATTTTCATTGATTTTTCTGTTGATAGTGATAATAAATTTCCTAAGCCAATATTAATATATTGATGTTATTGTATCATTACTCTAAAATTATATTTAAAAATTCAATTTTTTTTTCCTGATTAATTATTATCTGCATTTTTTTATAATATTTAATTATTAAGTATTATAGAATCTTAATTTAATACTATTTCAAATCCTAATCTTTACATCTTTTTTTTCAGAAGAATATTCTTCATTTAAAACCAAATAAGATTTTTCTGATCATTACTTATCATTTGAAATAAGTAATTTATTGTATTTCTCATTTATTTTTATTTTAATTTTACTAATCATATATTTCTATTATTTTTTTATAATTTAAATTTCTAATATTATATAATATTTTTCATTATTTTTATTTGGATATTATTAAATGATTTAATAAAAATAGTAAAAAAGATAAATATGATGAAAAAAATTAATTCTATTTATGTAACAATAAAAATACTAAAATTAAGGTTTATATATTTATCTCTCTGTAATTAGTAAAACTTAAATTTTGTTTTAGAAAATTATTTATTAATTAAAAAGTTTATTATTTTAAATTAATTCTTCATCATATTGTTCTCCCATTATATTTAATAATTGACTTGATAATGAAGAAATTTGTTTATCTTGATGTTCAGATAATTTTTCTAAATATTTTTTTGCCGCATAACCGAAAAATTCATTTTTTAAATTTTGTTTAGTTTTATATATTTCAAAATTTCTTTCAATTAAACTTAAAATACCTTTTAAGCAAATTAAAATATCATCTTGAACGAAAGTTTTATTTAAACCTTCACAGAAAAGTTTCATTACTTTTAATTTAACAATAACACAAAAATCTTCAGAAGAGCAATTTTGAAGAATATTATAAAAAAAATTACAAGTTTCAAAATAAATTTTATTTCCATTTCTTGTTTTTAAAATATCTAAAATTAAAGAAGGTAAATTATTAACGATTAAAAAATGAATATGTGTAGCAGTTCCTCCAGCAACATTAGATAAGAAAAAAATACATAAATATATTATCTCATCATCATCTTTATTTGCAGTATTTCTATAAGTATTTAAAATTTTAATATAATTATTTAATATATTTGAATTAAGTAAAAATTGAGCTATATCATTATTATATACTATATTTATCATTATTTCTAAAAGATTATTTAAATATTCTCTTTCACAATATTTTTCTGATAATATATTTTGTAATGTTGAACCAAAACCACATGATATTATTTCTTTTGAAATTTCATCATCTTTTGATAACTGAATAAGAAGTTCAAGAATTGTTTTCCTTAATTTTTGATTTGCTATTTTTTGAAATAATTCATATATCATTATTATTAAATCTTTAAATTTTTCATATGAATCTTCTTCAATTGATGATATTATTTTAGTTAATATTTCAATGTATTCAATTATATTATTTACATTATTTTCATTATCTAATTCTTCATAAATTAATTCTTTTATTCTAATATGATAAGGATAATTTATAATTATTATTTCTGCATTTGATGGAAAATCTGATAATACATTAAAGAGAATATATAAAATGTTGAAAATAATATCATTATTTTTCATATATGTAAATTGAAATAAATAACCTATACATCTATTTTGACTAATAAATTCATTAAAATATTTTGATTTTGATGAAAAAGTAACAAAAATTTCTAATATTGTAAATTTAACCGATAAATCATTAGAAGTTATTAATTCACTAAATATTTTTTTTAAAAAATCTTCATTCATTTGAAAATTTAATTCTTCTTCTTTATAATTATTTAAAATATTATCTAATTTTTTTAAACAATATTTTATATAATCTTTTGTATTATGAAATAAAGATTTATCTTCAGAAAATATATTATAATAAACCTTTAAAATATCTATATAATTAATATTTTGTGTTAGTTCATTAATTAAAAATTGGCATTTCTGATATGTGAAATTTAAATTTTCATAATTATTTATTTCTGTTTTATATCTATCTAAATTTAATGAATTTAGATTAATTTTTAATTCTGAAGTTTTTAAAAATTTTAAACTTGTATTATGACGTTTTTTCATTAATTTATTTAATAAATTATTTTTTCTTAAACTTAAAGAATAATTTAATCTTGAATCATTCAATGTTTTCTCAGAAGTTTCTATAAAAATATTAAAAAAAACTTTACCATTATTATATTGTTTTAATCTTTGATTTAGTTTTATGTCTTGCATATTTTTATAATTATCTAAATTTTAAAAATAAATTTTAATCGAATAATTTAAATTAAATAATTAAATTAATATTTAAAACATTAATAAATAATTCTATTATTCCAATAATTATAATTAAATAATTATTTTAATATCATTTTTTGTACTTTCATTTATTTCATTTAAACTTATTTTAATTCAATAATATTTTAATAATAATAAAAAAAATACAAATCAAATATCAAATGAATGTTTGACAATAATAAAAGTGTTAATTAGGTATAAAAATATACTATTAATATTTATTTGTATAATTTTTAGTTAAAATTTAATATTATTTATATTTTAAGTAAATGTATATTTGTTTTTTATCTCTGTTTTTTAAATGTTAAAAATTTGTAAAAAGGATTATTGAAAAATGTAATTTTAAAAAAAGCATTTAAGCAATTATAAAAGTAAATGTATATGAATGATATACCTTTTAAAAAAGAGAATCTAAAATTCTTCTTTGAGTATTTGTCATTCCATTATTTTCATCATAATCATAATTTACTTCATTATTATTTCCATTATTCATTTCCATATTAAACCCATTATTTATCATTCCATTATTCATATTATTATTATTATTATTATTATTAATCATATTATTATTATTAGTATTAAATCCCATTATATTGTTATTTTGATTGGAATTTTGATTTTGGAAGTTCATATCAAAATTGAAATTCATTCCATTTGAGTTTTGATTATTATTTATATTATAAATATTTCCATTATTATTATTCATTAAATTCATATTTCTATTCATTAAATTCATATTGTCTTTATTTATGTTATTCATATTACTATTATTCATTATATTCATATTTTGGTTATTATTCATTAAATTGTAATTTTGAATGTTATTATTTCCCATATTTATGTTTTGGTTATTACTCATGTTATTATTTCCCATTAATATATTATTATTTCCTATATTTTGATTATTATTAGTTTCAAATAAATCTAAAATATTATTATTTTGTTTTTGATTTATGTTGTTAGAATTTTGTTGGTTTAAATTATTATTAAATAGATTAATATTCATATTATTATTCATATTGTTGTTTACATTATCATTCATCATATTATTCATATTATTAGAATAATTTTTTATATTATTATTAATATTTCCCATATTATTATTCATATTTCCCATCAATCCCATATTATTCGTATTATTGTTCATATTCCCCATATTATTTACATTATTATTTATATTTCCTGTGTTATTCATATTACTATTCATATTCCCAATATTATTATTATTCATCATCCTCATATTATTCATATTATTCATCATATTCATATTATTATTTAAAATAGGATACATTCCAAAGTCATTATTCATATTATTTTGAGGTTGAATATTTGAAAAAATGTCAAATAAATCATTTACATTCCCATTATTATTATTATTATTGACGTTATTATTTTTTTTTTGATTTCCACTATTTCTGTTATCATTATTATTCCTATATGAAGGTTGTTCAGCCATTTTTTGAATAAAAAAAGAAAGAAAAGGTTCAGTTTTTTTTCCTTTTTTAACATCAATCCATCTTTCCATTGTTCTCCTAATATCTTCAATAACTCCTAAAGAAATTTCCATTAAAATTTGATCTTTTAATTTATCACTTTGAATAGTTTCTACTAACTGAGAATTTCCTTTTTTTAAAATTTCAATATATTCAATTAATTCATTATTGATTTTTCCATATTTTACTCTATCAATCATATCATTTGAAATACCAATAATATTTGTTAATTCACTTAATTTTTTTACTAATTTTTTATATTTTTTTTCATAAGATGATTGATTTAAATCTAAATTAATTGATTCAACATAATTATTTGAAGGAATATTATTATTCATATTATTATTATTTGATGGATAATTATGACTATGATAATTTTTAGGATGATGACTTTTATTATTATTATTATTTTCTTTTAAATATTTTTCATAAGTACTAGAACAATTTTGTGGAAAATTAACATCATTATCTTTTAAAGATTTATAAACGGAAAAAAAATTAGGTATTTGAGTTTGATACTTTTTAAAATTTTTTCCCCATTTTTCAATTAAGAATAAAATTTTTAATTGAACATCAATTACAATATCTCTATTTTTAAGAATATTCATTAATGAAGATAAAAAATCTTTTGATGATACTTGAGACCAAAGAGTCATATTTCCATTATCTACAGTATAATCTAATAAATCTAAAGTTAAAATTTGGATTTTTAAATCTTTATCATTAAGTTTACTTTTTATTATTGAACAAAAATTTAATACCTCATCTCCTCTTGTTAATAATATTTCTAATATTGATCTCCAAATTTGAGGTGAATATCCATTGTTTTCATATAATTTTTGAACAAGTTGAATTATTTTTGACATTTTGATTCTGTTTTTTTTTATTAAATTTTATTTTTTTTTATTTTTTTTTATTTTTGTCATTGAAAATTAAAATTCTAAAAAAGTATATAAATCATAAAATAAATATAAAATAAGGAAAAACAAAAAAATCCAAATTAAAATATATTTTATTGATTGTATTATTTTTTAATAAGGATTTACAATTTGGTCTTTTTTTCTTTTTTTATAATTTTTTAAAGGTATTTTAATAATTTTAAATAATATTAAATTATTTATTTAATTTAGTTTGAGAAATTATTTATTTGTTTGCTCAGTTTCATTTTCATTATATAAACATAGAAATAATGATTTTAATAGTAATTTATTTAATGTATTATTTCCTAAATAGAACATTAAATTTACAATTACTTCTTTTAATATATCAGATTCTATACTTTTCAAATCAAATGAATTAATGTATTTGTTGTATAAATCATTACAAATTTGAAATAACTTATATATTGAATATATTCCACATGTAATATCATTATTAACAATAGGTTCTTTTGTTTTAAAATGAAGTTTAATATTTTCTTTAATAAATCCATTATAATATGAATTTTCTAATTTTTCAGATGATTCTATTATTTCATCCTTATTATCAATTATTTTTCCATTTTCTTCTAAATCACAAGTAAAAATATTATCCTTTTCTTTAATTGAAAAAAAACAATTGATTTAATTTAGATTCTTCTTCTGTAAAGTTTTGAATTTTTTCTTTATTTTCTTCATAAAGAATAGTTATTTTATTTATTAAATCAATTAATTTCATATTTGGAAGAATTCCTTTTGGTTTTAATATATTATAAATTTCCATATATACATTTTTTTTAGATAAAAAGTTGAATTTTCCAATTTTAACTTCAGAAACACATAAAGTATAATAAACATATAAAAGTCTATAAATATATTTTCTAAGAAAAAATGTTATTGACCATAAATTTCCTAAAATTGTTGTTTTTAAAAGCACTAGATCTATTTTTTCTAAATTGAAAGATAAGAATATCAAAAAGCAAATTATTATTAATTCTTTTGGTTTTATAATTTTTTCTTCAAAGAAATAATCTTCAATACTATTTAATAAATTTTCTTCTTTAATTTCAATAAAAGGAGGTTCTTCTACTTTTATTAAAGAAGGGAAAATTATTTTAATTTCTTCTTTTTTTAATTGATTTAAAAATTGAATATATTTTAAAATAATTGAATTATCTAATTCAATCTTTTTATATTTATAAATCACTTTATTTAAGTCAATTCTTTTTAAAATATTATCAGAACTAATAAAATAAAAAAAAAATTTCTGATAATTTCTGATATAATATTTATAAAATTCTTGAAAATGAACATTAAAAGTTTTACTATTTGGATAGAATTTATCAATAATATCAAAATAATTAATAGGATAAAAATCTGAAGTTTCAAACATTTTTTTAATTACCATGAAATATTCACTAATATAACAATTAACTAATAATTCTATAGAAACATCATCTATATTTCCTGTCATATAGTGACTAAATGAGTCTTGTTTTAAACAAACTGAAAAATATTCAAGAAAAATTTTCTCTTCTTCTAAATATTTATTTAATTGAACATTTTTTATATTTTCAGATTTTATTTCATAATATTTCCCATTTAAAGGTTCATTAAATTGTTGAAAAGAAAACAAAATATTTGTTTCTGCAAGAATATTAATTAAAAAATCATAAAAAATATTTAACAATTTTTTATTGTTCAAAATATTATCAGAATAAAAATCAATATTTTCGCTTTCTTTATTATATCCTAAATTATTATAAATTTCTTTTAAGTTCATAACTAAATTATAAATAATTTTTTCAATATTTCCAGAACTTTTTTCGTTATAAATACAATCATGAATGAATTTAAAAAAATTTTGAAATTTTTCTTGTTCATTTTTTAATGTTAAATTAACATTTTTTTGTTTAACAATACAATGAAAAATTTTATTATCTAAATCAAAAGCAATAAAAGAATTATCATTTAAACTTTGTAAAGATTTAATATGTTTTTCAGAATAAGAATCAGCAATACCTATAATACAAGAATTTGGTCTTCCAACAATTTTAGAATTATCAACATCATTTATTTCTTTTTCTCCAATTGAATAAGTTGACCAATTATAATTTGAATCAAATTGATTTATAAAACATATTATTTCTGTTATAACTATATCTAATTTTTCTAAATCTTCACTAAAAACATAAATTTGATTTTCTATAAATATATGTAAAAATAATTCTGATAAAACTTGATAAGGTAATATTCTAAAAATTTCACATAAATTATAATCAAAATAAGGATACATTCTTAATTGTTCTATATTTATTATTTTTTGATTCGGTAAATTTAAAAATTCTGTTTCATTAATATTTATATATTCATTTAAATTATCTTTTGGAAATAAAATGTAATTTATTGGAGAATGAATTGGAGAAGGAATAAAATTGACAATATTATATATTTGAATTTCAATTGGAATTTCAATTGAAGATGCAATAAATAAATTATAAATTTCATTTAATATTTTTCTAAATAAATTAAATAAACAAAATTGAGATATAATCATGAATATTTTTGGAATGAAAATTCTATATTGATTATTTAAAATTAAAATACTTTCATAAAACATTAATGAATAAATATTATAAATATTAGTAACACTTCTGTTTTGAAAAAAACTATTTTTGCTTTTAGGTTCATATAAATTATTATTTGTTTCTTTCTTAATATAAATAATATATGGAAGAGGAAAACAAAAAATAATTGCTGAATCTAAAGGCATCATATCTCGATTCAGTTCAGAAGATATAATATTAATAATTTTGGGACAGTCATTTACTTTAAATTCATTTAATTCATTTTCTTTTATATTATTTATATTAGATTGAATATATTCACTTGTGATTTCCAAAATAAAATCTTCTTCATATCCAAATATTAAAAACATTTCTATCAATCTTGAAGTATGAGTACAAAAAGGTCTTAATTCCAAATAATCTTTATTACCTTTATCAGTCATAATACCAAATTTAAAGAAACAAAATTAAAAATAAAATTAACCAAAAAAATAATAATAAAAAAAATATATATAATATAAAAAAAATAAATTCAAAAAAAAAATGGGAATATTCCGCCTAATGACATTATTAAAAGAAAAGTGTCCGGAATGTATAAAATCATTACCTTTAAAATCATTTACAGGTCAAATATTTGCATTAGATGCTTCTCTATCAATGTATCAATTCCTAATATCAACACAGCAAATAAAGAGTGGATTTTCAATATCAGATTTGCGTGATTCAGAAGGTAATTTGACAGGTCACTTACTAGGATTATTTAACCGTTCGATAATGTTAATGGAGAATGGGATAAGGCCAATATGGGTATTTGATGGAAAGCCTCCAGAAGCAAAGAGAAATGTATTAATGAAAAGAAAAGAAATAAAGGAAAATGCAGAAAAAGAAAAAAATGAAGCTAAAGATGAAGGAGATATGGAAAAAGCATTAAAATTTGCTAATCAAACTATTAAAATTGATAAAAAAATGACTGATGATGCTAAAAAATTAATTACATTATTAGGTATTCCACTTATTGAAGCACCAAGTGAAGCTGAAGCTTCATGTTCTATTTTAGCAAAAGATAAAATTTGTTTTTGTGCTTGTACTGAAGATATGGATACTTTATGTTTTGGATGTCCTTATTTAATTCGAGATTTAAGTACTAAAGATGATAATGTTATTCAAATTCAATTAAGTGATGTTTTAAAAGGATTAAATTTAAATATGGATGAATTTATTGATTTATGTATTTTATGTGGATGTGATTATTGTTCTAGAATTGAAGGTATTGGTGCTATTACTGCTTATAAATTAATTAAGGATAATAAAAATATTGAAAATGTCCTTAAATATGCTGAGAAATATAATAAAGATAATACTCATAAAAAAAAAATGATTTATGATTTAAATACTTTCGATTATCAATTAGCTAGAAAATTATTTAAAGAACCTGAAGTTGTCAATACTAAAGATATTAAATTAGAATTTAAAAAACCTGATTATGAAGGTTTAAAACAATTTTTAGTTAAAGAAAAAAATTTCAGTGAAAGTAGAATTGATAATGCTATGAAAAGATTAGATAATGCTAAAAATAAATCTAATCAATCTAGATTAGAGAGTTTTTTCCAAGTTAAAGCTAATATTTCTAGTTCAATTAAATTAGGAAAAAAACTACCAGAACCTGAAACTACGAAAAAAAAAGGAAGAAAAGCTGGAACTTCAAAAAAGAAATAATTTATTAATGATTAATTATATTATTTATTAATATTAAATAATAGTTTTTAATTCAATTGAAATTTATTCTTTTTTTATTAACATACAATATAATATTAAATTTAGTGTTTTTTATTCTTAATTCTAATAATAAAATTATTTAATGTAAAAATAAATATATATTTTTAATAATTATCTCAATTTAAAATATAATATTTTTTAAAATTTAAAATTAACAAAATATCATAATTATTATTTACAACTGAAATATTCTTTTTTTTTGAAAATAAAACAAAGAAATATTTCAAAATCAAAAAATAATATAAAAAATTTAACTTTCCAAAGGTAACCAACTGTAATCTTGATTACCTAATTTTTCCCAAACATAACCTTCGACTCGATTAAAATCATTAGAATCAATTAAATGTAAATAAGTAAGAAAATAAACATAATTCCATAAATTATGAATTTTTAAGACATGTTCTTCAAAATCAATATTTCTTCTTAAGCATTCATCAGAAGAAATTTGGCAAATAAAACAAATAGAATTTCTATCTTTTTCCCTTTCATAATTTTTATTTCTTAATTCAGCAAAAGCATCAACAATTATACCAAAGAAAACATTTAACATAATTAAAACAATAAGAAGATCAAAAATCATATCAAAAAAAAATCTAACTAAATATCTTTTTGGATTTATTTTAAAAGAATCTTTTGGTAATTGGTCTGCAATTCCTCCTCCATTTCTAACACCATAATTTGTAATAAACATCCAACATTGAATTGATGAATAACAAAAATTTTCTATTTCTTCTTTTTTTGTTTTTGTATTATATACTAAAAAAGAAAAATCTTCTGAAAGAAAAAAATATGCTATCCACATAAATAAATATGTTAATAAATATATTACAAAAAGTACTGTTATCATTGTTTTAAATTTTGACATTATTGCTGAAAAAATTGCAAATAAAGTTGGAATTAAATTTGCTATAAAAATTACTTGGATTATTATAAATATTGATTGGTCAAAAATTAAATAAAATAAAAGTAATATTAATGAATAAATTAATACACATATTTCTCTATTTGTTAGTAATGTGTCAAAAATTCCTATTATTATTTTTTTATATAAAGGAATTAATTTATTCATTTCTTTTACTAATTTAAATACTGTTATATTTGGTTTAGAAGAAAAAAAATTTAATACTGTTTCAGATAATATTTTATTCCTTCCAAGATCACTTTTTTGTTTATATACAAAAGTTAAATTATATTTCTTTAAAATATTACCTTCATAATATAAAAAAAATTTAAATCTAAACCAAATAATAAGTACAATAATAATATAAGCAATTTGTATAATTGAAACAATTAAATTTTCATAATTATATTTATATCTTATTTCTTGAGAAGTATTATTATAATCTGTATCATTCATTGAAGGAGGACGATATTTTTCAATTATTAAATCTAAATTTGAAAGTATTATAAAAGCATAATTTATCCATTCAAAAACAACAAAATCTATTTTACTTAAAAAATTTAATATTCCTGTTTCTCTATTTAAATTCTTATTTACAATCATTTCAAATAAAAAATAATCAGAATTATAAATTAATTGCATATATTTTGTTGTTGCTGAATCTCTATCAATATTATTTTCAAAAGAATTTTTAGTTTGATTAGATAAAAAGAAAGTTAAATAAGGTTTTTGAAAGAAAGTTAATTGATTTTTTTGATTATAATAAATAACATCAATTTCTTCTTGTTCTTGCATAATAATTAATTCATCAGATTTACTTAAAGTTTCTTCAGTTGGATCAATTTCTTTATCAGTTCTAACTTCAACATATAAAATAATTTGTTCTAAAAAATGATAAATTATATAAGCATATATTGAATCAATTGTCCAATCAATATCTTTATCATTTTCTAAATTTATATGATTTGAATTAATATTTTCTTCAAATTTCTCAAAATGAGAATAAACTTCTTTTCTTGAATATTTCATTTCAAAAATTTTTATTAAAATATATAAATTATTACAAACTGATAATTCCAATGAATCTCTAAATTTACTTTCATTAATATATAAATTAATACATTCATTAATAAATGAATCAACATTTTTTTTTGAATTTAAAATTTTCATTCTTTCAGGAATTATTTTAAAAGAATTTTGAATTAATAATCTAAAAGTATATAAAATTTCTTTAAAAATTTCAATAGGTGAAAAATTTTCTTCAATTAATTTTTTTACAGTATTAAATTTTTTTCCATTCTGAAGATATGTATTTATTAAGGTTAAAAATTGGACTTTACACAAACAAACAATTTTTATTCTTTGAATTGAATTTTCAGGATATTTTAATTTCAGTATTTTTATCATTTTTGGTTCTACAAATAATAATTTATTAATTTGTTCTTCTAAAATAGGAGAAAATTCTTTTAAAGTAACAGAATATTCAATTATAAAACTTATTAAATTAGTCATTAAAACAATTAATCTATCAGAAGGTAATTCAACTACAATTTTTTTAGTTTGAAAGATATATATTATTGTTTGTTTAAGTGTTATTATTACATTTTCAAAAATTGAATATTCATTAATTTCCTTATCAATATTATTTTCATCATTTTCTAAATGAAACAAAGGAAGAAAAATTTTATCATGAAAATAAGTACAAAACCCTTCTCCTAATAATTGAAGAAATTGTAATATTAATTTTGTATTATAAACTTTTGAATTAAATCTTTTTGATTCATATACATTTTTAGATAAAATAAAAGTATGATATATATACTTTTGAAGAATATTATTAAAATAAACAAAAAATTTTTCATCTAATATTAATAAACAAGTTTTTTGCATTTCTTTAGTATCATAAAATAAAGTTTTTGTTATGAAACAAAGAAAAGTTTCAAAAGAATCATTTTTTATTTTACTATTTATATATGATATTAAATATTGAATAATTATTTTTCTATAATTTGACTTTGAATTATTTACAATAATTTTAAAAACCACTAAATAATTAGTTTTATTTACATTTATAAAACTATCTTCATAAATTTTTTTTATAAAATTATTTTCACTTTCATCTTGTTCTTCTTTATTTTCATAAAAATCTTCATAAAGTGTATTATTAATTAAACTAAAAGGATGAAAATTAATTTCATGAATATATTCATAATTTTTAAGAAATTTTTCAAAACTAAGAGTAGTAATTTTAGTTTCTTTTAAAATATCAAAAATTGCACTAACCATTAATTTATAAATTTCATCTCTATCATAAATATTAAAATCATAACTTGTCATATAATCTTCAATTTCTTTTTCTATTTTAATACTTTTATTCCGAATAAATGTCATATCAATGTTCTTTGCATTTAGAATATAAATGAAATATTTTGTTTTTGGCAAAAATTTTAAAGCTAAAGAATAAAATAAAATAAATGGTTCATTCCATAAATTTCTTTCAAAATTAAAAAAATCACAAATTCTTTTTATTCCTTTTAATAATTCTTTTGAATATAATTTTATTTCATTATCTTTATATTCTTTTAATGAAAAAGGATATGAATCAACTTCTAAAATAATAATATTAATTAATAACTTTATTCTTTCTAACATTTGAATTTTAGTTTCTGTGTCCAAAAAAAAGTTTAAATCCTTTTCATCTTCATCTAAATTTTCTTTAATAATTGAAGGATATGCATTGATATTTTTGTCAAAAAAATATTTTAAATATTCTTTTGTAGTAACATGATTATTCATATATTTAAAATTTTCTTTAGAAATAATTTCCATAAAAAAAAGACTACTCATTGTTTTTAATAAAATGATTTTTTCTTTGATTTTTAATTTATTACTTTCAAATAATTTGAATAAAGATTTTTCTTTATTATTAGATGAAAAATCAAAAATATCATAAAAAGGTTTTAATTGAGGAAGCTCATTAATATAAGAATAATTCTCACTAATTATTATTAATTTAAAAAACCACAAAATTAAATCAATTTGTAATCTATCAAAATCTTCTTTAATTTCATTTGTTTCTGTTTTTTTTCTATAAGTATTTTCTGTCAATAAATTTCTACCTTCTTCACTTATTAAATAATTTTCTGTAATTTTTCTTTTTGTTGTTATTATTTCATTTTCATTTAAATTATCAAAATTAATTTCATCTTTGAAAAAATAATTATAAAATTTTGTTGGCTCACATAAATTATGTTTTTGAATTATAAAAATTTTTATTATTTTATTTTTTATTTTTTCAAATCTAACATCTTTATAATAAATGGATAATAATACAAATATTTGGATTATTTTCTTAAATTGAGAATAAAATTGAATTTTTAAATATTCTATTTCATTCACTGAAAATAAACTTTCTTTTTTAGAGTCAATTTTATCAATAAATGTGAAAAAACCATTTAAATGTTGAAAAAGGTGTTTTGATAATTTTTTCAAAAAATTATGTCCTGATATATTTATTTGATAAGTTATTAATCCTTTAGATAACATTCTTAAAAACTCTAATAAATAATTCTGAATTTGAAGTGTTTCATCAGAGTATATATCAATTTTTTCTTTTAAATTTGTGAATTCATAATATTTATATGAAAATCTATTTATTAGTTTTTGTATTCTAGTTAAATTTTTTCCAGTTATAAAAAATTCAATTCCACTTTTAGTTGTAATTATTAAACCTAAAATTGCTATTATTTGTTCTACTAATTCAAAATTAATATAACTACAAAATTTTCTTTGAGAAAAAACAATTAAAATATCCAATAATGTTTTATTAATATTTGCTAAACACATTTTATAAACTAATTTATGATAATTAAATTTATTTTCAATATTATAAAGAAAAGTATTTATATATTTATATTTTTTATTAAGTTTTAATATATATTTCATATTATAGTTCTCATCGTCTTTATTATTCTTTTGATTAATATATTTTTTTATATTTTTATTCATATAATTAAAAAAAGTAGATAATTCAGTTCTAAAAAGTAAAGATGTTGAATCAGAAGTCATTTCAATATCTTCATACAAAAAAAATTTATGAAGTAACTTATTTAAACTTAAACTGAATTCAACAAAAAAATTATTTTTATATTCATCCAAATATATTTTAAGATTATTATATTGATTACTATAATAACTTATATCATTCTTTGTAATTTTATCAATTTGAAAATAATAAATATTATCAGTAATAGAAAATAATCTTAAACTTTCTTGAAGTATTTTTAAAGTTTTATTATATAAAATACCTTTCTCAGGTAATTCATATGGAATTTCATTTGGATTTATTCTTTTTCTTTTTAATTGTTCTTCTATTTTCTTAAAATCTTGACTTTTAATTTTTTTAATTTTTCTTTTTTTATCATTTGCAATAATTTGATAATGTTGAACAACAGCAAAATGAGCTTTTAATATCATTTGATATAAAATTTGTCCATGTTGACTTAAAACATGTATAAAATTATGTTCAAATTTTCCTTTTTCAAAATATTCTTCAATTACTTGATCATTATAATCTATTCCAATCATCAAAAAAATTTCTGACAGACAACTAAATGATCCTAACCATATTTTTTCTGTATCTTCATTAAAAGGAATTGAACTAAATAAAAGTTGATTACAATCATTTATTAATTTTATTAAAATTTCTAAATCTTTCATATTAAATAATTTTCTTTTTAAAACAAAACAAATAAGTCTTAAACCCATTTCAATTTCATCTTGGAAATTAATAATATTAAATAAATTTTTATTAAGTCCTTTTATCATAAAAGGAAGAAAATCTTCTAAAATTATATTCCGAATATAACCACAATTATTATTTGAAAAATGGTATTTTTTATGAATTGTTTCAGTATAAAAATGATTTGAAAAATAAAATTTTTTTATTAATATTCTTTCTAAAATTGTTGGTGTTATAAAATCAATTGGGTTTAAACTTTTAATATATTTAAAATCTTTTTTGAAATGTACAAATAATAAAACAAACATTAATCTAAACTTTACTAAACATATTTCAGGAGTTTTACAATTTAAATTTTTTATAAAAGAAACTAAATTTTCAAAAGGAAATAATTGTTCAATTTTTGGATGAAAATAATATGTTTTAAATTGGGTATTTAAAAAATATGTAAAATTTTCTAATAAATTTGGAAAAGGATGTTCTTTTGAAAAGATTGCTTTTGGATTTTGATTTCTTAAAATCTCATTAAATAATATTTCAATATTTTTAAAAATATTATTTTCGAAAAGTAAATTTATCAATTGAATTGGCCAAAATTTCTTTTGAATTAATTTTTGATATTCAAGTAAATTAATTTGAAAAATAAATTCATTATAAATTGTATGATTTCCAGTTTTACATTCACATTTTTTTTTAAGAACTTTTTTATTTATATTTACTATTTTTTTATTGCATTCTTTATGACACAAAAAATAGCAAAAAGAACATAAAAATATTTTATTATCTTCACAATAAAAACTTTTATCTTTGCAAAAAATTTTATCAAAAAAAATCATAGGACAAAAAATATAATCTTTATTGGAAATGATTTTAACTTTATGTTTCATAATAATACCACAATCACAATAAAATTTAACTCCAAAAGGGATTTTATAAGAATTTTTTATTTCATTTTTTGTTATATTATTATTATTAATTTCTCTACATTTTAAATGGCAATTATCATAACAATATTTACATAATTTCATTTTTTTTTTCGGATCACAAAATTGACAATAATAACCTTCTTGTTCTATTGCTTCTCTTCCAAAATATTTAGAAGTACAATCATGAGAAGAATATGAATCAAAATTAAATGATTGTCTTGATGTAATGTCTTCTTGAGAAAATGAAGAAAGTTCACTTGATGATAAACTTTTATTTTCCATAATTTTATTTTATATATTTAAAAAAATCATTTTATCTAATTTCATATTTAATCTTCCAATATTGAAATAATTCAAAAATGAAATAAATAATTATAAATAAAACAATATAGATTTTTAAATGGAATAAAAATAAAAATTAATAATTAAGAAAATATAATATTTAAATTATTAAAGTGTTATTTACTTAATTCTTTATCTGTTCAACCTTAATAAACTTGGTAAAGCCCTTCATGGCTAGCACCCTGTAGATTTCAGGGTAACGTGATCTTTCGACTTTGCTGCATCACTATATGCATGGTTTTCTGGATGATGCAGAGAACTTCTCTGGACATATAGGTCAGTTCTGAAAATCCATCTTGAGAGCAGACAAAGATGCTGTCCACCCAGCAGGAGCGACTTAAGATCGACCTCATTGACTTAGAAAAAAAAACTATCAGAAAAATAAAAAACCATATAATTCTGTTTTGAAGTCGAATTATTCACATTTAATGCTAGTTATTTTATTTTTTCAATAATTATATTTATTGAATTGATTATTGTATGACAGAAAAGGAAGAACATAGCTTCAAAACCAAATTATATAATTTTTAATCAAATTATTGTACCTCTCTTCTAATCATAGATCCAAATTGGACTTGAATAGTAATAATAATATGTGATTTATAGATAATAGGTTTATATAATGAAATTTATTATTTTTTTAATTTTAATTTTGTTATTTTTCCTATTGAACAATAGAATAAAAATTATAATTGATTATCAAATTATTTTAACAAACTTAATATCCTTCACAATCCAAATAATAAATATTTCCATCAATTTTAGTAATTTTAAAAATGCAAAAAGCAGTGATTATGATTTCCTCTTCTCCTTTATATTGAGTAATATCTTCAACATATCTACAATAATTATTTCTTCCATTAACTCCATTATTATTAAGAGTTATAACCAATAAGGTAACACTTTTTGAAAATTTTTTGGCAACATTTATATCAAGTGAAGTTGACATAAATTCTCCAAAATAAAATCTGTTTCCAACTTTCCAGTCTTTTGGAGCAGGAATAGATACTCCTCTATATACTACAGTTCCATTTTTGACATTTGAGGTTCTAAATTGCAAAGAACTATGAAGACAATAAGCCCATGATTTTAATTCTTTTTCATTAAAACCTTCTATTTTTCCTTCCCTTAAAAAATTATTTAAAAACCAATATTCATATCCGGTATATCTTTTTATTACATATGCAAAATTATCTAATTCAGTTTTGTTTTGGTCATAAAAAGATTTATCCCTTTCTCTAATTATTTCTTTGTATTTATCTGTGAAGTATTGCATTGTTATAAGAGATTTTTTTGCTCCTTCATCTAATCTAGACATTTATGAATTTGGAAAGAAATTCCAATATATTTCTTTTCAAAAATAGTTAATAAATTGAGTTTTTTTGTGATATTTTTTTTAAATATTTCTTAATTCTAAAAATAAAATATATTATTTATAAATATATGTTAGATATATAGTTTGAGATTAGGGGATTGGGTATTGCCCAATCACCAATCACTATCTAATTAATTTTTACAAATCTTTTGTGTTTTTCATTTTTTAATATACAAACTGGTGTATTTGAAATAGAAATATCATAATATTCCATTTATGAAAAAGTTTTGATTTCATAAATTCAATATATATATTTAAATATATATTATTTATATTAAATGAAAGAAATAGAAATATAATAATATAAATTTAGATTCAAAAGAGACAGAATTAATTGAAGTTAAATCTCAAAAGGAGGAAAAAGAAGAATAATTTTTAATAAATAGTGATATATGCTCTAAGGTAAGTACAAATAATTCATCATTCAATGATTCAAATTAACAAATTAATTCATTAATAATAAAAGAAACAGTAACAAATAAATATTCAAACATTAAAACAAAAAACAGAAAATCAATACATATCAATTTTTTTTTGAACAAAATGGTTCACCAAGTTTTGTAATTAGGTTTCATGGTAAGAAATAAAAAATCAGAAAAAAATAGAGAGTTATTAATTAAAAAATTTACTCTTATAATGATATTTCATGTTATTTCATTCATCAAATCATTCATTTGAATCTATAATAATTATCAATTTGATTTAATAATTTACATTTTGAAAATAAAAAAAGTATTTATGAATTGAATAATTAAACAAAGTAATTAAAAATAATAATATCTTTATGTAATAAACGAATTCATATTAAAATATCTCAAACAAAGAATCATAAATAATAAATTTTTTCGTTTTAAATAAAAATAATTGTTTAAAAAAAATAAAAATATAAAACTAAAAAATGCAAAATCAAAATATACAAGAAGAACTCCAATCAGAAAATTGTGATTATTGTCATGAGCCATCAATAAATTTTTTGCGTTTTTCCTGTAATCATAAAATTTGTATAATATGTTTATATAGAAGAATCTTTTGTAACAATTTAAAAGATCTTCAAAATAATGATGAAATAGTAACTATAAAATGTAAATGTGATAGTGGACAATTAAAAAGAAGTTTCGATGAAATTGAATCTATTCTTCAAAAAAAATCTGAATTAGATAAATATAAAGAATCTGAAAGATTAAAAAATAAAAATGATATTCATAATATTCCAATTTGCCCAATGCATCCTTCAAGTTATAAAAATTTTTATTGTGTTGATTGTTTTCAAAATGTTTGTTTACAATGTGTGAAAAATATAAATGATTTTCATCCTAATCATAGAATAATTTCATGTGATAGATTAACAAAATTAATTAAAAGAAATATTTCAGAATTACCTTTAAAAATTCCTAATAAAGAATTATTTGAAAAAAAATTTGAAGTAATGGGGAAAAAAGTAAAAGAAACAGCTGAAAAAGAATTTAATGAAACAATTAAACAAATAGATGAATGTGCAAATTCATTATATTCCTTTAAAAAAGAATATGAAGAAATGTTTAAAAGAGAATTAACTCGATGTGTAAAAAGTTTAAAATTAATTAAATTATTTTATTTAAATTACTATTATGATAAAGAAATATGTTCTGAATCAACAGATATAAATTTATTAAGATATGTAAATAATATATCATTTGAATTTATGGATACAAATTTAAATCATGAAAAAATAATAAATTTAAAATTTGCAGAAATGAAATCAAACATAGATAACATGTCAAAATCAAGTGGTCAAAAAACATTAACAATAAATTTTTCATATGATAATGTTCCAAGAAGTTTTAAATGTGAAGATATAATATTAAAAGCACATGAAAAAATGATAAGATCAATAATAGAAACTCCAGATCAAAGAATAATAACAGCAGGATATGATTATACTATGAAAATATGGGAAGAAGGAGACAATGGATTTTTAAATAAAAATATTATAAAACAATTATGTGGAGCAGTAACATGTTTACTTCAATTAAAAGATGAAAGGATTTTAAGTGCAAGTGCAACAGATAATAATATTAAAGTTTGGGTTGATGATAAAAAAGGAGGTTATGATTTAAGGCAAAGTTTAACTGCTCATAATAAACCTGTTTCTACTATGGTTCAATTAAATGATTCTAGAATTATTACTGGTAGTATTGATTTAACTGTTATGGTTTGGAAAGAAATTTCAAATGAATTTGTTGTTTTTCAAAAAATCACTGATGAAAAAAGACCTATAATGAAAATATTAAATTTATTTAATAATCAATTTGTTTTAACTACTGATGAAGGTATTATTAAAGTTTATGGTTTTGATAAAAAAAATGAAATATTAAATAATGTAAATGATTCTACTATTAATGAGAATTTTCAATTAAAAAATTCTTTAAAAAAACATATTGGAAGAGTAAATTGTATGTGTGAATTAAAAAATCATTATTTAGTTTCTGGAGGAGCAGAAGTAGGAAATTTAGCAGATCATTATATTATAGTTTGGAAACCTTCAAATGAAAGTTATAGTTATTCTCAAACTTTAAGAGGTCATCAAAGTGATATTAATGCTATTATTCAATTACAAGATGGAAGATTAGCTTCTTCTTCTAAAGATAGAACAATTAGAATTTGGAAAATGGAAAGTAATATTAATGGAAATAATAAATTTATTGAAGATGAAGTTTTAAGTGATTATGGTCATGGTATGTATTGCTTAATTCAATTAAGTGATGGAAGATTGTGTTCTACTAGTTCTGATAATTCTATTATTATTTGGAGAAATAGAACTGAAGATTATTAAAATGAAATCTATTAATTTTAATGAGTTTTTTAATTGATTATTTTATTTTAATTAAAAGATAATATTTAGTTTTTTTGAATTATTTTAAAAATTTTAAATTTTTAAATAAATTATTTATTAAATTATTTTCTTATTTTTAGTAAGAATATAGTTTTATTAATTTGTCTAAAGAATATAATGCTAATAAACTATTGTTTAATTCTATTATTCCACATATATCTTCTGAATTTAATTCAAATATATTTTGAACTAATTCATAGTTATCATCCCTATAAATTGATAAATGATGACTTTTTCCAACAATTAAAAAAATTCCTCTTTCTTTTAAATGACAAATTCCCCAACAAATAAAATCATTATTAATTTCTTTAATAATTTTATTTTCACTAAAAGAATAAATTTTAATAATTTTATCATTTCCACCTCCAATCATAATTTTATCATTATTATCAAAAGCATATAAATTATTACCAATATATTGACATATAGCATTTTTAATAAAATTAATACATTTAAATGTTTTTAAATCCCAAAATTTAGTTCCATCTAAACCAGAAGAAATTAATAAATTTTTATCTTCAATTAATATCATAGAATTAATCCAATTAGAATGAGTTAATAAATTAATACAAGAATATTGATTATTCATCATTTTCTTCCAAAATTTAATTTTACCATCATAAGAACAAGAAATAACAAAATTTGCACCTAATATTATTTTTGAAATTGTATTATTATGTGCTTTTGGAATTATATCATTAATAACAAATTGATTATCATTATTTTTTTTCCATATTTTAATATTTTTATCTATTGAACTTGTGGCAAAATAATTTTCATCTTTAATATTTATTGAAATAATCCATCCTTCATGAGCATTTGAAATATTTTGAATTAAATTAAAAAATGGATCCCAAATTTTAATTGAATTATCTTTTGAAACTGAGATCGAATTTCCTGATAATGGAAAAACACTCATATTTAATATACTATCATTATGTGCTTTTATTGATTTTATTTCTGTTAAATTTAAAATTTTTAATTGAGTATTATTTGCAAAAGAATGGTAATTATTGAATATTTCTAATCCAGTGATATTTCCTTCTATTTTGGAATTTTCTTTTATAATGTTTAAACATTCAATAAAATAAATTTTGAAATTATTTTTATAATCATTATCATATATTGATGTATTAATTTTTATTAATTCCATTTTTTTAAAAAGAGTATCTATGTCATTTTTTATTTTATTAAGTATTTTTATATTATTCTCAATTTCATTTCTATAAAATTTAATTTTATTAACTTCTACGTTTGTTAAACCTATTTCATAAAAAGGAATAACTTGATGAATTGAAGGATGATGATTATTCATACAATATTCACATATATTTTGTTTACAACTTTTACAATAAGCTCCTATAATTTTTGAATGATTTGGACATATAAAATTATAATTTGGTAATATTGGCTTTATAATTGTTTTAACTTTAAAAAAATGATGATTAAAATAATCAGTCCAAGATATTCTTTTATTATCATCTAAAACTATCATTCTATAAAGTAAATCATTTAATATATTATTATTTGTTATTTTTAATTCTTTTCTTGAAATTATATCTTGAAATAATTCAACTTCTGTTTTCCCATTATAAGGATATTCTCTAAATAATAAATAATAAATTATTATTCCTAAACTCCATATATCACTTTTTGTTGAAATTGAAGTGTTTTTAATTAATTCAGGGGCTTTTGTCAATAAAGTATCATTCTTTTTTTTTATTTTTGAATTTATAGTTTCTTCATATGATTCATAAAAATTAAAATCACTTAATTTAAATCTAATTTTATCTATTGAGTTATTTGTTAATATTATGTTAGATAATTTAAGATTCTTATACACAAAATTGTTTTCTCTTAATAAGTTAAAGTATGGTTTTAACTGAAGTAAAATTTGTTTTAATTCATCAATAGAAATATTTTTTTGTCTAATTTTTAAATAATCTTCTAAATTCATAAAATAAAATTCAGTTATTATATATAAATGTTCTTTAGTATTTATTTTTTCTAATATAGTGAGTGAATTTTTTAAAATAAATTGATTTAAATAATTTTGTTCGTTGAAAGGTTCATTAAATAATGATATATATTTTATTTTATCAACTTCAATAACTACAAAATAATTACTTGATTCTTTATTTTTTACTTTATAAATACTTTCATAATCCCTAATACTAATAACATTTTCCTTAAAGTATTTATTCCAAATATTAAAATTTGACATTTATAATAAAAAATTTAATAGTTTAAATAACCAAAAAAATAAAGATAATTATTTTTTTTAAAAACTCCCATTACAAAAGTCTGAAGAACTAAATTTAATAATAATAAAAAATGAAAGCACCATTCTCAGAAAGAAATGTAGATTCAATCTTAAAAATAACAAAAGATATAATTCAAAATTCTAGAAATTATCATAATTATTATATTAATCATCAAGATACATTTTACTCAAATCAATTACCTTTAATAACAACACCAAATACTTTAAATACTTTAACTAAAGAAGAAAATGAGAAATATGAAGATTATAAAAATATAAGAAAAGAAAATGTAAGATCAAATAATATTCCTAAATTATGTCCTTTATATAATAATCAAGGAGAACTTTTACCTTTTGTTGCAACTTCATCAAAAATTAATATTAAAAATTTATATTTAACTAAAGTAAATTTTAGTGAAGTTTTAGCTAATTCTCCTTTTGTTGTTTCTCAAAGATATAAAATATTTGGAACTATTGGAAAAGCTTTTGAAGAATTTTTAAAAGATGTTTTTTTTGGGAAAAAATATAATGATTTAGTATATGATGAAAAAGAAATTTTTGGTAAAAAATATGATGATTTTATTAATGAAACAATTGAAAATTTAAAAAATGATAAAAATAATGATAATAGCTCTTTATTAGAAAAAGAATATTTATTTTGGAAAAATAAGAAAAAAATGAATTTAAGTCTTAAATCTTTAAATATTATTTTTGAAGATATAACTGAACCTACTGAAAAACCAAAAAAAAAAGAAATAATTTTACCTTTTAATTTAATACCTTTATTTTATTTAAAAGGAGAGGAATTGTTTAAAAAAATATTATCAGTATTTATAAAATTCGATGAAAATTATGATAAATTTGAATTAGATTATGATGAAATATATTCATTCATAAAAAATATTGATGATGAAAAAGAAGATAATATTATTAATGATATTGAAGAATTACAACAAGAACTAATAAATAATGCAGATAAATTAGTTCAACAAAAAGAAGATAATGAAATTTATCTTACTGAACCTCAAATTCAAAAACCAATTTCTGAAGATGAAGAAACTATAGAATATAAAAAAAAGACTTTTAATATTTATCCTTTAGTTAAGAAAAGTTCAAATTATTTAAATTATCAATCTTTCCAATTTATTTGGTCAACTTCTAATAATAAAATATATAAAGTACTTATATATCTTCCTTTAATTACTTTTACAATTCCATCAAATTCAATTAGAGTTAATCAATTTATTGATCATCAACTTTTCTTATTTTTATTAGAAAGAAAATTTCAAAATTGGGATTTTTATATTGTAAATTATCTTTCAAGTTATAAAAAATTCAGACTTCTATTAGCACAATTAGCTTCTCATATTCCTATTAATTTTATTCAATATTATTTAAACATTCCTAAAACTAAATTTTATTCTTTTTCAAATTGGGAATTAACAGATTTAATTTCAGATGAAAAAAGAATTAATTATTTATTAGTTTTTAAACCAATTTATGCTTATGTAACAGTTATTAATAATAAAAGACAATGGATGGATAAATATATAATTCATTTTAATTTTTATCAAATGCAAAAATTTGTAAAGATAGAAAAGTATTTAAACAAAGTTTTATTCTTTATAAAGTTTTTAGATATATGTTATGAAGATAATACAATATCATATAATTATGAAGAATTAGATAATTTTGAAGTAGAAAAATGGGTAAAAGATGTTCAAAAATTTAATATTGGAGGATATTTTAATGAAAGTGAAGAAAAAAATGAAAAAAAAGAATTAGAATTTTTAGGAAATACTCCTAATATAATAATAAAAATAGAAATAAAAGAACCTAGAATAATAACAAGACAATTATCTTTCGGAAGAATTGATAAAAAAAGTTATTTTTTACCTTATGAAATTCAAAAGGATTTATCTTTAGAAAATGACTTTTTAAAATGGTCATTTTTACTTCCAAAAATGATTTCAAAAGATTATGAAGTTATAGAAGGAGTTCCCATTGTTTCAATTCAGAAAAAAAAAGTAAAAGCAAAATCAAGTTTAGATGTTCATAGAACTTCTAGTATTTTTAAAGCTTTAACTAAAAAAAAAGATGATGAAAAATTAAAAATAAAAGATATTCCTATTCCTGTTATTAGTAAAGTTAAATTTATTATAGAGAAAATTACATCTTCTGAAGAAAGGAAAGACGAAGTTGTTGAACCAACAAAAAGCAATAAAATTTTTGATATTTTTAAAGGAAAAAAAGGAGTTAAATTAAATGAAGATGAACTTTCTCTTCCAATTTTAAAAAAAATGAAAATTGTTATTCAATCTAATGATAATAATAATTAAATATTATTTATTTTATGTTTTTTCATTTTTAAAAAATAAGTTAAAACCACTAAATTTAAAAAAATGAAATTATCGATATTTCTTCTATTGTTTTCAATTATGAAAAGTTCAGATTTAAAAGAATGTCCTTTTAAAGATAAAGAGTCTTTATTTTCTTTTTATAGTAAAGGAATATTGAATATAACAGAACCATATAATGCAGACACTTTTTATTATTGTGTAAATGGAAATTCATTAAAAGGATATATTGAATCTAGTTATGGAGATGAATTTAAAGAAGAAACAGGAATTTATGTTGGAGCAGGAATAAATTTAGGAAGTATAAATTTTGAATATTTACCAGATGATGCTTCTATTAGAAGAAATTTATCTGGTCTTATTAATAAAAAAGGAAAAGAAGCTGAAAAAGCTTTAAAAGGAAAAGATATTTTTAATGAATATTCAATCAATATATTTAATCAATTTGTTTATATGAAATATTTAGAAGAATTTGAAAATAAATATAAAGATATCAGTCCTAATTCTATTAAAATTTCATTATTATCATTTTATGTTAAATTTCATTCTACAACTATTTTTTCTAAAATTGATTCTTTAATTAAAAATAAAAATTATGATGAAGTTCAATATTATATTTTAACATTAAATGGAGGTAATTATATTTCAAAAAAATTATGGTATTTAACTTTATCTATTCCTGGGAATAAGATTAATAATTTTTATTATCATATAGGAATTATTTTTGATTCAAAATTAAAAGAAGACACTGAGATTACTGATTTTAAAAAAAATATTAAAAATTTTATAAGTTGGAATGAGAATAATAAATATAGTATATCTGATTCAAATGATTTTATTTTAAAAAATTTAAATTCTGATGAAGCTTATTCAATATTTGATAAATATGTATATCATTATATTGAAAATGAATCACTTAAACAACAAACTAATAATATGATAAGTTATCTTCAAAATGAAATTTCATTTCCTGATAATTATTTTCAAAGAATTTTATTATTATTTTTGACTGAAAAACCAGATTTATCATCTTTAGATTTAGAAAATTCAAAAATTAATGCAATTCTTTATGGAAAAATATCAGAAAATTTTAGTTATAATGATATGGAAAATATAATTGGTAATAATTATAATGTTATTCTTTTCGAACAATTAAATGAAGTATATGATTTTAGTAGTATTCTTTTTTCAATTATAAATCGTCAAATTAATGTATTTAAAGTGAATACAGAAATAAATGAAACTTTAAAGATTAAAAATATTATTACAAGAAGAGAAATAAGCTATCAATCTTTTAAAATTATATTACCAGATAATAGAGAAAAAGAAAGGATTATTCATTTGAGTTTATCCCATAATAATATAGATAATATAATTAATAATAATTATAATGTAAATATTTCTATTTTTGCAAGTTTTGATAATCCATATCCTGATGTATTTGATAATTCTATTAAAAATTTAGGTAATAATGTATTAAATTCATTTATAAATGTAAATTGTTCAAATTCTAAAAATCATTTTTATATTTTAATATTTGGTTCAGATTTAAATTATACATTAACAATATCAAATTGTGAATCAAATTGTTCAATTGAATCAAATGGAATATATAAGTATCATAGAAATATTACAATATATGATAAAAAAGCAACTTTTTCTCCTAATTGTTCAAGGCCTAAATGTCCATTTCCTTTAGAAGATTTTTATAAATTATATTCTATTGGAATTTCAAATAATGAACAATCATTATTTTTTAGTTGGGAAATTTATAATTGTTTTTTTGATAATAAATTTTGTGTTTATTTTGATTTAAAAGATGATTTAATTGATATTGATAAAGGACCAATTGTTGGAGAAAATATTATTTTAAAAAATGAAACTGAATTTTCTCTTTTTAAAGATAAGAAAATTCCTTTTTATTTAATAAATAGATTTTATCCTTTATTAGGAAAATTTTATAGTAATGAAACAATTAAAAAAAATGTGGAAAATTATAATTTATATTTTACAATTGAAGAATTAAATTTAATTAATTCAGATTTTTTGGATTATAAAAAAAATGATTTTCTAAAAATTGTTCCTAAAACATGCTTAAATTCAATATCATCTTCAATTAAATTAACTTTATTTTTAAGAAGTTTAAGTAGTAATTTAATTCAAGAAGAAATTAATTTAGCTTGTAAAAAAAAAAATGAGGAATTTTATCAAAAAATAATGAAAAATGAGGAAAATTTGAATTTAAAAGGATTGGAAAAATTATTAATAGAAAGTAATTTCAATAAAATAAAATCAAAAGCTTTAATTAGTTTTGTTATAGGAAAATCAATGTTATTCAATTATGAAATAAAAACTATATTATCTTCATTTTCAGATTATCAAGTAAGTATTTCTTATTATAATGATAAAGAAAATTATACTTATTTATTAAGAGACTTTTCTTATGATAATTGTGATAGTGTAATAAATAATTTTATTACTAATCATAATTTTGAAAATACTTCATATCTTGATATGAATAATATTTTATTACAACAAAAAAAGTTATTTCAATATTATGATTATGGTTTTCAAAAAGTTATTATTATAATTAGTAAAAAAAAGGATTCTTCTTTAGAATATAATTTCAATTATAAGTTGATTGAACCTAACAGAGAAATTCTTAAAAAAATTGATGATTTAGGAATTAATATTCTTCATTTTACTAATGTTTATGAAAAATCAAAATTTGAAAATAAAAATTATTGGTTAAAAGTTCATCAAATTATCAACATTAAAAATGGAAATAGTTTAATTAGTGATATTGACCTTTTAATTAATTATATTAAAATTATGCCAATTCCAATGACAAGTTTAAGTAATTTAATTTTAGATTTGAAACAAAATGAAATTATAACTTTTGAATTTAAATTAAAAAATGATAACCCTATAGAAAAAGAAAAAAAAGCAAAAACTCCAATAATTCAAAATGAAAATGAGAATATTAAATTTATTTTTGATTCACCAAATATTAATGTACATTTTAGCCAATTTTTCCCTTTCCCAAATGATTTATTTTATGATATACAATATGAGATTTATTCAAGTGATTATTCAAAAGAAATAAATGTTAAATCAAAAGATTTATCTAAAAAATTTTATATGTCTATTGAAGGTTTAGAAAATTTAACATATTTAAAAGTTGATATTTATGAATGTGAGGATAAAAATAAATGTATGAAACAAATTATTCAAAAATATATAAAAATAGGTTTTTTAGTTGGAGGAATTTTAATGTTTTTATTTGGAATTTATGTTTGTTTAAGTGATTCAGTTATAAAAATAGAAACAAATATTTATGAAAAAAA